>OLPO01000510.1_pt1 | contig 31398 bp, 47 predicted proteins | sample 1672831 | NCBI WGS metagenome assembly OLPO01 (sample SAMEA3136728, study PRJEB25190) | human gut metagenome
TTGCTTCGTTATAATCTTTGTAAAATATATTTCTATCTACAGTTCCGCTGATGCCAGGTATCTTTGCTTTACTGGAATACTGCCAGCCCACACCAAAGTCCGGCCGGAGTCGTTCCTGTAAAGTACCGTTATCTGATGCCGGATAACGTGCAATCCAGAAATCGTATTTTTTCAGATGGCTACAAATTACATTCAAGTACCAATCCACATTGCAATAAATACCAAATTTATATCCCGCTGCCGTGATAATCTTTTCGAATGCTTCTGCCAATTTATGGATCTGTTCAGCTCCGAGGCTTCTCTGATTATTCCATTCCAGATCCAGCCAGACCGGATACTGCAGTTTTCGCCCGTTCAGAACTTCCACTACTTTTCTGGCTTCGCTCTGTATCTCCGCAACTGTCATGGCATAACTGTATTTATATGCTCCGGTTGGAATGTTATGTTTCTGACATCCGGAGTAATTTTTCTCAAAGCAGCTATCAATCACGTTTCCGGCTTCTGTGATCCGGAGTATTGCAAAGTCCATTCCGTAGTTTGCTACGGTATCCCAGTCGATTGCTCCTTGCCATGCTGAAACATCTATTCCTCTTATTTCCATGTCCGTCTCCTTTCACAGAGAAAATAGGGATTAGGGATGATCACTCATCCCCTGAATTATTCGTCCTTATTTGTCTGTTTAATGATCTGATTTACGTATGTAGAAAGTCCCGCAATGAGAATTCCCTGCGTGATTGCTGTAAAGATTGCCATCGCAACGTCCTGGCCGGTCCCGCAGGTACAAGTGGCAAACACATAGATCGCGCAGATTACAATGCTTATTCCACCAAGGATAAGCGGGATGTACTTATCCTTTACCGCCTGTGCCTGCTTGAGTGCCATTCCTACAAAATACAGGGCAATTGCTACTACGATTAGTTCTGGTTTTACATAATTCGTGATCTGTTCCATAATCATTCTCCTTTTCTTTCCAGGTCTTCTATTCTATGATTCGCAACCTTAATCTGTTCCTCATGTACACTTATTTTTTCTTCCAGAGCATAAGTTCTTTTGATAAGGTTATTATGTTCATTCACTCTTTTGGTCAACTCTTCCAGCTTGTACTCCATAAGAGTTCGTGTCTTTTCCTGCTGTGCATTATTGCTGATCACGCATACAATTAATGTAACTGCCGCACTGATACAGGCTGAAATGATTGTTTCCATCTCTTTTTCCTTTCTGGCAATTGCGCCGGCGCAATTTTGTGTAAAATAAAAAAGCCTCCCGGCTCCGCTCTGATTCTTCTCATATTTTTCTTCCCTAGCAAAAAAGAGAGCATTTCTGCTCTCTTAGTTTTAAAGTTTTAAGAATTACCTTGAATGTATATGTTCATTTATATCTTTCACTAGTTCTTCAACAATATGGTTTTTAACTTTTTCTGCGCTCTCCCCTGATATTGACTCCGCAATTTTTAGTGCTATTGATACATTTTGTGATAAAACTAATTTATTGTGATAATCACTCATGCTTGATACTGTTTTATTGTATAGATAAAAAAATACAGATGCAATAAACTCCGTTATTACTCCTGACGCCGTTGTAACATATGCTGGCGTAGTTTTTCCAAAAAACATAGCTCCGATACCTATTGCAATAATAATCGCCCCCATAATAGATACTGATACCGTAACTATAAATCCCTTTTGTGCCTGTTGTCTAGTCTGCAAATAATATTCATCTAAATATTTATAACTAATTTTAATTAAATTTTTATAAATGTCATTATCTACATCTTCCTTTGCATCTTCAATACCAAGCTTAATAAGTTTCGAATTATATATATTTATCCGATAATCACAATAGCAGTGCATTACCAATACTGAAATTATACCAATAATTAGTGCAACAATCAGCGAGACAATAATCGTTTCTATCGACATTTGTTTTTTATTTCCATACAGATCTTCGCCAAATCCAGATATGAAGTATAATATAATTAATGTACAAACAAATGCTAATATAAAAAACAATAAATTTATAGATTTATTGTTTTTTTGCCTATTTAAAGTAGAAATCAAAGCTCGCAGTTCTTTTTCATTTTCCATCATTTTACACTCTCCTTATTTTATCTATTATACAATAAATAAGGAATTTTTTCTATGTGTAATTCATAATATATTTTTATTATAGCCCTCTTTAATTGATTAGTGAATCTTTTATTATCTTACCTATATTTAAAATATTGGTTGTAAAAGCCGTACAACCATAATTAAACCATTTAAGAATATTTGTCGTGCTTTCATTTTTACCAATAGTCCATATACACATTCTCATTCCCTTTGTGCTTGCGTATTGCGCAACCGATTCAGTAAGGTTTCCTGCTTGTGGATTGAATAAAACATCCGTTAATTGTTCCATATGATTTTCAATATAACTATAAGCTATATCAACATCTTCATTTGTGCAACTACCGTTATTTATAATGATGGAAAGATTTTTTATACCATTCGCAAGTGCGTACTGTATCACATTTTGCACAGCTGCGTACCCAAGAATATATGTCTTTTGAAGCATTCCACAAGCCTTGACAATATCACAAATATCTTTCATCTGTTGTTCCGTAGGGCTGAATTTTATTTCTATAACTGGATATGCACCACAAGCCTTTGCCAACAAAAGATATTCTTTAAGAGTTGGGATAGTTTCATTCTCAAATCCACTCACAAGACCTTCATTTTGTTTATTTGTTATCACACCAAATTTATAGGTCTTTAGAACTTCAACCGTAGACTTTGAAATCAAAACAGTTCCTTGTGCGATTGTATTGCCATTAGAATCAAGTGCATGATTATATATATCATCATCATGGCATAACACATAATCGCCAGAACATGGTCTAACATCGCATTCCCAATAATTTATTCCGTTCTTATATGCTTCTTTATACAAACCGAGAACATTTGATGGATATGATGTGGTTCCTCCATGAATTACAGAAATCACATCTGTTTGTACTTCTACATTTTCTTGAATCTGTTTGATATCTGATTCCATACGTCTTACATTTATAATATCTTCATGTAAATAATATCCAAATAACGTGAAATCATGAACTCCAACATCTTTTAATTCACCGATTTCAAGCATTTGTTCCGACCATACTCCGTTATTATGAAGATTCATTCTAATATATTGTATTTCGTCAGTATCATTTGTATATACAGAGGTATTATCTGCATTACCCGAAACAAACATTTTTTCCTTATCATATACTGCATAGGAACGAACATAGTAATCACTTTTTCTGGTATGAAAATTAGAATTAAATCCACTACCATATATAGTTTTGTGAGGTGGTACTTCTATATAATCTGTAACACCGTAATTTATGTTATCGCCTACTTTACCATCTAATTGAGATACACTTTTACCCCATTCTATTTTACGTTCATCTAAAACATTTGTCGATTCAATCATAAAAGATGTCTTTTTTTCTGTAATTGCACCATTTTCAATACCAATACCACTAGAAATGTTTTGAATATCTTTTTCCAATGTAGCTGTATGTTCTTTCAATTTCACAATGTCAGCAGATGGATTTACTAAAATACTGACACCATTTATAATATCTAAAATATTTTCGATATTAGATTCAGTCGAATATCTTACAAGCAATACATATTCTCCATCATTTTCAACAGTATAGCTACCTGAAAACCACGACTTTAATCCATATGTGCCATCGGATAACTTATATCCAATATAACAGACCAAAGAATCAGCAATCTCGATTATCGCTCCTGCTTGCAGATATAAAGTAAAATTTTCTTTTGTACGGATTCTGCTTGTTGATGTATAGTATGTCCAACCGCTTTCGGTAATGGTAATATTTCCAAATTCAAAAGCATCTGACAACCCTAAAAAATGTCCGTCAACGTTGTTGACATACTCACTTAAATCTTCCTTTAGCGAAGCAAGCTCCTTCGCTGTATCTCCCAGCCCAAACTTTTCTTTGAGCATATTTGCAATATCATCAGCTCCTATTCGTCGGAGGGATTCGACTAATTTCCCTGCTTCGTTTGCCTCTGGCTGGGTTACGAGGAAGTGGGTGTCCGGGGATGGGGATGAGCTGGTTTCGGTTTCTGTAATTTTTTGTATTGGCATGTTTTCACTCCTTATCTGAATGCAATGTAGCGGTATGTTCTTCCGCTAGCATTTGAATATACCCTATTTCCAGAATAATAATTTACCTTGAACCCATTATTCACAATCATGAGAGTCGTATAGTAATTATCATACGACTCTGCGCTTGATGTTGATCCGCTCTGGCTGCAGCATCCATGGCTGCCGATGGCTATGCCGCCTACATAGCCATTGATGTCATCATGCATATTGCCATAGTTATCGCACAAAATGACTGCGCGAGGGGTAAAGCCAAGGCTGATCGTGCGTCCCTGAGTTCCATCTCCTGTGTAAGTTCCGAAAACAGGGATTCCCAGTGCTCCTGACTTGCTCATATTTTCTACGAATTTCTCATATGTATCAGCTCCTGTCCCACCTCTTGCAACAGGGAGTATTCCGCTTTTTACATCGTTTGCAGAATGCGTATGCGCTTGTGGACTGGCACCTATTGTTGTGCATGTTATCTTATGTGGGTTATCTGCATTGCAATGGCTCTTAAATTCCGATTTTGAAGCAAATGCATCACTATCTATAAGGATAGCCGATACATTCTCTGCTGCCCCCACCTGCACCACAACCGAAAACACGATCTCGATCACTCTTCCTGAGTTTTTGGACGGGAAGAAGTCTACTTCTGACTCGGAGTATCTGTATGCATACAAATATTCGTTTCCATCCGCATCCTGAGCGTACACTCCAAGTTCTTTTCCATAAAACGCCTCGTTCAATTCTGAACTGTTACAGTATCCTGTGAGTACCAGATATCCTTCGCGGGTCTCTGCTTCCGAGATCCCTATCTCAAGTTTCTTATTCGTCAGATCATGGACTGTATTCTTATCTGACTGTGTTCCGTCGCCGAGTGCGATTTTAGTAAAAGTTATGCTTCCTCCGTCCATAGCCTTCACAAGAAGATTGATCCCATCTTTCGTAAGACTCGGTGATAAATATGAATCTGCCATCTTGTCTCCTCCTATATTTCCAGGACATTCCCATTTTCATCAATCAGGGTATCCATCTTTTCATTTGCATACCAGTAGATATTATCAAGTGGATTCTTCACTGTGATTCCTGCCGGTTTTACTGTCTTCGTTTCTTTTACTGTATTTCCTATGTAAAACATATTTTTCTGCTTATATTTGAACCGAATGGCAATCATATAGTCAAGCGGTACCATTTGGTCAAGCAGTGTATGTACTGTGTTGAGCGTAAGTCTTTCAATCGGCTCAGTTTCATACCTGACAATCTTTTCTTCCAGATTGATATTTAAAATATATTTTCCTTTTCCCATAATGGAATCCAGTTTGTTCCGAAGGGTTGTCTCTGTATATACCGGTGTATCATACCAGCGTGTGAGCACTTCAAGCCGGCGGTCTTCGAGGCTTGTTGTGTCAAGGGGATTAATCCCTAAAATTCTCTCACGTCTGATGATTCCTGATTCTTTTGAACTTTTGATATTAAGGTCCGAATCCAGCGCATCCAGATCCTGTTCTAACCGTTCTCCTATTTTATCGCCGGCATCGACTACTGCTCTTATATCCTTGATATCAAACACGACATCCGGATAATAAACCTTTACGTGCATGATACTTCCCCCTTGACCGGAACAGACCCATCCGTCAGATGTAGATTTTTGTCGCTGCCATTAACAGTCGTGCCTGTCACGTCAATGATTCCTTCGATTGACACAATTGCCGCTTCTATCTGCAATATTCTGACAACAATTGTATCTGTGTTCTCCCATGTTTTTCTCAATTCAAGCAGGTAAGTTTCAATCGCGGAATCTATATACGAAGAAAGACCATCATAACTATAACCCGTATCGTATGTGATTGTTGTACTAATGTTTACTGCAGTTTCAGAAGCAGCAATCACCTGTACGCGATGTCCGATCGGGGCAAATCCGTCTCCCTCTCCACTATTTACGATAGGATCAACAGCGGTTTGCGCTGCAACAACAACGCTTTCTGAAGGTGTTCTGTAATCCTGACCGATCACTGTAATCCTGATCTTGTCCGAAGGAGCAGATATGCGTTCCAATTTGCACCCATATATCCCGCTCAATTCTTTGATGCGACTTTTGTAATATTCGCGGTTCCCGGCAAAGCCCCGGTAATTATATGTTGCCAGCAGTCTTGCACGATATGTTTCCGTTTCCTCCTGATCTGTACCTTTCAGAGTACACTTGATGATTCTTCCCCACTCGAACCCATCTACATATTCAATCGGCTCCAAATCTCCTAAAATACCATTCGGATCGGTACCCGGAGTGTCGCATCCTAATCTATATGTATGCTCTTCCTCGCTGATCACATTGAATACTGTGTAATTGTATTCATCCAGATTCCAGCGTGATCCTGCCGTGACAGGACAGTTAAACTGCGCAGTGAATTCCGAATAGGTTGCCTGGTTAATATAGCAGCCCCTGTCATTTCCATTTCGAATGAGATGATCCAGATCCGCTGTATCTGTATACATATTTCGTTCCAGCCCATCCAGAAACAGATAGGCTTCTTCAAGTCGTACTGCCTGTTTAGCGCATGCATTAAATATCAGGCTGCCTTCCGATGTATCAATATCGTCAGGCATATCTTCCATCATTGTCCGCATAATCGTTTCGTATGTCATATCTTCAAACATCTATACTCACCTCCCCATCTCCAAGTTCTGTAATAAGCGAAAATGTAACAGTTACCTTTTCTTCAATCTTTACGCAAGAAAAGTTTTCAATCCCTGTGATATACGGATTTTCTGTTAAACATTCTTCCGTCATGCGTTCCAGTTCGGAATCTGTCAGCTCTGTCGAATAACTCTTTCCAATCAGGTCCTCGTATTCCTGTCCATAGTCTTCGGAATATATGTAATATCGGTATCTCGGTGTCTGCAACGCAAGCCATACCCACACGAGAAGTGCGTCGTATCCTTCGACGATTTTCCCGGAAAGCTGTCCGGTTTCAAAGTTAATCCCGTATTCCTTGGGGATATACAGGCTCTCTTCCTGTTCCTCTTCCTCTTCATTATCCACAAAAGGAAACATCATTCCGGAACCACCACCTTTGCAATCAGAATGTACTTTTCATGCCTGTCCAGTTTCAGGAGCAGCACTTCATCCCCTTCTTGCAAGATATTTCTTTTGTATTCTTCTAAAGTGCTGTTATGTTCGGAATCTGTCATATACTCTGCTGATTCCGGTTTCGAAGTATGCAAGAATACTTTCTTCGTCCGATCCAGACGTAAATTGCAATTGATCAAATAATCACTTTTATCAAGGATCATCGTGTCCATCCTGATTTTTCCGGAATCCATCATAATTCCCAGGCAAGGTACCGGGGCATTGTAGAAGCTTCCGGCTTTTCTCATCTGTTCTACAAATCTTTCATATGTATTTATAGCCCTTTGTATCTTCCTCCGTTAATAATAGTCGTTACCCTTTGACCTCTCCATTTATCCACGTTTGGAAATCCATACACCATCGATTCCCATTCAATTACGTCTGCCTTTCCGCCTCCGAGGTCGTGTCCCCATTCTGTGTAATTGCTGTCGCCTGGGTTCTTCTCATCTGCGATCATGCAATTTATTCTTGTTCCGTTTGCCAGTACCACGCATACAATATCTCCTACTTGTCCAAATTTCTGTGTTACAGCAATCAGATAATAACCATCTATGGTTGCTATGTTTTCAGGGCTTCCAGTCTTTCCTTTTTGTCCCCATATTTCAGAAATTCTTCTTTGCGTCGTTCCTGCATTCCATCTTCCGTAAAATTGTGGATAGCAAGTGTAGTTGCCGGTAATCCCTGTCTGCGGGACGGACGATGGAATATTTACAGTTGTTCCGGATATTGCTGTACCGCTTCCAACTGATATTGTTGTAACAGGATAGTCAATGTAACAAAATCCATATACGTCATTTCTTCGATTTCCATACCGCTTTCGTGCTGCAAGTCCGCCTGTTGCACCGCTTGTATTTCCCTCAATAGACACATAATCGTTGATTCCCGATCCGGAAACACTTTCCACCAAGCCTATATGGCTTCCACCACCAGGTCCATAGACTACCAACGCTCCAGCTTTTGGAGTTTTTCCAAATTTCCCGCGAGCCTGATACCATTGTGTGACATTAATGCAGCTTGCAGTCTTTCCTCCGCCCATGAAGAGATTTCCATGTCCTGATTTATTAAATACAGACCATTGAAAGATGCAGCACCAGGCAACTCCGTTATATCCATAATACTGCGTAGCTTCATTTGTTGTCCCAGATATTCCAATCCATGCCCTTGCCTGGTTCAAAACATCGTTCAGCGCATCGCTTGTCCCGGTTCCCGAAGCAGAAGAAGAGGCAGAGGACGATGCTTCCTGTTCCTCATCCTCTTCCTGTTTGTCCATAATATTCTTGAACGCAAGCTCCAATGTAGTTGTATAAACTCCACTGTTCCATTGATGGCTGTCATTTTCTATCCAGAATTTCCCCTTCAATCCTGTCCTGAAATCTTCTATAATCACGCCTAAGCCGGATACGCACCGGCAGTCGCCAATCATTGTCAGACTTGCCGTTTTATCCACTCCATGCAGCTCTGCTTTTGCTTCCTTTATTCCATTTCCGGAATCTACGGATATCGCATTCTGGAAAATACCGAATCTGGACGCCCATTTTGAATTGCTTATGCTTCCAATCTTCTGATTACTCGAATTATAGATGTAAACACGGTTTACCATGTTATCAATGTTTTCAGAATACGAAGAGTCTGTGATCCTTTCCCCCTGTCGGATATGGAAGTTAGGAATGATCTTTCCTTTCTGAATTACTTCCAGCTTATCTCCATCCAGTCCAAGTTTCTTAAACTGCACTGAATATTCATTAATGCTGTCTATCATTTCCCCGGAATAGTCCATTCCTGACTGTGCTCCCTGGGTGATCAGATTAAAAGCTTCTCTTGCAGATACACCGTAATTTTTTATCAGGGTATCTGCAGCTCTGGTACTTTCCGCAACGTCATATCCGAAGGTGTCTGAAAGAGTATAGGCGTATTCCGTGCATCTCTGCAGGGCAGAATCATCCAGATAGGACATATTCTGGTTGACAGTTGCCATTGCTTCCGCAACATCATTGATGGACTCTCCAAAGTTATCTTTATAGACATTATTGATCATGTCCTTGTATTTGCCCATTTCTTCTGTTGCGGTACCTGTTGCTGCTGCAAACTGCTGGAATGCGTCCTGCGAATCCGCTGAGAATTTGATTGCCGCTGTTCCAACTGCCATCAACGGCGCAGTGACCGATTTGGTCAGAGTTTCACCGGCTGCAGTAAACGCTTCGCCGGCATGGGCAAATACATCGGCAACGTTGTTAAACCGTTTTTCCAGATCACGCGCCTGTGCTGCTACTTCCCTTGATGGATTGCTAAAATCATCAATCAATTTTACGACTGCTGCAACTGTCTTACCTGCCCTTGTTCTTCACCTCTTTCTCAATGTCCTGCAGTTCCTGTTTTAAAAAAGCGCGGGTAATCAGTCGTTCTCCCGCGCCCATTTTGTAATATTTTGATGGCTTCCACTTTTTCAGGCGGAACAAAGCATAAGCTACGCTCGCTTCGCCGTCCACCTTTATGAGTTTTTTACTTCTTCCTCGGCATCTTCTCCGAGCCCTGAAAGCTTTACGATCTCTGCAGCAATTGTTCCGGATTCCATTCCAAACAAAATTGCCGCCAAATCTTTCGGCGTAGCAGCTCCAAAATGATCCATCAGATTCTTGTCTGTCAGGCATGGGTCTACAACACCATGCACGCAGCACATTAAATTAAAATCATATGTAGCATTTACATCGCGATTTCCTTTTTTGTCAAAAAGCATGGCCTGGAGAGTATTGTATCTCTTTCCGGACAGTTCTCTGATCGTAATCTCGGCATCTTCTCCTACTAATTTTGCCAATTTTTTTGATTTAATCTTTTTGGTTGCTTTTTCCGTCGCCTTTTCTTTGTCTACACAAAGTAATTTTTCAATTAAATTCATATTTTATCTCCTTATACATCTATTGATTCCAGAATTTCATAGCCCGAATAATTAAACGGGATGGATTCCTCACCTAATTTTCCAGCTTCCCAGTCTGCCAGTTTTATTTCCGTAAACACGACATCATCCAGTCTGATCCTTTCAGCGCCAAACGCTTCCGGATCTTCCAAGTTGGTTATGATTGTTGCGCGTGGTGTTTTTCCTTCTTTAATAGCAGACGCTACTTTTTTAATCATGTAGGATGACACTTTATTAAGTTTTACTGTTCCGCTGTAAGCAACTCCTGTTACTTTGTATCCTTTTGCCAGAGTTCCTGTTCTGGTCACTTCTGCAACTTCCATTTTTATGCCGGCCTGCAGCGCTGTCGTTTCTGCCATATAATCATTATCAATCCAGCATTCCCCAAAGGTTCCGTTAATGACTCTGTCCGGTGTATAGTTGTCCCTTATTCACTCCTCCTTACACAGTGATGTTCAGATTAATGTCTTCCATTACGTCCACCAATGTAGCGGATGCTGCCAGGAAAACCTTTTCGTCTGTATACTGTTTCTTGATTTCTGCCTCGCTCATTGCTTCTGCTTCATCTCTTGTTACGCCCTTGTTTTTAATGATATATTCCTTGATTGCATCAACATCCAGGTCAATTGTGTAACCCTCAATAATTCCATTTCTCTCCATTTCTGCCAGATAGGAATTAATTGCCGAAATAAGCAGGCACTTATTTGCATATGTATTCGGGTATTTCCCGATATAATTGTCTTCTGCTAAAAGAACAAGGTCATCGTGGATCATGTCCATGCTTTCAACTACACGGATTTTTTTCCACGGGTTCCCTTTTCCTTTGCTAACTGTCTGTAATGAATTGACTCCCCGTCCCACTTTTACTTTTTCGCCATCATAATAAAGGACCAGTTTTCCTGCGTCAATTTCTGCATCCAGTTCGGTTTTCTTCTTTTTCTCGCACTCCGTTACATCATTGAGAATTGCGTATGTTGCAGAACTCTTATTAGATGTACCGGCGAGCAGTCCTGCGATTCTTGAACAGAAGGATTCTGCTGTATACTCTTTCTCACCAACTTTTACGCTTGCTGTAGCATAATTTATAATTCCTTCATTATCTGCTCCTGTTTCCGGAAGCACTGCTTTAACCTTATTTCGCTCATCACGCTGATCTTTTACCCATGTCACAATGGTCTCTGTCTGCGAGTCTGTCTTTGCTGTCGGACAGCACAGCCAGGTAACCTTTTTGACTGCAAAATAATTCAGCGCCGCTTCGTAATTCTCAGCGTTGGAACTAAGAACATACAGCACGATTTTAGCAGGTGCTGTATCGTTCCCGATCAGGGCAAGTTTCACTTGCTCTTTATTTGCATCGCTCAGTTCTTCCGGAATATCTTTTTCTTTGTAAATCATAGTCGGATTTGTTGCCGGCACTTTCGCATCTTTTACAATCATTCCCACTACACCGCGTTCAGATCTTCTGATTGTGTTTCTTGCGGCTGCAGTAAAAATAATATTCATTACTGGTAATCCCCTTGTTTTACCTCCTGTGATAATTTCAATTCTTCCATCAATTTGCTACTATCCGTTCTTGGAATTGCATCCCAGAACTCCACATCAAACTGGCAGACTGGAATGTTTGCGTTTTCGCCCTGAAAGTTTAGATCCATGTTGCTTGTGTTCAGTCTCCTGCTGCCAATCGTCAGCTTCTGCCCGAACATTTCTTCCATGGCCGCAAAAAAATCCATTCCGTCTGCTTCATTTGTGTGTTTTTGAATAAAATCAATCTCCACTTCAACATTCTTGTGGAATGCGTTCTTTGTGGATTCAGAAAATGTCTGTGTTATATACACAAAGAAAGAAGGCCGTGTATAGCCTTCTACGGTGTCTGCTCCGTATATCTTCATATCCGGATATCTTTCTTTCAAAGCGGAATTGACCGCTTTTTTTATTTCTTTAAGTGTCAAGTCCTGTCTCCCTCAAGATTTCTTCCAGAACTTCCTGTCCGAGCAGCTCTGCGTGTTCTGCGCGCTGTGCCATATATTTTGCCACAGTCTTTTTCCCCCTGACTTCTCCAACCTGCCTCAATCCCTTTGTTTTGTCTTTGCTTTTATGAGTTATCATGGCATGTCCTTCTTCGTAGAGATGGTAATGTGGAGCTACTGTCGTAACTGCAACTGTAACTTTGTTTCCTGATCGTATTACTTTTCCCTGTCTGAAGCTCTTTGCCAGAGGCTTTGGTTTCTTTTCACTTTGTGGACTTATATAATGATGCCCTTTTGCCTCAGAATTAACTCTACCCTTTAAGTCTTTTGCTATACTTTTGGATTCTTTTTTGAGAACAGTTTCTGAAGACGCTGGGAACTGCCGAGCTGCTGCTTCGAGTGCTTTTTCCAACTCAGAAACGTCATATTCAAAGCTGATACTCTGCATTCTCAAACACCTCCTCACACTGAATTTCCAGCAGCTCCCTGGCATCATTTACATCCAGCGGAGGACCGGCAATCGCATATGTATGTCCTTTATACAGGATCCTCATATCTGTTGTTATGTCTTCCCTGTATCTGACATATATACGATGCGTAACCTCTGGCTTTAGTTTCCCCATGAAGTTATATTCTGAAGATTTATATGGCTTTACAGTTCCCCAGACAGTTTTGTAATTCTTCCACTCTGATTTATCCTGTCCCATATCGTCTTCTTTTGCTTCAAGGCGTTGAAAAATAATGCGTCTGTTCAGTTTTCCTGTATAAATCATCTGATCACCTCACAAGAAGTTTACGCAATACATTCCCAGGATAGTCTCTGCCGTTTTGTTCATGATATTTTTATCTACCTGCAGCTGCCGGTTATCGTACATGTCAGCAATCAGCATGAGGACTGCGATCGTAATATCCTCATGCTGATCCAGCTGCTCCTCTGTAAGTCCTGTGTATCCTTTGCAGTATTCTACAGCTGCAGTTTTCATGGTCAGGATTTCTCTGTTGTCAGCCTCTTCCATCTCTTTCGGATCTTCCCGGATGTGCTGCCATATATCTGCAGTGGTCATTTCACTAATCTTCATATTCTAACCTCATTTGCGCCGGCGCAATTCACGCAGATGCCATAGTTAATTTTGCAATCTTCTGTGCATCCTCTACCTTTGTATCAATTTCCATCCAGGCTACTACGCCAACCGCATGCTGTGTTGCGTATTTTTCCCTCAGCACTTCGATATTTGCATCTTCCGCTACTTTTACCGCTAATCCGGAGAAATCGCCGTAATAAACAGTGACAGCCTCTGCTTCCATCTTCGGCATTGCATCAGAGCAGTATACGTCTTTTCCCAGAAGAGTGTATCCCCATCTGGCTGAAACATCTCTGTTCAAAAGATAATTTCCGTCGTTATCTTTTAATTTTCTGATTGCTGTTCTGGTTGCTTTGTTCATGATCCAGACAGCTCCGGACTGATAAGTATCCGGAATGGACTCCTGTACATCGATCAGTTCATCAGCTGTGACTTTTGCTGCTGCCGCCGCTGTAGTGCCACGAGTAACTTTTGTGAGTCCTTCTGCTTTTCCAGATGTTCCGATCAGGCATTCATGTTCGATAAATACGGAAATCGCTTTCGCCATGTACTGAATAATTTTATTTAATACATTGAATCCGCTGTTGTTGATCAATTTCTTTGAAATTACAGTAAGTGCTCCTGCAAGGAAACCGCTCAGAGAAATGCTCTTGAATGTTCCGGATGTGCTTGTAAGTTCTGTAAACTCATCTGCGTATGCCATCTTAATAGAACTGGTATCTTCATCATAAAATGGAATACTGATGGTTCCTCCGATGTTATATCTATCTGCCATACTGTAAATCGGGCAGATTTCTACTACTTTTTCAATGATCTTGTTTACGATTGAAGACGGGATCACCGCACCATTGTCTGTATAGGTAAGGTTTGTAGCTCTCTCATTGGTAATTGTACCTCTTATATAATCTACAAATGCTCTCTCTTCTACGGTCAGGGTGTCGCCTTTCTCCTTACCTTCCTTCTTCGGATTTCCAAGATTTCTGGCTCTTTCTTTTGCTTCGATTGTCTTGTCAATGGCATTGATTTCTTTTTCAATCTCATCAAAACGAGCCTGTTCTGTTTCTTCGAAGGCTCTCTGTTCTTCCTGTGCTTTGTTCAGGATTCCTTCCATCTCTTCCACGAGAGCAGTTCTTTTTTCCTCCAGGCTTTTTAATTCCTCTGCTCTTATCTGCAGATATCTTCTGGCAGCTACTCTGAATGCTTTTTTATTTGTGATTTTTCTTTTATGACTCTTCCTTATTTATTTCCTCCTAATCGTCTGATTGTCTCTTCATACTTTGAGTAATCAATTTTTTCTTCCGGTTTATTTGAGACTACCCTGGTTTCCAAAGTTCTTACTTCCAGAACTTCATTTCCGTCTGCACGCATCTCTATTGATGTGCTTGCATAACACGGGACTTTTCGGTTGTCAATGATCGACACCTCTTTCAAATCCATGTCTTCCACAAATCTGCGTTTCAGGCCGGAATCTGTATCCTCTTCTTTGGCTGCTCTCTCAATAAATCCAAAGGACCAGCCTCTGAGCTCACCTTTTTTCGCTTTTTCGATCACTTCTGCATCTGTGATTTCCGCAATCGCCCGAAGTCCAATATTATCTTCAAACAGCTGAAGGTTTGTTTTGGTACTTCCAAGTTCCCTGCTATAATCATGGTTTAACAGGATCTTGATCTCATCAGCACGTGAGATTGCCCTTTCAAAAGCTCCAGGGACGATCTGCTCAATGAACTGTGTCCCGCTTCTGTCCCGGATGGGTCTGCTGTCTCTTGCAACCGCGTTTACATATCCATCAATTGTGACGGACTGTTCTCTGATTTCGATTCTCCTTACTCATCGCCTCCCTCTTTTAATCTTTCCAAGTCTAATGTTTTGCTTGTATTAAGCACGATCACTTTGTTACTCTCCGGATCATATAATCCATCCTGAAGCCCTAATTTAATGAATTTCATTCCCAGTGGTGGCATATTTTCCTTCTTTCTGACCTCATCTGTCTGAAGGAATCCTTTTTCTATTCCGATGCTGTATGCGCTGTATCGTTTGTCGATGTCGCCTTTAATCAGTTCAGATATATCAAAATCAAAGAAATATGTCTGTTTTTCCGATTCAAGCAGCATTGCTCTGTTTAACGCAGTCCGAAATTCTGCCAGCAGGTTTGATAATTCATATTTTATGAAATTCTTTTCATCCTGTTCACCGGCATTTCCATTCAAAAGTGATGGTGGAATCCCCATGACCTTGCAAATCTCATCACCGTTTGTCTTTTTATTCTCATTCAACTGCATTTCTACAGATGTGTTGGATGCTTCCTGGAAGTCAAGTCCTTCATTTAAAATTACAACACTCTCCGTGTTGTTTGAATACAGATTTCTCCAGGCATCTTTCAGAGCATCAATCGCTGCCTGTGACAATTTTCGCGGAGATTTTATGAAACCTTTCTTATTTCCGCCTGTTGATACAAGGGTTTCCTCAAACTTCAGTGAATTATATGCTACTCTTAAAAGCCCCTCATTCTCTTCTATGATGCTCTTTCCTTTCGCCCCGTCCTCTGTATTTCTGAGAAGTCGTATGAACTGATAAGGTTTATAGGTGTTTCCCTGCACTAGGATATCGTAATCTTTAAAGATCACATCCGGATTCTCGTTGAAGCTTATGTTCTTTTCCGATACATACCGGAGAGAACGTATTTCATTTTTGACTTTATCTATAAAAATATAGCCGCCCCGTCCAAGAAAATAATCCAAAATAACTGCCCGTTTCATCTGATAGGCATCCAGTGTATCCCCTGTTTCGGAATTCAGCAGAACTATTCTGTTATCATCCAGGACTTCTGTTATCCGGTTCGTTTCCCGTTTGTACATCCTGATCGGAACTGCTGCCACCGTCCCTGCGATTTTATTTAAGCATCCCGCCAAAGATGGGATATTCACAGCTCTCTCCCGTCCAACAGACTCTCCTGACAGCCACGCTCTCAAAATCGCCGCGTCCACTTCCGGCTCCTGTGCCGGATCTGCTCTCTTTTTTCGTTTCCAAATTCCCATTTTTCTGGTCCTCCTATGCTGTTTGTGCAACAAAACTGTCGTCATTAAGTAAATACTGCTGTAAGAGGTACATTGCATTGATCAAAGCAACTACCTCATCCACTTTTCCTGTTGATTTCTTTTTGTTAACATATTTATTCAGGTTTGTATCTTCTGTACATCTTGCATTCTGGAAATTGATCTCCAGAAGCCTGTTTTCTTCGTACCTGAAGTGTTGCTGTAAGATTACCTCTTTCAGCCATTTTGTCGGTTGGTGTAGGACTGAGCTGTGCTGTTTGATTTCTACGCACTCCAGACCTTCTGCTTCCATCTTCTGTACGCTGGATATCGCATTGTATCGGTCATATCCAACTTGTTCTACAGTCACACCGTATCTTTCTTCCAGTGCATGTGTCACGTAATCTTCCACAACGCTGTAATCAATCACTTCTTCCCCACATGCGATACACTCGCCTTTATTGATCAACCTCTGGTAATCCACATGTTCCTTCTGTGTCTTTATAGCAGTTTTATCTGTTGGGATAAATCCCATTACCTTTGCGTAAACGAATCCGTCTTCTTCTGTCACCATCGCTACTGCAGTATTGTCATCCGTCTGTGAAAGATCCACGCCCACCCATACCCGGCGGCCAATCCACCACTGTGAATCCAATTCCGTTTTACACAATTTTACTTTCTGGATATCAATATATCCTTCAACTCCAAGTCCTTTGTAAAGGATATTGTTGTGTTTGCAGAGATAGTTTTCCCTTTTATTCTCATAGAGTATTGCCAGGGTACGTTTCTTTTTTATCTCATCAAAGATATATTTGTGGGATACTGCTACCGGATTGCTCTGATATATGGCTCTGTCGTCTTTCTGCCAGACTTCTCCCTGTTTCAGATCATCGTCAGGCTCGTAGAGCAACGCAAAATACCTCCGGTCATCAAGTAGACCGTCCAGGGTCTTTTTCGCAATGTCTATTTCATCGATCATCACATTGTTATCATTCGGATATTGTGTACTGATAATAATCCCAAGTTTGTTAAACAGTGTGATCTGTGATGATCTCATTGCTTCCACAGGATAATCGTCCAATGCTCCTGCTTCATCCGCGAGATAAGCATTTGCCAGTTTTCCATCCATGCCGTCCTGACTATATGCGAGCGGTGTGTATTCATTTTCGTTAAGTAGACATATAATCTGGCTTCTGAGAATCTTAAACGCCGGTTCGTCTTCATCGTACAATGCCGGAGAAACTTTTATGATCTTGCGAATCGCGTTCTTCAGCTCCGATGACAACTGTAAATCCGGTGCAACAGAAAAGAACCGGGAAAAATCCGGTTCCGTAAGCATCAGCAGAATGAATATCACTGCTGAATTGAAGGTTTTGAAGTTTTTTCGTGCTATCTCAAGCAGAATCGTCACATAAAACCGGCTCTTCTGTTCTGAATTTTTGCAATATGTACACAGACCAGCCACGATCATAAGCCATGCGTAATCTTCCAAGCCGTCATAAATACTGCATCTAAGATCCGGGTGGACCATTAATTTTAACAATTTGCATACTTTCTCGTACTCCTCTTCATCTACATAAGCATCTGCATCGTATCCGTCTGCAATATACAGCCAGCTCTCAGCCTGTTTTTTCACATATTCAGGAACTTTTCTCTCCTGCTCTGTCACACACCACAGAGCGTACTTATACGCTTTTCCATCTTTCATTTACTTAACGCTTCTTTCAATGGATTCACCTTCTTTTCCGGTTTCTTCGGAACAGATCTGAGAGATGCGGCAATCGTCATGATATTTTCTTTTTCGATGTCTGACAGCATTTTTCTTTTTGACTGGACCTGGCGATCCAGAGAGACCAGATTCTTCTGCATGGATGCTTCAATGCCGTAATATTCTCTCGGAGTCATTTCCTCATTGATGAGGAGATCTTCTTTTGCATCCTGAAATTCGCATAACTGCTGATAGAAACGTTCTCTTTTTTCTTCAAATTCTTTTGTTTCTGCATACAGAACACAGTATCTGTTGATCACTGCACCGTACATATCATCAAACTTGTCAATTTTTTGCAGCAGCTTTTTCAGACGGAGAAATTCTTTGTGTGCTGTTTCATTATCTTTTACTTCCTGCCGTTCTTTCAACGTGATACCTGTAAGTAATGCCTTTTCTCCCTGCTCCCGCTGGCGGAGTTCTTTCTTTGTCCGATGGGATTTCTTTTCCATTCGGATAATATCTGCAGTCTTTGGTGGTGTTGGCCTTTCTCTCTCCTCCTTCCTGTAAAAGTAAAAAGCTGATGTGGGAATTTATTATGAATCGATGGGCATATGTGGTCGTGAGAAATCAGATTTTTTTCAGTCCGAATGGCCGGGGGGGGACTCTCTGAAGTCTCCTGCTGCCTTGCGATATCTGTCAACACCTCTCTTGGTATACCTGCATCTTCAGCCATTCCATGATGCATGGTGCATAAGGATATCAGATTGTCATTATCCAGTCTCCGGTCATAGTCCTCGATCAGCGGTACTATATGATGCACTTCTATCTGCCGGTTATTATACCTGCTGATCGTGCCATATAGATTCCGTAAGCACACCTGACACAGATAATGATCTCTTTCTCTGATCTCCAGACTCTTTTGTTTCCACGCCTGTGTACTTCGAAAACTGTTTTGTGTTGTGCGTATTTTCTTTCTCCGTACCGGCTTGCGTCCACAATCATACCTGCTGTCATGAACTTTGCCACAATACTTACAACTTTTTAGCATCTTTAATCCCTCATGAATAGCGGGAGATGGATTCGAACCACCGTTCCAGGCTTAGGAGACCTGTAAGTTACCGTTACTTTATCCCGCGGTATTTTTGTATATTAAAAGAGAGCCTGTTTCCAAGCTCTCTTGTTAATTAATATTTATGTTTTCATGGACATTCTGGGGTTCGAACCCAGGACCGACCGGTTATGAGCCGGTTGCTCTAACCACTGAGCTAAATGTCCTTAAAATTTAATTTTCACGTTGCAAGCTACCGCTAGGTGCCCTTGCCAAGCCTCACCACCTCTCATTCGTTTCGTTTTTGAGTATAGAAAATGCCAGAATAATCTATTGATTTTTCTTTCTACAACATTTATAATTTATTACGTAGCTACTTAAGAAGCTTTAAACTTAGAGGAGGATAAATCATGTCAAACACTTTTATAGCTTTTGCTAGCTCTAGTGATTAAGGCACCATCTTGATTAATCCTAAGATTTCTTCTTAGTAGATTACATTTTCTACAAGACACCATCTTTATTACTTTTGGCATTTAGGTTTCGTCGTCTAATGTAAGTCCAAAATAAATAATAAAGGAGAAATCATATGTTGGATTTTTTCAAGATGGTGCTCAACGTGGATTTTCTCTTGTTTCTCTTGGGTATATATTGGAATGATATTGCCCTCTACATTCAAAATTGGATTGCCACATGCAATTCCAAATGTTTTGGCGTTATAGCCGCTATAGTTGTCTATATGATTTTAAAAGGTCATTGGCACACACATATTAAGAAATAAGGGAAATTAAAAAGGTCGGATTAGCTACCCGGCCTTTTTAATATCTTTTTCATCTAAATTCATTGTAATAATATCACATATATAGTGTGTACTTCTATGTACTCTTTTATATTTTAAAATTCAATAACGCTCTTCCATGGATTTTATGCACCCACTTCCAGCTGTAATTCATTTTTACAGCAACTTCTTCCCATTTCATTCCAAGTATGTATCTCAGTCTCAGCACTTCCTGCTCATCCTCATTCTCCATCTGCCGGATCTGTCTCTCAATCTTCTGATAGCATCTGACTCTCTCCAGGCGTTCCTCTTTCAGAAGTTCTATCTGTTCATCCAAAATAGCTGCATAATCGGACAGATCTGAATGATTACTGCCGTGTGGCATTCCATCATTGACTACCGATGGAAACATCTTATCCAGTCTCAACCGCTGGATCTCGTCTAGGATGTCCTGCTCTCTCTTTATTGCCCGCCGGTAGGATTTTAAGTATTCTTTCTTCTGTTCATTTTCTTCCTGAATTGTAATCTCTGTCGTTTCCATCGGTATCGCTCCCCTTTCACAAATTCTTCAAATCTGTATCACATATTGCTCACATTTTCTGGGTATATTATTACCTGTACAGAGCAAAGAGTAATTGCAAATAAAACTTTTTTCTTTTTCATACTTTTAGCCGGGAGCTATTGTTAGTTCCCGGCCTCCTTCTTTTTATGCATCTTTTTGGCATATGTGCCAGTAGTGGCAGAATAAACAACAGCATCTGCATTTCTTTCCTCTGGCTTCAAAGAGCCAATGTCTTAAACGTTTCCTCATTTTCTGTATACTCTCCTATTCAGCTCCGTGGAGTATTAAATACAATGTTGAATATCCAGGTGACATATATTGTCCTGTCTCCAGTTGCAATTGTACTATGTAAGGATAAAGCTTGATAACCATAGCAGTATGATGTTCTATCTTGGTACAGCCATCGTCATCTCTTATTCTTTTCTTTAATTCAATTTGTCGTCCTGGCTTGATCTTGAATGTTCTTTTAAGTGTCCTTCTTATATCTCCCGGTCTCATTAACGGAATATTGCTTTTACTGTAATTCATAGTTTATCCTCCAGATAATTCTTACCAAACATTCTTACAAATTCTTCCCTGCTGCCGCACTTCTTTTCAAAGGTCCTCTGGCCGATCCGTTGCAAGGTTGTTCGGACTTCTTTGTTTCTATGTACGGCTATATCTGATGTTCTGTGGCATTCCGGGCAAAGATATACGGTTAAGCCGTATTGTTCCGAGTATTTGCGGTTTGCACTGCCATAGATGTGATGGCGTTCTGTATAACCTGTTTTGCCACAGATAAAGCACTGACCTTTTATATCTCTATCTATGATACTTTTGTGGTGCTTCTTTCGTTTTTTTCTGACAGGTTCTTTAGGAAATAACAGTCCTCCCTGTTTCATCTGGTATACCTCCTTGCTTCTCTGATCAGATAATTCCTGTTCCGGATCCTTCGGTTAAAGCTTTCTACCGCTCTGGCGGCTTCTATCTTCCTAAGTGCTGCCATGCCTCCCCATGGTTTCCCGATAGCTTTGTGATATCTGAGTGTCCCGTAATGTATCCACTTCGACGGGTTTTTGCCTGTTTTTTTCTTAAATAGCTTTTTCTTCTGTCTAAGGTTCATTTTTGTCGCCTTTCTTGTATCTCAGCCAGCAGGCAAAAGCGGATGAAGTCAAATTCCCGAAGCAGATCAGCATCTTTTCTACTGCTGAGTTTCCGATCAACCATTTCTACTGTGTATTCTCCAAAGATGCGATCACCAGAGGCTCTGGAATTATTTACCTGTGCTTTCGAGCATTTTAAGTGTTCCACTACCTCCCCAAACGTTACGTTCTCTATAATCGTTTTTCCCGATCTGTCTTTTACATCATACAGGTTCGAAACCACTGTCTTTGCCTCCTCTCAATGTCCGGCCAGAAATGTGTTCATCATCCTTGCTTTCCATTCTGAAACTTCTTTGGTTTTCCATTTTGCACACCAGTCGTCATCTTCTACCATGCGTCCAATGCGATCGCAGAAACCATTATCATTCTCTTTGCAGGTTTCGCATATCTGCTCCTCTCTGTTCATATTCTTAAATATCCTTTCCTTCTCCGATAATCTCATCAATGCAGCTATCCCACCCGTCAGCCTTGCCATTCCAATACGTAAATCCTGCTTTCATTCCAATCTTTTCCGGCAATGGTTTCAATGGGCATCCGTGTATCAGATCATCGAACGAATCTGCGTTAAAATTTGCACTTGCATCCTGCATTGCACACTCATCCGAGCCATTAATGAGGGGACACTGTGCACATGATTTTGGTGTATCTATAACTAATACTGACTTATCGCGTTTTTCTCCTTTTTCCTGACGGTTTTCGTATTCTCTTAATTTCTCAAGCCATTTAATGATGTTTTTCATCATCGAGCCATCTGGAAGGATACACTCCATATCATTGTTTCTTCTTGCTGTCTTAAACCATTTTATGGTATCATTGAGATCATCTATTTCTTTCTTCTGCATCTTGTTTCTCCTTTCTCCTTCCTGTGATCTGACAGGCTCACACAGGAAGGATATATCTATGTGAATTTTAGGGCACCCTTAATCTTCCCAAGGTCTTCCGTTATGGTCTACTTTTCCATTTAACCATTCATTCCAGAAGACTGGATCCAGAAGTGTGTTGTATGTCTTATTTGCAAACTGTCGCATAGCTCTTGCTATATACTCAGCTGTTCCATAAGCTGTTAACGTATCTATATACTCTTTTCTGGTCTTAGGTTCTGCTGCCGGTGGCTCTGATCCGGATTGCGCCGGCGCAATTTCCAGTTCTTCCGGCACCATTTCGTTGGCCTCACCGAGATGGTCTTCCTGCAATTCTGGTTTCAGGTTACTTTCTAGCTGTTCTTCCGGTTCTGGCATATATTCCGGATGATTTTCAATGCTATCCTGGCCTGGAATCTGTGGTTCTGGCTCTGGAAGTGCTGTTTCTTGACTTTTTTCTATGTTTTCCGGCTGAGATTCTGGTGCTTCAGAATAGAAATCTGATTTAGGCTTTCCTGATACGGAGTCCTCTTTTTCTGGAACTGCTGTTTTTTGACCTTCTTCATGGTTATCCACAGTTTTTTCCACATTCTCCACCGATTCTGGCTGTTGCGCCGGCGCAATTTCCGGTTCAGGGCGAACATCATGTTTGGGTATCGGATTCGATACGGGTTTTGGAATCTCTTTTGGTGTTGGGTCGTGAGTTTCCTCTGGGATCCCGAAGTAATTCTCATATGTCTCCGTTCCTGCTGCCGCTTCCGCAAATATCTCCTGTGTATATGTAAAAAACTGGTCCCAGGAGATATTCCTCATCTCTCCATTGAATATCTTGACTGTGATATCTTCCTGATGGAACATTAAGAAGACCGTTCCTTTTCGATAACTCATGCTGTCACCAGGGTTGACGATCTGTGCCATTTCCTTGATGTTTCCGGACTGGTATGCCTCACTGCTGTACAGGGCATTGAGGATTCCTGTCTTTTCCCGGAAGAATTCCTGGATCGTGGCGTGGAGCTTGTCCTCTGTACTCTGTGCAGATTTCCAATCTAAGAGATTCATCGGATTACTTTCATTTTCTTTGTTGAAGTCTTTTAATTCGCGGATGTCCTCTCTTTTATCCTCCGGATGAAAGATCTGTTGGTCTTCTTCCGGAAGCTGGAGCATTTCTACCAGGTTATTGAATTTGAATTCCCTGTACTGTTCCTGAAGCTCCGGTGTATCTCCCGGAACGGAATATTTCTCATATACTTTCATGAAGCGGCTGACTCCTGATGGATTCATGCCATATTCTGTTCTGGCAAATTCTGCAATGGTGTTGTATCCATCGTGTTTATAGGCTCCTGACTTATCTATGCGGGTCAGCTGCCATCCGATCCGCACGAAGCTTTTTACGATTCCTCCCAGTTCCTGTTTGATCTCATTCTTGCTCTGGATATAGTCATCCATACTTAACTGCATATATTCCATAGTATCCTCCTTATGCTATGCCTGCTGCCGGTACCTGAATCTTTATCTTCTTTTTTCGGATGCTCCGTTTATATCGGTTCAGGACATCATTGATGGTCTCTTTATCCGGCTGTCGGTCATATTCTGAATAGAACTGGATGATATGGTCGTCCTTCAGGCTGATCTCTATGGTGTAGTAGGGCTTTTTCAGCTCTGATTTTTTTCGTAGGAACAGGATCCAGCTGACGCCATCTGCCATCTTTCTCATGTAGGTGTCACTGCTTCCCACGCAATGGTGAAGGGTTCTTCCTTCGTCCATCAGTTCTTTACATGTTCCTGCCGGTATAATCATGTATTCCCGGTCTTCCCAGAAGTAGTCTTTCATGTCCGGAAGTCTTTCTTTTATCCGGTCATCCAGTTTCTTATATCCTTCCAGCCGTTTATCATCCTTTCTCTGATTTCTCACTTCTACCAGCTGATCGTGCCTAACCTTTAAATCCTTTGGAAATCTCACAATGTCGTCAGTGGTATCGTATCCCTCTTCTCTTGCCATACGCAGGTAGTCTCTCCATATGATTGTGAATTTACTTGGAGCTATTTTCTGTTTCTTCAGGTAGTTGACCATCCGGTTTACGCTTTCAAGTTCATTAAGGATATCCTGACAGTCACTTATTTTTAAATTCTTTCCGGCAATCCATTCCAGACTTTCCTGTGTGATCCGAATGTCATTGTTCTGTTCATATTGGAGCCATCCCAGGATGGCAGTTCCACCGTTTATCGTTTTTAGCCTGTTTAGGTGGTTTCCGTCCAGCATCAGTGCTTCCTTGAGATTCCTTCCGTTTCTGTTGATCTCCACCCAGTGATCATTTACGACATCTGCTGCCAGTCTTGTCAGACCGGCTTTTGTCAGATATTCCAGATAAGGGTGGTTGTGGAAGGATATGATATAGATGTTTACGTTGAATTTCATGCCTGCATTTGCAAGGATATCCATTCCGCTGTGTTCCAGTCCTCCGGCTTTTAACACTTCCGGAAGATTTCCGGGATACAGGTATGACGGAACGAATCTCTTTCCATGTGGTTTATCCCAGAACTCCTGTGCGAACTCATCTGCTTCCGGAATTGTGCCGTACCACACTTTCCCCCAGGTTTCCTTTAGTGGCATGATGGCCCTGATCTTCTCGAACAGTTCTATGCCTTTCTTCCCTGCTGTCCATCTGCAGACTGCCTGGAACTGACGCTCCACCCACTTTTTGCCATATTGCTGCAGGATGGTTACCATGGCTTTGGCTGTCTTTTCCTCCTGTCTGCTGTTTGTCGTTACCGGCGCCTTGCATTTCGGGCATATGGTTTTTTCTCCATGCTTCCATCCACTCTTTCTCCAGCCGGCATAACCGCAGGCGGTACAGCTGAATACAGTCCGTTTCTCTTCTTTCTTAAAAAACAGGATGTTTCCCGGAAATAGTTTATCTTCTACCCACCTCTCTGCTTCCTCCGGCACACAGGGGACTTCTGCCATCATTTCATTGATTCTTTCCTGCTTCCGGATGTATGCCATGTCTCTTTTTGTTTCATTCACTGTAGTCTCATAGCTGTCGATGCTGTAGGTATCCAGAAAGTCATATACCCTGTCTCTGTCTTCCTGTGCAGCCCACTCCATATCCGGGGTGCTGTGGTAAAAGTCGTTTTTCAAAACCGGCTGGCCCATGCAAAGTCTGAGTACATTTTTGAGCCCGCAGGTTGTCCATGTTTCATTTACCCATGTACTATGGTTCTTTTTATCTGCGAAATACCGGGCTTTCAGTTCCCCTTTGACGAACAGACTGATCTCTACTGCCCGCTCTCCGTCCGCCTCAAGAAGCTGGCTTACAGCGATCACGCTGTCAGAGTCTTTTACTTTTGGAACTGTACATGGGATGCAGCGTAATAATTTTGTCCGCTTCATGCCTTTGTTCCTCCCATGTAGTAATCCCTGATCAGTTCCTTGGCTTTTGCCATGCCCGGAACTCCAAATGTCACCTTACCGGCGCTGACTCCTGCTGCCTTTATAATCGTTTTATCTACCGTGATCTGGTTTTTAAAAGAATATTCCAGCAGAACCGCCATGCATCCCTGCAGGGTCTTTCCTTTCTTGCGAACCTGGTGTGCAATCATCTCATTCTCCATGCAGAGTCCCTTGATGTACTCTACCCAGTCCAGCATCAGTTCCTTAGGCTTTAGTTTCATGCATTCCACATCAATCTTTCCAATAGCTGCAGATGTGGAATCGCAGAGGGATGGGATGGCTTCTTCCAGATACATCTCTACATAATCATCCGGAATGCCGTTTTCCTTTGCCAGTTCTTTTAAGCTGTCCAGATCTCCTTCCTGCAGAAGATTGGCTGCCAGTTCATTGATCTCTGTGTATGAATTCATTTCTCCAAATTTATCAAACATTGTGTTCTCCTCTCCTTGTGTTAAAATTCCGTCTGGAATCTCACTGCATGGCCGCTGAGCTGTTTATCTATTTCCTGCCAGAGGTCTGCATTTTTTAATTCCCGGTCCCCGCTTCTTTTCCATCCGTTTGTCTTCCATACGTTAAGGTTCTTGTGACCATTTGCAAGATATTGACAGGTTGTATGGATTGTGATCAGGGATGGTCTGCGTATTCTTTTCAGGGCAGCGATCAGTCCCAGCATGACAAGGCGGTGCGGTGTGGTATCTTCTGCTTCTTCTCTGCCGCTGATCGGATTCCCCGGACCTTTGGGAAAATCCTGGCTGGCAATGATATATACGCACCTGCCCTTCTTTATCCTTGCGCTTTTATCCCTGACAATAAGGGAAATATCTACTCTTGCCATTTTCTGGTCCATCTTCAAATCCTCCTGTCTATCTTTACAAGTGTGTAATGGCGGTATGCGTATCCTGTCACAGGATTGATCCCTTTTTTGATGGAATCCGGATCCACATAGTAACCTTTGGGGGCTTTGGGTTCTCTGACTACTCCATCTTTGTCTATCAGGGAACGTCTTTTTATTTCTTTTCTGGACGGTTCTTTGCGGATCAGGTTTCTGGACGGATGATATGCTTTTGCTTTTTCCGGTTCCCATTCCTGTAAGGGTGTTGCTATGTACTCTGCCAGATCTCCGTTCTTCAGGTCATATACAACTTTCATGTTCGGATTCCCATGTGTCCACAGTTCCCTGACAATCTTTTCTGTTCGGGTCTCTGTATTTGATTCGGCATTTAAGAGGATATGGATGTGGATCGCACCCCTCTTTCCTATCTGTGGTCTCCAGATATACTTTAAGGTCCAGCCATATTTCCGGTATCTGGTCTGAAGCTGCCTTATAAATTTCTGCATATGCTTTATCATCTCTTCCCAGCTTACCCTCTTGTCTTTCTGGTAGGTGAGTGTGATCCAGCTGTCTCCGGTTGTGAAGTTCCACTTTACCAGTCTCCTGAGTTCTCTCACCCTCTTCCACTGATTCTGCCTTATGATATCTTCCGGGGTGGGTTCCTTCTTTGGCTCCCTCTTCTGACCCCTTGCACCATATCTTCCTGTATGCTTTTCCTCTACCTCTAAGGTTTCCCCACAATCCCATGTATCTCTTATGTATCCGCACTTCATATGTCACCCCGGTGTCGTAAGTTTAATACCCTTAATCAAGCCCTGAAGGGGCTTTTCCTGTCCCCTGAAAAAGGTTAAAAATATAGCAGGTTTTCTCCTGCTTAAATCTTGACTTTTCGCCACCTGGATGTTATATTTTTTACAGGTTTGATATCCAAGTGGCAAAAAGTCACCCTGGCTCATGTATTTGCGTTACATGAGTCTTTTTTATTCTATGTGTTCGATCGGTCCGTAGAGGCCCTCCATTTCTTTTGCTCTCCGAAGTGCTTCTTCCATAGTTCCTACGTAACTTGCAAGTGTCTTGTTTCTGAACCTGACAATTCGGATGGTTCGCTGCTGATCCGAAGGAATTTTTACCAATTCTTTGGTTCTTCTGGAAATTCGTTCTACTTCCCTCATTCTTTCTTCTTCAGTCATTCTGTTCTCTCCCCGATCGGGCTTTTGAGATACTGAATACATTCTTCCGACCATTTTTCTATATACTCATTGTCTTTAAAAGCAAATACCTTTGTTTTTGTTATGATCGTTAATGTTTTTGTGTTTGTGTCATAGTTGTATGCCACATAAATATTCTTTTCTTCAGCTTTGAGTACAAGCTCCAGAATCTCTCTTATTTTGTCTCTGAACATGTTTCTTCCTCCTGAACTCTTCTAAGCTGATCTACCGCCCAGTATGCGGATATCCCAAAGAGGATATTAAACCAGATCGGGATGTCCACATATTTCCCTGCAAGTATGCAGAGGGCTATGATTATGTACTGTTTCATAATGCTTGTCCTTTCCCTATTCTTCACCCAAAATTTTTTCCAGTGCATTGGTTCGGTTCATATACGTTCTTCCGGTCGTACTTTTCTCTGCTTTCCTGACTGTGCCAAGAAGCCTCTCAAGCTCATTGATCGTTTTCTGATTCTGATCTGTCCACTGCACGATCGGGGTCATTATTCTTTGAATGTCTTTGGCTTCCCTGCGTCTCTTTCTGATTTCTCTCAGTGCAAGACCTTGTAAAACATAATCGTCTGGATAGTTGTCGTTAAGTTCAATGTTATGTAAGATATCCTGCGTCTTATTGTCCAGATCAGTTTCATTACTTGCTGCAATTCTATTTAATTCCTGGCATGATCTGCAGAATTTTAAAAATGCATTGATCTGGTTACTGAATCCATCTATTTTAACCACCTCCGTTTTAATGCTTGTCCTTCTTTCTCCGCCTTAACCGGCGGCTTTTCTTTCATAGTTCATGCTCAGAAGAAGTTCATCCTGTCTCTGGATGAGCAGACATTTGATTTCTTCTTCTGACATATCACTGGCTTTATGCTGAATTCCATTAATACGGATATTTCTTGTTACCAGTTTTAATTCTGACATCTTCCTCACCTCTTCTTTATGGTATGGGAAATGATATGTATGGGTTACTGTTTATAAAAATTTAAGCAGTTTGTCGAACGACCTTCGTTGACTTCTCTTTGTTTTTCTCCTATTCTGGTATTACAGATACTGGCATATCTGAATTTAACAGAAAGGAGGTACGTTATGAATAAGCTTACATTTTGCCCTTTTATCAACGGCGTCTGCCGCTCCGATTGTGTTTTTCATGTTCCACATAACATTGCCTTAAACAACGGAAACTCTGCGCAATGTGAATTGGCAGCTTTTATCTGCTGTTCAGATGAAGATTCTATTCAATCTACATTTGAAGCAATTAAAACACTTCGTGAGAAAATGCAATAAACTCTCCCACTTTCGTGTCCTGCGCAATTTTGGTCTTAACGCAATCTAAAATTGCGTAGGATTGCGATAAAGAAATTCCTTTTTTATGCAACAATCGGATTATTTCTTCGCATGTTTTATAGTTTTCTTCTGTCGCATGCATATAGTTCACTTCTCTCACCTCTTTTCTTTCTGGATATCCAAATCATGTTTTTTCTACTACTTATGTTTCTTTTTAAAAAGATAATTTTTTAATCTGATCAGCCAGTATTCTGATCTGTTTTTTAAGCAAATATAAATTTGTAAATTAAAATCAAACTACATCCAAAGGCCCATCCCAAAATTGTGCTGATTGTCTGCTGGTTAAACTTTGTGTTTTGCCAGCGGATTTTTTTTAAAATTTTCTCAACAATATTAGTAAGAAACTCATTTAATTTTCTCATCGTCTTTCTCACCTCTTTCTGGGTATCCACCCATTGACTTTTCTTTGTGTTTCTCCTATTCTGGTATTACTGATAACATCATAATTAAACATTTAGTCGAAAGGAGTTGCATATGAAAAAGAATATAGTTCTTGAAATTTTAAATACTGACGATATCGAAAATACACCTGTCGAACTTGCCAGTATTTGCCCTCTTTGCAACCACGCAATCTCTCCAACTGTTTTGTTTGCTTCTTTAATCGAATACGAAGATTATGAAGAAAACAAAGTGTTCGTTCTCAATTACTGTCCAAACTGCGAGAATGAGTTTATGTCTACCCATTCTTTTGATTCTGATGATGACGGATATTTATATGTTTCTTCTGCTCCAGTGAATTTTTCCGGACGTTCCTTCTCAGAAAATATTCAGTCATTATCTCCGCAGTTTGTAGTAACTTATAACGAATCATTCCATGCTGAGAGTCTGGGGCTCGAATCAATTTGTGGAATGGGATATCGCAAATCATTAGAATTTTTAATCAAAGACTATGTGATTTCTAAAAACCCTAGCGAAAAATCAAAAGTAGAGAAACTTCCTTTAGCAAAGTGTATTTCTACTTACATATCAGATGAACGCTTAAAAGCACTTGCAACAGCTTCTACATGGCTTGGTAACGATCAAACCCATTACATACAAAAACATTCGGTACATGGATTAAAAGAACTTAAACAGTTCATCAATGCATTTGTTACATTTATCGATGCTGATTTGGCATATCAAGATGCCGTATCATTCATTTCAGGTTCATCAAATTGATTTATCCTTCCCTCTGCAACGAGTATTCCATCCTTTGTCCAATACTGGATTACTGTCTGCAGAGGGGTTCCTTTTCCATTGATTTCTTTTACCTGTTTGACTTTAATCATTGGTACTTCTTTGGCATACACTATACCTGGCTTCCTCACTTCTCTCACCTCTTTCTGGATATCCAAATTATTTTGTCCTTTTTCGTGACATTAAGGAGTAAAAAAAATTTCCTGTACAGATTTTCCATAATAATTTGCTATTGCGATTTTAATAGAATCTCTAGGAATTCTCCGCTCTGTTTCATACATTCCAAGTGTAGACGTAGCAATTCCGATATCCTTCGCTGCTTCTTCCTGGCTTTTTTCTCCTCTTAATTCTATCAATCTTTTTCCATATGGAATCATTTTTCTCACTCCTCTCTGTCACGTTTTGTGACTAACTGTAATATATCACCAACCGTGTCTCCTGTCAATCACTTTTCGTGACATTTTTGTATTTACTTTTATCACGTTTTGTGATAGCATTAATTTATCAACTACAAGGAGGTACATCATGGGGAACTTTCAAAATATCTTCCGAAAGTTACGTACTTCATCTAATTTAACTCAGAACGCAATTGCTGAAAAACTAGGCATTTCTCGAAGTACAATAGGCATGTACGAAACAGGTGCCAGAGAACCCGATTTTGAAACACTAGAAAAAATTGCAGATTATTTTAATGTAGATACTGATTTTCTATTGGGACGTACAAATCAAACCACAATGCTTCCGGAAACTGTAGGAAAGTATTCAAAGACACGTGAGCTCGACATTATATATGAACAACTATCTTCTCACAACCAGAGAAAGGTTCTCACCTACTCTAAGAACCTTCTCTCCACCCAGCAGATGGAAGAAGATCTTCTTGCAGCTCATGCCCGGACGGATGTTGAGCAAACACCCGAAGGTGTTCAGCATGATTTGGATATTATGAATGATGATTCAAAATGGGAGGAATGATATGGCATTAGATATATTGGAATTGCGTAAACTATGTATACCTAAAAACA
>OLPO01000511.1_pt1 | contig 31397 bp, 26 predicted proteins | sample 1672831 | NCBI WGS metagenome assembly OLPO01 (sample SAMEA3136728, study PRJEB25190) | human gut metagenome
TGGAAAACGCTTGAAGCAGGAAGGTGTTTCTGCTAAAAGAAAATGGGCCGCGGATGTGATTTCCGGCGTATTCATTGTCGGAATTCTGTTTGTGTCGGTATCGTATATCGTCATCGGAAGCTACAATCCGTTCATTTATTTTAACTTTTAGAGAAGAAAGGAGAAATCGTGAGAAATCGAATCATTACGGTGATATTTCTTTGTTTTCTGCTGTTCTTCGGGGTTCGCACCGGAATGAATGTATGGGATTCAATCAGTGACACAGAAAAAGAAAATCAGCCTCAGACGGAGGCATTATCCGGCACTGACGATATGAAGTTAAGCGGTTTCAACAGGGAGACTTTCGATGGAATATCAAATCTGGTTACGCTGAATCTGGAAAATCGAAATCAGTGGATTAATCTAAATGGTATATTTCAAAAGGGAATGGGAAAAACCGGTGACCTGGAGAAGGATTGGTACCTTTTGAAAAACGGAATGCTGATGTACAGCCAACGAAAAAGAACTTCAGAAGATTTAAAAACGTATGCAAATAATGTGGTGGAATTGTCCCGATATGTAGAAAAGCACGGAAAGAATTTCCTTTACGTGCAACTTCCGTATAAAGTACAGGGTGAAGAAGAATATCCGGCAGGAGTTCCGGATTACGGAAATCGTAACGCGAATGGAATCATGAAAATTCTTTTATCAAAATCTGTACAAACAATGGATTTTCGGGATATAATGAAAAATCAGAATATAGAAACTGCAGAAAGTTTTTTTAAGACCGACCAGCACTGGAAGCCGGAGACTGCATTGTGGGCGGCGGGAGAACTTTCCAAGAAATTAACTCAAGTGGATTCGGAGTGGAAAGATTATCCGGAGTATCGAAATTCGAACAATTATCGGATAAAGTATCATTCGAATTTATTTCTTGGTGCCATTGGAAAGAAAATTGGCAGTGCATATGCGGGAAAAGATGATTTTAACATGCCGATTCCGTTGTTTGAAAATACAATTCGCTATCGGGTTCCGCGACAAGAAGATTCCATCGATCGAACCGGAGATTTTGAAACTGCTTTTATCGAATCCAATAATTTGAAAAATGATCCTTTCAAGGTGAACACCTATGCAGCGTATTGCGATGGAGATCATTACAAAGAGAAGATAACCAACAAAAAAGCTCTGAACAAAAGGAATATCCTTATGATTCGAGATTCATTTTCATGCACATTAATGCCATATTTTGCATTCTATACGAAAAATATTACGACTCTGGATTTAAGAAGCTACAAGTCCAGATCCGTATATGACTATATTCGATTGCATCCGGAAATCGATACGGTGATTGTGGCTTATAATCCTAGCAGTATTACAGAAACACAGTATACTTTTGATAAGGTTGTAAAATGAAGAAGATAATTAAGACGACAATTAAATCTGTTTTGTATGTTCTCTATTATGGAATTATTGCTTTTCTGCTGTATTTTGTTGTAGCAGGACGAACGTTGACGGATTGGTATGATGTTACATTCGGCACGCGGTTCCGGGAAATCGTGTACACCTTTAACCTGGGGTTGACCGGGGCGGACACCAGTTTCATGAACGAAGCACTTCAGGAGTGCCGACCGGATTTGATTAAAGCGACGGTCATTGTGATGCTGTTCGTGCTGGCGGATGTGATTGTGTTCCGAAGAGTGGGACGGAGAAAAGTTCGGGTGGATGAATTCAAAGGACAGCACGATGTACAGAAGGAAACGGCAAAGAACGAAACGGAAGAAGCAAAGCCGGAGTACCGATGGGTGCGAAGCAAGTGGGGGTATGCTCTTCGCGGCGTGTATCATGTGACTATTCTTTTAATCTGCATTTTTCTGGCAAAACCGGTGTATGCGTATGCCGATCAGGTGCTGCAAGTGTCGGATTTTGTGCGTTCGAAGCTAACATATACGAAAATATACGATGAAAAATACGTGGCTCCATCCTCTGTTCAGATTCAGAACACACGAAAGCAGAAGCGGAATGTTATCATCATATATATGGAAAGTATGGAAACTACTTATGCGTCGAAGAATCTGGGAGGTTATCAGAATCACAATTTGATGCCGAATCTCTATAACCTGCAGCAAGAGAACATCGCTTTTGGGGATCGAAAAGGAATGGCAGGAACGCACAATCCGTCCGGAACGACATGGACGACGGCTTCTATCCTGTCATCCTCTTCCGGAATTCCATTTGCCTTTAACATGGGAATGAATAAGAATGAAGGAAATGATGCGGATCAGGGAAAATTTGCTAAAGGGATAACCACGCTGGGGGATATCCTGGAGAAGCAGGGATACAATCAGGAATTCATCTGCGGATCGGATTCCACTTTCGGCCGAAAGAAGAAACTGTTCCGAGAACACGGGAATTACAAGATTTTCGACTACTATTCCGCAATCGATGCCGGGTATATCGACAAGGGCTATAAAGTCTGGTGGGGAATGGAGGATTTCAGAACTTATGAAGCGGCAAAGGATGAGATCCTGAAATTGGCGGATAAAAACAAGCCATTTAACTGTACGATGCTGACGGTGGATACCCATCATGTGGGCGGATACAAGTGCATGAAATGTCCGACGGGAAATGGAAGCAAGACCGCCAATGTGGTGGCGTGCGCCGATCGGCAGGTACAAAAATTTGTGGATTGGTGCAAGGCACAGGATTTCTACGAGAACACTACCATCGTCATTCTGGGAGATCACCCGCGAATGGACAAGAAACTGGTGCAGGGAGTGGATAAGAAAGATCGGGAAGCGATTGATGTGTTTATCAATTCTGCATCTCCTTATCAGAAGATTAATCAAAAGAAGACAGCCGCTACGATGGATCTTTTTCCGACCATCTTGTCTTCCATGGGTTATTCCATTGAAGGAAATCGACTGGGCTTAGGAACGAACCTGTTCTCTTCGAAGGAAACCCTGTCCGAAGAGATGGGATACGATGAATTCAATCTGGAATTAGGAAAGAACTCCCGGTTCTACCACAAAGAATTCGAATAGAATAGCTGTTTTATTGAGACATAGGCTGGAGACATCATGAAAAAACAATACGACATCAGTGTAATTCTTCCGGTGTACAATAACGTGCAGTATTTGGAGGAATGTTTAGACAGCGTTTTGGCAGAAGAAAAACTATCCGTTGAGATTGTTGCGATAGACGATGGATCTACCGATGGATCCGAACAAATACTGGATGATTATGCCGGAAAATATGAGAACATTCGGGTCTTTCATCAAGAGAATTCCGGGGTCAGCGTTGCCAGAAATCTGGGCCTTAAAAAAGCAAAAGGGGAATACATCTGTTATCTGGACAGCGATGACCGTTATTGTCCCGGGGTGCTGGAGAAAGGACTCGCCCTGTGCAGTGAAAAGAAACTGGACGTACTCTTCTTCACCTATGAGAATTATTTCGAAAACGAGATTGCCGCGGAGCGATGGCAGAACAATCGGGTGAATCAGCCCATGCGAAAAAGAGAATATCCGAAGGAACCCATCCGCGGTCGGGAAATGCTTCTTTTATTCAAAACACAGCTGGAATATCGAGTAAATGTATTTCTGCAGATGGCTCGACGCGACTTCCTTCAGAAGAATCAGTTTTCTTTTGAGCCCGGAATTATTTTCGAAGATATTCCCTATACATTCGAAGTACTCTTGCGGGCGGAACGGGTGATGGCAGTGAATGAAGTGTTAGTAAAAAGAAGAATTCGGGATAATTCTCTGGAACATCGTCCGACGACGGTGCATCGGTGCAAGAGTGCATTTCGAAGCCTAATTCTGGATTACAAGTTGGTGCGGCATTTCGGATATGATTTTCCGGAATGCGAACCGGCGGTAATTCAGGAATTGGCGTTTCGACACGAATTTGTGAAAAATACCTATCTGGAATTAGATGAGGAGAATCAAGAGGCATTCCTTCGGCAGTGCAGCCCGGAGGAGCGGATCTTCTTTGAGGCAGCGATTCTTCCTCGTATACAGAAAGAACAGAAAGATCGGGCAACGATTGATCGGTTGAAGGACAAACACAGAGAAAAAACGGAGAAGTATAAGGCGAAGATTGCAGACCAAAAGGAAACGATTCGGATATTGAAAAAAGAAAAGAAGGATTTGCAGCAGGAGAAAAAGCGCCTTCAGGGAGAGATAAAAAGAATTCGAAAATCCCGAGCTTTCCGATTGGGCCGATGGATATTGAGACCCTTTTCATACATAAAACGATATATGAAAGGCAAGCGATAAAAGTTAAATTTTGATAAGTGTATTTTTGAGATTAGGGGAGTGATTTCAATGAAAAGATTACTTGTTTGTTTTGTTTTAATCTTGAGTTTTGTTTGCGTGCCGATTGGCAGTCAAAACAGCTATGGTGCAACGAAAACTAAAGCACAAAGTAAATACGTTTCCAATAAAGTTTTGAAAAAATGGAAAAAAGGATGGCATTCCCGTGCCGGAAGAAAGTATTACTGTGTGAAAAAAGGCAAGCTGGCAAAAGGCTGGAAAAAGATAGGAAAAAGCAAGTATTATTTTGATAAAAAAAATGGGTTCATGCTGCGATTTCGTCAAACGATTCGCGGTAAAAAGTACTATTTTAACTCAAAGGGTGCAATGAAGACCGGCCTGGTTAAGTTTAAAGCCGGTAACCGATGGTATGACAAGAATGGAAAACAGGTCACCGGATGGAAAACGGTTCCGATAAACGGAAAAAAAGAGAAACACTGTTTCGATCCGAAAACGGGCATCATGATTCCGGGAAATACGGATGAGGCGTTGGAGATTCCGGTGCTGACATTCCATCGAATTGTTTCCGATAAGGTAAAGCGGACGACATATCCGGATGACCAGTGGGTCGCGTCCGTTGAGGATTTCAAGGAACAGATGCAATATTTATACGAACACGATTACAAGACGCTGTCCATGGATGAGTATTATGATTGGTATAAGGGAAAACGTACGCTAAAGAAAAAGAGTATTGTGCTGACCATTGATGATGGGGATTACGAATTATATTATTTGGTAGCTCCGGTTTTGAAGAAATACGGATTTAAGGCAACTGCATTTGTTGTCGGTTCGCGGATTAAAGCAAATACTCCGGAATATTCGGATGAAGCTGCACGACACTACATGGGTGCGGATTTGATTGAAAAAATCCATTCGGAATATCCAAATCTTTTAATACAGAGTCATACATATAATCTTCATCACTACGAGAATAATCGAATGGCGGTATTTGAGAAGAGTTATGAAGAATTGCGAGAAGATTTTGCAAAGACCAATCCGGAGTATCGGTACATGGCTTGGCCGTACGGTTACTTTTCCGATGAGGCCGTTACTGCATTCAAGGGGAGCCATTATCGTTTAGGCTTTAATTTCGGTCGGTATCGAAACTCAACCCGTGCGGATTTGCCGTGGTCGGTATATCGGGTGAAGATCAACGGGCAGATGAAAATGGACATCTTTAAAAAGACGGTAAAAATTCAGTAGCTTCAGGAAATAAGAAGATATGAGTTTGGAGCACGCGGAACTTTCGGATTGACAAACGAGACATTTTATTCATATAGTTGAAATGAGTGGCTTTATGCGTTATAATAGCGTGGTTTATGTTAACGTTTTTTTTAAAAGGTGGGTACATGAATAAGTTTTTTTCGAATATAAAAAAGTATCACAAATATGCAATTCGAAGTGCGAAGGCAGAGCTCAAGAGTGAAGTTGCGGACTCCTACTTAAACTGGTTGTGGTGGATTATCGAACCGGTATGCTTCATGCTGATTTACACGTTTATTTTTGGATATGTATTTCATAACAAGACGCCGTATTTTGCGTCCTTCGTATTTATCGGACTGACTGCTTGGGATTTCTTCAACCGCATGGTGAAGGGCAGCGTAAAGCTGATTACCAGCAACCGGGATTTGGTCAAGAAGGTATACATTCCGAAGTATATTCTGTTGTTGGCAAAATCCTATACGTATCTCTTTAAAATGGGAATTTCCATGATTATCACGTTCTGCCTGATGTTCGCTCAGGGAGTGCATTTGAGTTGGCATATCATTTTCTTTGTTCCGATTATAGCGATTCTCTATATTTTGACCTTCGGAATCGGAATGATTTTGATGAATTATGGGGTTACGGTAAACGACTTAGCAAATCTCACAAACGTGCTGCTGCGAATGGTATTCTATCTTTCCGGTATTTTCTATAATATCAATGAAAGATTGGCAGGAACTTTGTGTTTTATCCTGCTTCGTGTGAACCCTATTGCGATGCTGATGAACGAACTCCGTCGGACGATGCTGTACAATCAGTTGCCGAGTTTCAAGTGGCTTCTGGTGTGGCTTGGTATTGCGTTGATTCTGAATGTAATCGGCATTCATTTAATCCATAAAAATGAAAACAGTTATGCGAAGGTGATCTAATGAGTGATAATGAGAAGAAAATTGCATTGTCGGTAAGGAATTTACATATCTGCTACCGCGGCCTTAAGAAAACATCCATTCGATCCAGTTGGATGCGGTTGAAAGATAAAGTTGAAATTTTCGAAGCTCTCAAAGGTGTAAGCTTTGATTTGGAAGAGGGAAAGATTCTGGGAATCATTGGCAAAAACGGAAGTGGTAAGTCCACCATGCTTCGGGCCATTGCGGGAATCTTCTCTCCGGATGAGGGAACGATTGACCTGCACGGCCGTCGGGTATCCTTGTTGTCCATCGGTGTTGGTTTTAACAAAAAACTGACCGGAAGAGAAAACGTATATCTTTCCGGAATGCTGCTGGGTTTCTCGGAAGAACAGATTGCGGAAAAGGAAAAAGAAATCATCGATTTCGCAGATATTGGCAAATTCATCGATCGTCCGGTAAAAACTTATTCTTCCGGCATGTATTCGAAACTGGCGTTTGCGATTACGGCGATTTTGGAAACGGATATCATGTTGATCGACGAAGTATTGAGTGTGGGCGACCAGCGCTTTAAGGAGAAGAGTTACAATAAGATGAAGGAACTCATCTCTGATGATACGCGTACCGTGGTAATCGTTTCTCACAGCTTGGGTACAATTGAAGAATTGTGCGATGAGGTGCTTTGGTTAAACGATGGGGAGATGATTGAACAGGGAGATCCGGCAGAAGTGTTGCCAAGATATACCGAGTTTATGAAATCCAATAAGAAAAAGAAGTAGTATAAGTAGTATAAGTGGTTGAGGTTTGACTTTGAGTTTCTAGAAAACTGTTAAATGGTTAAACGGTTGAGTTTTTGGCTCCGTTATGCTAAAATCACGGAAATGAAAATAAGCTTATCATCTTGATGAGAAAGGAAGAAGTATGTTTAAAAAGAACGGAAAGAAAGTCGTAGCGTACATCGCCTTGCTTTTAACATTGATTATGTGTCTGGGCACTTTGTTGGAAGGTGCGATTGCATTTGCAGATGTAGATACACCAAATGCTTCGACGACGACCGGCGAAAAGGTGCAGGAGGATACACCAAAGGCAGAAGAATCTGCTACAGATGACGAAGAGCAGTCAAAGGCTCCGGCGGAGGATGAGAATACGAATCCAAATGCTTCCGGAACTGCCGCTTCTTCAGAAGTGGTGACAGATAAACTAAAGATGACGGTTGCTCCGGTAAGCAACAGCCTGTATCTGAACGTATCCGGAAAGAAGAAGGTAACCGTTCAGTGTGAACTGGATGCCGCTTCCGGATATAAGGCACAGACCTTTGATGTCTTTGACCAGACGAAAAATATCGCAGTGGCCACAGGCATTAAGATGGGAAGTCCGGCAACGGTTGCCATCGAAGACGGTCATGTGTACTGCCTCAAGGTGAAGGCCACCGATGCTTCGGCAAAGGAAGTCATTCTTCAGTCGAAGGAGACCTATTCTGTGGATTTCCCGGAAAAAGTCACCGATTTGAAGGCAACTTGTGCAAAGAAGGACAACTTGATTAAAGTGACTTGGGACAAGGTTGAGGGTGCAAACCGATATTACGTATATCGGAACACGAAAGCCACTTGCCCGAGCAAGCCAATCAAGACGGTAACCGGCAATTCATTCTCCGAGCGGAGAAAGGGCGGATCCTACTATTACTGGGTTCAGGCGGCGAATACTACGGATGCAGCTGCATCGGACTTCGTGAAGAGCGGAAAAGTCACTGCAGGAAATTATCTTGCAATTCCGGTACGGAATTACTGGTTCACCGCTACTGCAAAGAAGCGCATTCCTATTTACAAATCTGCGAAGAGCAAGAAGGTAATCGGATACCTTCCGAAGGGAAAGACCGTTGTAATCAAGAAGAAGAGCCCGAAGGTGGTTCCGCAGTACGGCGTGGTAAAGCGGGTATATTTTAACGACAAAAAATTAAAGAAAAAGGGCTGGGTAAGCTTTAGATCCGTTAAGCTGAAAAATCACGTTGCTGGAAAGTCCAATGACTGGAGCAGAAGCGTAAAGGAGAACTACGTGAACAAGAAGAAGTTCAAGAGTTCAACTAATTACCTGATTTGGCTCAGCAAGTACACTCAGAAGGTGTACGTATTCAAGAGAGCGAATAAGCACAGCAAATGGGCTCTCCAGAAGACATACCGTTGTTCTACCGGTACGTTTGCGCATCCGACACCGACCAATATGAACTATATCCTAATTCGGAAGCAATACGATCGCCATCGTGTTACCAATAAGGGAATGAGATATTACTACAAGTATCTATCGGCATTTGGAAAGAAGGGATCTTCCGGAAGAGGAAACGCATTCCATACGGTATGTTGGAGAGAAGGAACTCATAAGATGCTGAAGCCGGTAAAGGATAAGCCGAACACCAAGGGCTGTGCCAGAATGTTCACCGGTGAGGCAAAGTGGATTTATAAGCACGTTCCGACTAAGACTCGAGTAGTCAGTTATTAGTTGAATTGCATAAAGAATTTAATAATCGCATAGGACATCGTCCTATGCGATTTCGCTGTGTTCGCCTTTTCCAAAGTGTGATACAATAGACTCATTGACGTTAAAGAAAACAGAAAGAATTGGTATAATGAGAAGAAAAAAGATTGCAATCGTGGGAGCCGGGGATTTCCAGCTTCCTTTGGTTCAGGAGGCGTCAAAAGAAAACGACGTGGTGCTGATTGCACCGGTAATAGACAAAGCATTTGAACCCTACATCAAGGAGCGCTGCCTCATCGATGTGAGAGATCAGGAAGCAGCGCTGAACTTCTGCCGAGAACAGAAAATTGACGGGATCATTACGGATCAGACGGACATCTCCGTTCGCACCGTGGCTTACGTGGCGGAACAGATGGGACTGCCGGGAATCGGTTACGAGACGGGACTTCTTTTTACCGACAAGGCGAGGATGCGAGACGTGATGGAGGAAGCGGGAATTCCGTGCCTCCCGAACCGTACGGTAACTTTCGTGGAGGATGCGGTGTCCTTTTGGCGAGAATTGGAGGGAACGACGGTCATTATCAAGCCGCTGGACTCCCAGGGCAGCAGAGGAATCTATTCCTGCGATTCGGAGGAGGATATTCGAAAGCATTTTGACGAGAGTGCCGGTTTTTCTTCCAACGGAGAAGTAATCATCGAAAAGATGGCCACGGGAATGGAATTCTTCGTAGAAGGGATGGCTTTTGACGGAACGTTCCGGAATCTGATTATCGGAGATACCCATTACTTTGATATTGAGAACGCTTACGCAGCGGAAAGCCGCCGCACACCGTCGGTACGGAATCCGGAGACAGTGCGGCGCGTGCTGGAACGAAACCGGGAAATCATCGAAGCCTTTGGGTTGAAGCAGGGACTGACGCACAGCGAATTTATTATGGACGGCGACGAAATCTACCTGCTGGAGACGGCGGCCAGAGGCGGCGGCGTGTACATCTCATCGGATTTGATTTCCCTGGAAACGGGAATTAACGTGGAGAAGTTTCTGGTAGACATCGCTTTGGGACAGCTTCAAGAAATGCCGCAATCGAAAGCTACCGGGAAGTATTCCGGATACAAGGCATTCTACGTGCCCTTTGGAACGGTGAAGAGCATCTCGGGTCTGGAAGATGTGAAAGCACTGCCGTATGTCCATCGCAATCAATTGGATAATTTACATATCGGAATGGAAGTTCCGGTGGAGAAGCTGAACAAGACCAATCGGCTGGCCCTGATTGTGGAGGCGGAGTCGGAGGAGCAATGGCTGGAGAGAGTCGCGCATATCCGGGATATTCTGCATGTGGAATGCGAATCGGATGGCATCACTCGTGACCTGGTGTGGAAATAGGAGGAGAAATTAAATGCTGGATAAGTTGCAGAAAAAAATGGTAAACGTATTTCTGTTCTTTGACCTGATGAAGCTGAACAGAAAATATCCGAAGGGAGACGACTACATTCGCCTGAAGAAGATTCAGGAGAAGCGCCTTCACAAGCTCATGAAGAAGGCGTATCAGATTCCATTCTATCGGGAACGTTTCGACAGAGCCGGCGTGAAGCCGGAGGATATTCGTACTGCGGAGGATTTGGTGAAGCTGCCGCCTCTCACCAAGGATGAGCTTCGCGCTTGGATGAACGAGGAAGCGGAAAAGCCGAAATACAAGGATTGGTTCCATGATACCACCAGCGGTTCTTCCGGAAAGCCGCTGATGCTCCTGTATTCTCCAAAGGAGAAAGCGTTCATGATGGCGGACTGGTTCCGGGTAATGTGCATGGCGGGATACAACCCGTTCCGCGGAAAGACCATGAGCCGAAAGAGTGCTCACAGTACTTCCGCCGGTGCGGATACGTTCCTTCAGAAATTTGGCATCCTCCGAAGAGGTTTTCTGAATCAGTATGCACCGGAAGAGGACATGATTAAGCAGGTAAACGAATACAAACCGGATTTCCTGTACATGAACAAGACGGAATTGATGCGTCTTTGTCTGTACTGTAAGGAGAATCACAGTGAGATTTGGCAGCCGAAATTCTTCTGTGCCTCCGGCGAGATGACGGATCCGGCAGCCAGAAAGCTGTTCAAGGAGATTCTGGGAGATGGCATTATCGATGCGTACGGCAGCGCCGAAACCGGTTCTTGCATGCTGAAGCTTTTCGACAGCCCGGAGCACATCATTCACTACGATGCATATGTAATTAATATTTATGACGAAAACGACCGGCTGGCCGATGCGGGTTCCGTGGTAGTCACCCCGCTGTTCAAGACGGACATTCCGCTGATTAACTATAAGATTGGCGATAAGGCCATCTCCGAAGTGCGGGACGGCGTTCGTTACGTTACCAGTCTTCAGGGACGGATGAACGACTTCTTCCGCTACGACACCGGCGAGGTGACCACTTTCTTTGAAATCGCTCCGATTATCGCACATTGCGAGGACGTGGTTCAGATTCGTTTCGTGCAGGATTCCTACACTCATATCGTGGTTCAGTGCGTCCAGAGCAAGGAATCCCCGAAGACATTGGAACAGATCGAAAAAGAATTGGATGAGGCATTGAACAAAAAGTTCAAACATCATATGGATATCGATTTCGAATGGTCCAACTCCATTCCGCCGGACAGCAACGGCAAACTGCGAATGATTGTATGCAAGGTGGACGAGAATGGAAAAAAATAAATTAGAACGGCTGCAGCGTCCGGCAGATATCGTGTTCGGCATCTGTCTGGCGCTGACATTTGCTATGGAAACTCTGCTGGCATATCGGCAGAGTATTCTGTATAACGGAAAATATTTTTCGGATATGGCACTTCACCTGAACATTGCCCGACGGGACCAGTATACCTACCGGATGATTGGATTTCTGGTGAAATACATGGACAAGGTGACTGCCAGTCCTTGGGGAATCGCCGCGGTAATCGGCTTGCTGGTGCTCTTTACGGTGGTGGGGAACTACCTTTTGATACGATTCTTCACGAAAGGAATCACCAAGACCCGGATTCCGGCAGAAGTGCTTTCCCTGGTGGCGTTGTACACCGGACCGATTTACATCCCGAAGTTCATGCCGTATTTCTATGCAAAGACTCAGAGCAAGTATGCGTGGCAGAATCCGACCCAGATTATGGTAACGGTGTTCTCCATCTTTGCACTGTTGGTTTTCTATAAGGTATACAAGAACTACATGGAGGGGATTTCCATGAAATCCTGGATTCTTCTGGCGGTGACTTTTTTGCTGTCCGCCTGGGCGAAACCAAGCTTTATCATGGCCTTCTTCCCGGCGGCAGCGATGGTACTGCTGGCGGATGTATTCCGTACCGTCGATATATCCGAGATAAGGGATTGCCGCATCGTATCCAAGGCGTACCGCTTCCGACAAGTAGTGATTATGGGGCTTACCATGCTTCCGTCCTGCATTTACTTCCTAATGCTGAATCAGACCCTGTTCGGAAAGGATACTCAGCAGGCGTCCGTGGAAGCAGGAAAAGAAGCCTCCAAGGTGGTCATCGATCTGGGGCGGGCCTACTTCAATCAGGATTTCTCCATTGCGCTGAGCATTATTGCCGGACTGGCGTTTCCGCTGTTCGTACTTGCTCTTAATCTGAAATCGTTAAAGAAACCGGAATACGCGGTGGGCTGGCTGACGGTGTTGTGGGGATATGCGGAACATTTCACCTTCTCGGAAAGCGGTCCGAGAGCGACTCACGGTAATTTTGCCTGGGGAAAGAAGGTTGCGGTATATCTGATGCTCGTCATCAGCATGGCAAAGTTCGTCGAGAACCTGTACAATCCGGAATTCTGCAAGGGAAAGAAGAATCTGAAAATCGCCTACGGTGTCGTTGGCATCGGGCTTTTGGTTCTCCATATGGGATCCCAGCTGGTGTACCTGAACCATATCGGCCACGGCGGACGGTATATGATTTAATGCTCAATGAATGGCTTTATAAAGATAAGTGGGGGGAACGGTTAGATGGAAGAATTAACTGAGTTTGGACAGGAGCTCCGGGAAAACAAAGTATATGTTAATCCGGAAAAGTCCACGATGGATGATTGCACGAGCATTCGCTTTACCGGAAAAAACAGCATCCTTGTCATCGAAGACGGGGTAAACATACGTGATTCTGAAATAGTACTGGAAGGAAATAATGCGATTGTATATCTCAGCAGAAATAAGCACGTATACCGATTGAATGTACATGCATATTCAAATACCTGCATATATATCGGGCGGGATAATTATTTCAACGGAAGGGCTACGCTGATAACATCGGAAAGACAAAATACCATTATCGGAGATGATGGCCTTTTTTCTTTCGGAATATACGTGAGAACGGCGGATCCGCACCTTCTTTACAGCTGTGAAACGAAAGAACGGATCAATGAAAGCAGGTCCGTACTGATGGGGGATCACGTGTGGATCGGTCAAGGTGCGCTGTTGCTAAAAGGAACGTCTATCGGCTCGGGTTCGGTAATCGGGGGCGGTGCGGTCGTTTCCGGCAAAGCCATTCCTTCGAATACCGTGGCGGCCGGAAATCCTGCCAAAGTAATAAAAAAAGGAATTTTCTTTTCCAAAGAGTGCGTTCATAATTACGGAAAAAAGAAATCCGACAAGTACAAGAGGATGGATTCGGATCAATGGATATACGAATCGGCGGAAGTTAAGTATAATTTAAAGAGCATTGATTCTCACTTGTGCAAGCAAAAGACTTCTCAGGACAGGTTGACAGTTATCGAACAGGAGCTCGTGAACAATCCGGAAAAAAATCGTTTTTACATCGGCGAAAAACAGTCATCGAGAAAGTTCAGATTTCGCTTTTGGAAGTAATAGAGACGCAAGAGGAGGGAGAGCTTGAATAAATACAAGTTTTCAATTATCGTACCGGTATATAATGCGGAGGCATTTCTGGAAGAGTGCATCGAATCCGTTATAAAGCAGTCTATCGGATTCAAAGAGAACGTTCAGTTGATTCTGGTAAACGATGGAAGCAAGGATAATTCCGGCGAAATGTGCGAAAAATATTTTCAGCGTTTTCCGGAAAATATCATATACATTGACAAGGAAAACGGTGGGGTTGCCAGCGCAAGAAATAGCGGAATGGAAAAAATCGAAGGAGAATATACGGCTTTTCTGGATTCTGACGATTACTATTCTCAGACCATGCTGGAAAATGTGTATTGCTTTTTTAAACAAAAAGAGGATGCCTTTGACGTATGCGTTTGCCGTCTGGAACATGTGGGGGATTTTTATGGAAAAGAACATGCTCTGAATTGGCGTTTCGAAAACGGAAATCAAGTAATCGATCTTAAGGTGAATCCGGAATACGTTCAATCGGCAATCGGAAATTCCGTGTTTCGAAGCGAAGCGATTCAGGATGTGCGATTTGACGGGCGTCTGCAAACCGCAGAAGATGCGTTGTTCAATGCTTTTGTAATTCTGAAACGCCTGAAGCTCGGAATATGTGCAGACTCGACGTATTTTTATCGCCGATTTGAAACGAGCGACTCTTTAACCGGAACCATACGAATGCAAAAAGAGTTTTATTTGGATATTCCCCAAAACTATTATTTGCATCTGATAGAATATTCAAAGAACAAATATGGCTTTGTTCCTGCGTATGTTCAGCACCTGATTCGTTACGACATACAGTGGCGGAAGTACATTCCGGAAGCAATTCGTCAACTGAACGCGGAAGAACGAAATGCGTATATTCAAATGATGAAGCAAACGTTGAAGTGTATTGATGATGAGGTAATATCTACGCACGATGGATTAAATCAATACCGTCGGCTCTATCTGTTCCTGTTGAAACATGGGATTCAAATTCTTGATGAAGCAACGCTTCAGAGCGGGGTTCTGTACTATAAGAATTTGAGACTGATTAATCTCACGGCTCCCAGTGTTCTGAAAGTTACCGCGATTGAATTGGATGGGAATACGGCTTGCATTGAAGGTCTCGTGAAGGATTGCCTTCCCCATGCTCAGAAAAAGATATTCATGTCTTCCAATCAGGGAGAACGCATTCCGATTCATTTAGAATACGGAAAAGCCGGGTTTGTCGCAGGTTACGTCGGCGAACACGTGGCAGAGATTGGAAGTTTCAAAGTTGAAATACCGATTTTTCCTTGCATTAAATGGCAGTTTACTCTAGAATTTAATCAAGATGCGATTACCTTGAACCCCAATTTTGACGAATCGGTGGGATTAAGCCGGAAACAGAAGGAATCCTATTTCATATCCGGAAAGTATATTATAAAGTACAGAAAAAAGAAAATCTGTTTTTATAAGAATACCTTTAAGACGAGACTGGCATCCGGATTCCGATGCAGAAGAGAGCTGCGGTCCCAATCCGCAAAGGGGAGAAAGTAGTATTCGTTGTAGATTGTTTTTTCCATGGTGAATGAGAGAAGGTGGAAGTATGACTAACGTCAAAAGAAAAGGTCTGGTCTATGCTTTGATTCTGACACTTTGCCTGGATGTGATTCCGTTCAACGTGGCATCCTTTCAGGCAGCGGCAGAGACCAAAAGCAAGGCGCCGGCAGTAACCGCGAAGACCTATTCCAAGAAGGCCGGCCGTTATACGGTAAAGGTGAAGCAGGCAAAGGTGGATTACAAGACCGTGAATGTATACGTTCCGGGCGTGAAGACACTGAAGAAGGTAAAGGGAAAGAAAAAGGTCTATAAGATTAAGGCAACGGCTTATATGTACTGCGACAAGAAGGTTTCTAAGAAGAAATCCAAGACCGTAAAGCTTTCTTCGATTTCCTCAAAGAAAAAGTATTTCACCATGGCCGCACCGGCAATGGGTAAATACAATTTCGTGGTCAAGTACTACAACAAGAAGGGTAAGAAACTGAAGACCGTTACGGTAAAGAATGCCGGTGTAATCGCACAGGAATACAACATTGCAGTGCTGAATGCGACCTACGGACCGCTGCAGTTCTCCCTGTCTCTGTGGGATATCACCAAGAGAGATGACGGAAGACCGATTCCGACGACCATCGCAACGACCCGAAAGAAATCCTATAACTGGTCCAAGATGCCGCCGAACGTGCAGCAGAACCCGAAGATGAAAAATCCGATGTCCACCAGCAATGTGGCTTCCATGACGAACTATATGCGGAAGTACGTGCAAGATCTGAGATCGTTGAATAAGAATTCCAAGTTCCACATCTATTTGACGGATACCTATGTAAAGGGTGTTTTGGAATTGGCTTGCAGGACGAAGCTGCCGGAAAACCGCTACGATGTAACGTTCCTGTCGGACGGAAGTTCCAGCTATGTATTCTTCAACCAGCTGTATGGCGGTGAGAATGCTAAGAGCGTATACGATACTACTGAGGCAGAATGGAAGCTTCTCAAGAGTGCTTGGAAGAAGGGTCATTACGTAGACCCGAGAGATGTGAAGTATGCGGCAAATCACGAGTCCTACAGCCTCAGAAAGTACACCTATGCGGCGGTAGCATCTGCGAATAATGTGAAGTGGTGGGTCGGCCGTAAGGACGGTACCTTTGAATCCCAGGATGCGGAATTCCTGGCTCAGGCAAAGAACCGTATGGAACAGTACAACATGAATGACAAGCTGAATAAGCTGAAGGCGGAGAAGCACGATAAGGCGTTCAAGGCATGGTATCATTTCAGCGACAGCATGTTTGCGGATGCGACGAAGAATCACAAGAAGGTCATGGTTCTCATGGGCGGACGTGTAACATCCGAAAAGGATTTTGCAGAGTTTACCGCCTTTGTTAAGAAATACTACGGCTCTGGATACGAATACTACTATAAGGGTCACCCGGCAACTCCAACCGTGAAGTATCCGGAAAAACAGAAACAGCTGAAGGACGCAAACGTACACGACGTGGATTCCACCATTCCGGCAGAACTGATTCTGTTCTTCTATCCGGACGTGTATGTATCCGGTATGTCCAACAGTACCCTGAACACCAGCTACAAAGATGGCAGAACCTGTGCATACCTGGGTGCCAGAAAGGACTGGGCGCTTGACAAGGATGACAAGGGAAATATGCACGTCATCGATGGAAACAAGTTCCAGATTTTCTTTACGCAGCTGACGGATGACGAGAAGGCAGCTGGAAAGTACGGAGAGCTGGGTATTCCGGCAGGGCACAAGTGCTATCTGGTGGAGTTCAACAAGAATCCAAAGTACGATTACGCTCTCTATGATTACGATACCAACAAGATTCTGTATCATGAAATCAAGAAGGCCGGGGAAGAGACGAAATCTGCGGGTGCAGAAAAACAGGAAGCTGAGAACAATACCGAAGCGGCTGCACCGGAAAATGAGAAAACCGCTGCAGATTCTGCAGAATAGGGTGAATCTATCGAAAAACTGAATAGTTGAATTAAGAGGCGTTGTCTTGACAACGCCTTTTAATATGCTAAAATAAATTTATCGGTTAAGTTAACAAATAATTTTATTTTGGCGCTCTTTTTACATATTCAGAAAGGACAGAAACCAAATGGAAGAAAGAACATGTGGGGGAGAATCTCGGGGAATGCAGACCGGGATGCGGCAGCTCCTGCGGTGGTTTGGCATTGCCCTGATTGTTATCAGTATGCTGGGACCGGCGTTTGCACCGGTGAGCTACGGTGTGGAAGCGAATTCCGCAGAAGATTCGCAGGTAAAGACGGTAAAGATTACCACAAAGCCGGCTTCCGGACAGATTAATCGCCGGATGGGAGTTGTGGTGCGGAAAAGCGCCTCATCTCGGTCCAAGAAGGTTGCCAGGCTTCCGAACAACAAGAAGATTACCATGGAACACATGACCTTTACCACGACCAAGAACTATTCCAGAAAGCAGCGGTGGTTCTACATTAAATGCGGCAGTGTGAAGGGATATGTACCGGTGAATCAGGTGGATCACGTGCGGTATCAGTATCGGAAGGTGAAAGCGAAGCGAAACCTGACATACCGTTACGGCGCCGGCTACAAGATGCGGAAGAAGGGAACCTTGAAGAAGGGAACCACACTCTCCTTGTGTCTGGAAACCAAGGCGAAGGGGTCCAAGACCCTGTGGTATCGTTTCCGTTACGGCAAGAAATTCTATTTCGTCAGCTCCAAGGATTTGAATCTGACGGAGACCGTGGGAATCGAACCGGACCGTGACAACAACAGCAATTCGACAAAACCGTCCGACAGCGGAAGTTCCGGAACTCAGACGGATAATAAGGGTAACGAGACAAAGCCGGATACAGAGAATACAGTCACACCGCCGGAAACCAATCCATCGGTGAATGCGACAGTGCTTCAGAGCAATAAGAAACCGATGGCGGTTCAGATGCCGAAGTCCACTCTTACTGCATGGTACAATTCATTGCTCAAGATGGCGAATTCAATTGAGACAAACAATCTGAAGTACAATACCGGCGGTGGCGGAACGACTTACCAAAAGGGTCTGAAGGCCAAGAAGGTGAATTGCGCTACCTATATTTCCTGGTCCTTGCAGGATGCGGGTTTTGAGCCTTCCGGATTCTGTTTTTACCTGGGATACGGAAAGATTTACGACCAGAAGATTCCGAAGAATTATTTCATCAAGTCGCCGAATTACCTGGTGCAGACCAATCTGAACATGTCCTTGGCGGATTGCGTGAAGAAGGGATACTTAAAGCCGGGGGATATCGTGGGCTGGCAGAACGGATACCACACCATGGTGTATAAGCATACGAAGAATGGAAAGTACTATTTCTTCTCCGTGGGACTGAAGAGTGTGGCCAACAAGGTGGTTCACGAGAACACGTACAAGGCGAGCTATCGCATCGGGGTAATCATTCGGCGGATTGCCTAATTTGGAATGAGCAGAATGGAGATGAATCTCCCACGAACAACAGAAGAGGGACGACACGGCGAAGTGTTGTCCCTCTTTTAGCGTCCTACTCTTTGGAATAGGTCACCTTGCAGCTGATTCCGTTGAGCCGTCCGATTCGGCCGGACAGGGTGCTGATAATCTGCTGGGGTGCATCCATGACGATGCTGATGATATTGATTCCCTTTTCCCGGTAGGGAAGTCCCATTCGTCCGATGATATAGGGACTGTTTTCGTGCAGCAGTGCGTTTACCGGTTCGACGGAATCCATGTCGGAAATGATGATGCCGAGAATGGCTACCCGTGTATTTTCCATTGTTCCTTCCTCCTGTTGAATCTTCTTGAATTGTATCACAAAAGGCCTCTTTGTTCTGTGTAAATTGAACAAATTTCTCGATTTTTCTCGAACGATGTGTACTGAAGGGGAATTTTTTTTCTGCCATAATGGAGTCAGAAGCAATGCTGATCATTTAGGAGGTATGAAATGAAAAGAAAAAAGAAAAAGATGAGCAAGAAGCAGTTTGCGGAGACGATGGCGCAGGAACTGAACCGGTACTTCGAGGAGAATCTGACGATGGACGTGCACGCTGCCATTCGGGAATTCGTGAAGACCAACGATTACACCCATTACGCCATCGTGCTGGAACGGCCGGGCGTGTATGCCCTTCCGGCGCTGAACGTGGATATTTTTTATGAAGGGTACAAGCATGGAGACAGCATCGAATCCCTGTCTCGAACACTTGCCTGGAATGCGATGGGGGCGATTATGATGCCGCCGCCGGTGAACGGCATGGACGGGATCCCGAAGAAGGATTTTGGCGTGAAGTTGTCCGCACGGGTGGTGAGCAAGCGACGAAATGAGAAATATCTGGAGGATGTGCCGTGCCGGGATGTGGTGCCGGGCATTACCATGTTCGCCAGCGTGGAGATTATTGTGGAAGACATGGATTCCTGGCAGTGCCGGATTACCAACCCGATGATGAAGGAGATGGAGTATCAGCCGGAGGAATTGATTGACGAAGCGCTCATGCTGTCCGAAGAATATTATCCGCCGATGCTGATGACCTTCTCCGATGGCAATGCGGAAGGGGAGAACCTGCTGGAAAAAGAAGGTTACGCGATGAACGACGATTCCATGTACATCCTCACCACCAATCGATTTCAGTTGGGTGCGGTGGCATTGTTCTATCCCGGCGTTGCGGAAAAAATTGCCGGGATGGCCGGGGGCAATTTCTACGCAATTCCGAGCTCCGTGCATGAATTCATTATTCTACCGGAAAGCGATAAGTATTCCGAAGAGGAACTGCAGGCGATGCTGGAGAGCGGAAACCGGGAGGTGGTCTCCGAAGACGACATCCTGTCGGATACCATTTACGTCTATGACCGGCACCTGGGACTGCTCCTTTCTTGCTCTGAGTACAGCGGCATGTGCGGCACGGAATTCTGTGAGACCATGTGGTGTTAAGCGGGAAAAGGCGGTGAAAGAACGATGGAATCTGTGATAATATGCCGAAATCTGTGGTAAACTTAACGCTTTGAATACTGTCCGGGGTGTGCTAGAATAAAGGCACAGAGAACTTACTGACCGTAAGGAACACCAAGCGGGAAGAAGTGCCGGATACAGTATATAAAGGGCTCTTGGAGACCCGTATCGGATGGACTTCTTCTCGGAAGAAGTCGATTTTTTATGTAGTTTGGAGCAGAGGTATGATTAAAATTGCAATATACGGAAAAGGCGGAATCGGTAAATCCACAGTAACGGCCAATCTGGCGGCGGCATTTGCCATGCGGGGCAAGAAGGTCCTGCAGATCGGCTGCGATCCGAAAGCAGATTCCACCATTAACCTGCTGGGGGGAGAACCCCTGGAACCGGTGATGAACTTTCTTCGGGATCACGACCGGGAGCCGGAAGTCGACGATATCGTGCGCACCGGATTCGGCGGCGTGCAGTGCATCGAGACCGGCGGTCCGACGCCGGGCATCGGCTGTGCGGGACGGGGAATTATCGCCACTTTTAACCTAATCGACGACCTTCGGATTTTCCGGAAGTTTCAGCCGGACATCGTGCTGTACGACGTGCTGGGGGATGTGGTGTGCGGCGGTTTTGCGGTGCCGATTCGAGAGGGATATGCGGAGGACATTCTCATCGTCACTTCCGGAGAGAAGATGGCCCTCTACGCAGCGAACAACATTCGCACGGCGGTGGATAATTTTGCGGATCGGGGATATGCTTCGGTAAAAGGAATCGTATTCAACCACCGAAATGTTCCGAGAGAAGAGGAAAAGGTGGGAGAATTCGCTCGGAATGCGGGGATTCCTATTGTAGGCGATATTCCGAGGTCCGATGAAATCATCGAATGCGAAGAAGAGGGAATGACGGTGGTCCAGGGACTTCCGGATTCCGAGATCAGCGGGAAATTCTTTGAACTGGCGGACTTCCTGCTGAAGGAACACGAAAAGGAACGGAAAGGGCAGCAGGTACAATAATGAAAAATGCCTACTATATCACAATAGAAGAACTACTGAAATCAGCGGAACTTCGGATTCCCGGGGAACTACAGTCCGGAGAGCATTTGATATACAGCTCACCGGCCACCTTGTCCTACAACTCTCCGGGCGCCCAGGGATTCGGAGTGAAACGGGCCGGTTTGGTGATTCCGGAATCTGTCATGCTTCTGATCGCGCCGGCCTGCTGCGGACGAAATACCACGATTCTGGCGGACGAAGGGGGATACAGCCATCGGATGTTTTTTCTCCAGATGGATGAATCGGACATCGTCACCGGAAGACATCTTTCGGAGATTCCAGAGGCCATTGAAGAAATCCTGGCGGTGTGCGAAACGAAGCCGAAGGTGGTCGTGCTGTGCATCACCTGCGTGGATGCCCTGCTGGGAACGGATTTGGAGAGAGTCTGTCGAAAGGCAGAGGAGGCGCTGCACGGTGAAGTGCGTGTGGTGCCGACCTATATGTATGCGCTGACGCGAGAAGGAAAGAATCCGCCGATGGTGGCGGTGCGGGAAAGCATCTATTCCCTTCTGGAGAAGGAAGAACGGAAGATGAACCAGGTGAACCTGCTGGGATTCTTCACCCACCTTGCGGATGACTGCGAGCTGTACGATTTGCTGGGGCAGATTGGGCTGGACCGAGTGCTGGAAGTGGGTCGATGTGAGACCCTGGAGGAATACCGGGAACTGGGTGCGTCCAACTTTAACCTGATTCTCAATCCGGAATCCCGGAAGGCGGCTTTTGCACTGGAGGAACGGCTTGGAATGCCGTATGCGGAACTGACCCGGCTCTACCAGATTGACCGAATTCGCCGTCAGTACGAGCTGTTCGCCGCCGCTTTGGGGACGGAATTCCGGCTGGAGGAATACCACCGGGAAGCGGAGCAGGCGGTGCAGGAACTGCAGGAAGTCTGCAAAGGAAAGTCCTTCGTGGTGGGCCAGGTGGTAAACGGCAATCCCCTGGAAATGGCGCTGGCACTTCTGAAAATGGGATTTGAAGTAAAATCCGTCTTCGCGGCGATTACGGAAGAGGATTATCCATATATTCGGGAAATCGGGGAATACAATCCGAACCTTCGAATCTATTCCACCCTTTCCCCAACCATGATGAATTACGACGGAGACCAGGACGTGGACATCTCCATCGGTACGGATGCGGCATTCTACTATCCGAAATCCGTGAACGTGAAATGGAACGATGAGATTCAGCCTTTCGGTTACCGCGGACTGAAGAATTTCGTCAATGAGGTGGCGGAAACTTGGAAGCGGGCAGCGGCAGCTGCCGGGAAAGCGGCAGACGACGCTAAGATGAACGAGACGAAGGAATAGGAGGATCCGGAAATGAAAGGACTTCGTAAATATATTTCACCTTTTTCCCCGGATCAGTCCGGAGCGGCCTCGGTGCTGTTCGGGTACGGCGGGATGCTGATTATCATGGATGCCGGCGGCTGCGTGGGCAACGTGTGCGGATATGACGAACCTCGGTGGGGCGGTGCCAAGAGCGCCATTTTCAGTGCGGGCCTTCGAGATCTGGATGCGATTCTTGGACGGGATGAGCTGCTGATTCGAAAGATTCGGCAGGCCTTGCAGGATATGGATGCCACCTTTATCGGACTCATCGGAACGCCGGTTCCGGCCACCATCGCTACGGATTATCGGGCGCTGAAGCGGCTCCTGGAGAAGGATACGGGAATTCCGGTTCTTCCGGTGGAGACCAACGGCATCGAGCTGTACGATAAGGGTCAGGAGAAGGCCTACCAGTGGCTCTTCCGGGAGTTTTTGGACGAGTCGGTGACCGAGAAAGAGAATCGCGTGGGCATTCTGGGGGCAACCCCGTTAGACACCACCGCGGTGGACAGCGGAGCGGAATTCCGCCGGTTGGTTCCGGGCGGCGTGGTGTACGGAATGGGCGATACCTTGGAGGATGTGCGAAAAGCGCTTTCTGCCGAGAGAAATCTGGTGGTATCTCCTTCCGGTTTGAAGATCGCCCGAATGCTAAAAAGAGAATACGGCATTCCGTACGAAACCGGCTATCCGGTGGAGGCGGAAAGCCGAAGGGAATTCGTGGAACGAATCCTTCCGGAGCTGGGTTCCCGTATACTGATTGTGCATCAACAGATTTTCGCCAATGAAATCCGAGAATGGATTCGGGAACAGAAGCCGGATGCGAAGATCACCGTGGCCGGCTGGTTCCGGATGGACGGAACCCTGAAGGAAGAGGGAGACCGGCATCTGGAGGAAGAAACCGATCTGCTGAAGCTGGTGCGGGACGGCGCTGTCGATACGGTTCTGGGAGATCCCCTTCTGAAGCGGGCCCTTCCGGGATGGCAGGGGACCTATTTGGATCTTCCCCATTATCCGGTATCCGGAGAACTTCATTCCGTGGAAACTTCCCGAGACTATTGGAAGAAAGCGGGGCATAGAAGATGACAAAGGAATCGGAAAACCGGATGCGAATCCGCATCTACGGAATCGTCCAAGGTGTGGGATTTCGTCCTTTTATCCGAAAATTAGCCCTTCGGTTTCGGATTGCCGGAACCGTCTGCAACCGGGGAAGCTACGTGGAAATCTACGCGAGAGGAGAGCGGCTTTCGGAATTCCTGGAGGCAATTCCAAAGGAAGCGCCGGCTCGCTCCGCGATTCTAAAGATCAAAACGGCGGTGCCGGAAGAGTCGGATTTTCCGCCGGAATCGGAAGATTTTGATATTATCGAAAGTGCGAAGGAAGAGGGGATGGTGTTCGTTTCACCGGACATCGCCACCTGTCCGGACTGTGAACGGGAGCTTTTCGACCCGGCAAATCGGCGGTACCTGCATCCTTTTATCAACTGCACGGCCTGCGGACCGCGGCTGACGATTCTGGACTCCATGCCCTACGACCGGGTTCGCACCAGTATGGGGGAATTCCCCATGTGCGAGGACTGTAACCGGGAGTATACGGATATTCGGTCCCGGAGATATCACGCTCAGCCGATCTGCTGCAACAACTGCGGACCGGAGCTGTACCTGCTGAAAGGACCGGAAACGGGGAAGGATGCCCTGATTAAGGTGCGGAACCTTATCCGCCGGGGCGGCATCGTGGCCATTAAAGGCATCGGCGGTTTTCATCTCTGCTGCGACGGAAGCAATGACGAGGCGGTGGGGCGGCTTCGGAGGCTGAAGAATCGGCCGTTCAAGCCTTTTGCGGTGATGATGCGGGACATGGAGACGGTGCGCCGGGAGTGCGAAGTGCCGGAGGGTGCCGAGGAATTGATGACGGGACCGCAGAAACCCATCTTGCTTCTGGCGAAAAAGAAAATTCACGAGGCGGGCGCTTCCGTTCTGAGCGAGGCGCTGGCACCGGGAAATCCCAATATCGGGGTGATGCTTCCGTACACGCCGGTGCACATGCTCCTGTTCCGGTATCCAGAGGAGGAAAACTCGCCGGAGCCGGCGATGCCGGAGGTGCTGGTGATGACCAGCGGAAATCCTTCCGGCGCGCCGATTTGCATGACGGATGCGGAAGCGGAGAAATATCTGGCGCCCATGTGCGATGAGATTCTGTCCAATCCCAGGAAGATTCGGATTCGTGCGGACGACTCGGTAATGTCTTTTTACCGGAATCAACCCTATATGATTCGCCGGTCCAGAGGTTATGCGCCCCTGCCGACGGTACTGCCGCAGGAATATCACCATTCGGTGCTGGGCATCGGCGGGGAACTGAAGAATACCTTCGGGCTTCTGCGGGGGGATATGAACTACATGTCCCCGTACATCGGCGATATGGCGGATGTGCGCAGCGTGGAGGCTTTGGAGTTGGCGGAAGAGCGGCTGGAACGGCTGCTGGAAATTACGCCGGAGGCAGTGGTATGCGATTTGCACCCGAAATACAACACGGGCGAGGTGGCCCGGAAGTTGGCGGAAGAGAAGGGCATTCCCTGCATGGAGGTGCAGCATCACTACGCTCACGTGCTTTCCTGCATGGCGGAGAACGAATGGGATGCGCCGGTGATTGGCGTCTCCTTTGACGGCACCGGGTTCGGAACGGACGGCACCATCTGGGGCGGCGAGTTCCTGCTCTCAGATTACGACGGCTTCCGGCGAAAGGGAAGCCTTCAGCCCTTCCTGCATGCCGGCGGGGACCTGGCATCAAAGGAAGGCTGGCGCATTGCGGCGGCGATGCTGGAACCGGATGCGGCGGAGCAGCTGAACCTGGGAAGCCCGAAGGAGCGGGCGGCGATTCGGTTCATGTTGGGCAATCGGGTGAACGTGGTGGAATCCACCAGTGCCGGCCGGCTGTTTGACGGAGTCAGTGCCATCCTGGGATGCAAGGAGTGGAATTCCTTTGAAGGGGAAATGTCCATGCAGCTGCAGTTCGCGGCGGAACAGGCAGAGGCGCCGGAAATCTATGACGGTCCGCTGATTTCGGAAAAAGAAGATTTCTTTTATCTGGAGACGAGCAGCCTGGTGCGGGAGATTGCCCGGAGAAGGCTGTCCGGGAAGGATGCGGGTGCGCTGGCTCGTATGTTCCACGAGGTGCTTTCTCGGATGGTCCTGGAAGGCTGCCGGCGCATTCGCCGAGAGAACGGCATTTCAACCGCAGCCCTCACCGGCGGGGTATTTCAGAACACCCTGCTGCTGGAGCTGTGCCGAAATAAATTAGAACATGACGGTTTTCGGGTGCTGACCCATTCCCTGGTTCCGCCCAACGACGGCGGAATTGCTTTGGGACAGGCGGTGTACGGCGCGCGAAAGCTGGAAAAGGAGGATTCGAGATGTGTGTAGGAATTAAAGCAAGGGTTTCCGATGTGGAGAACGGAATGGCCGTCATCGACAATTCCGGTGTTCGGAGAAAAATCTCCTCGGAGCTGATTGAAGATCTGGCGCCGGGAGATTACGTAATGGTTCATGCAGGAATCGCCATCGCCCGCGTTACGGGAGACGACAGCGAGGAAGCATCGGAAGTGATGGAGGCGTTATAATGGCTTTAAGCAAAGGGGCAGCGGAGGCTGCCGAGATTGTACGGAATTACGACGGCCCGAAAATCCGGGTGATGGAGGTCTGCGGAACCCATACCCACGAGATTTTTCGCTTGGGGATTCGGCAGATGCTTCCGGAATCCATCGAGCTGATTTCCGGTCCGGGATGTCCGGTATGCGTCACCCCGGTGGGCTACATCGACGAAGCGGTGATGCTGGCCCTGGAGAAGGGGGTAAAAATATTTACGTTCGGCGACCTCATCCGGGTTCCCGGAACGAAGAAGAGTCTGGCAGATGCCCGCAGCGAAGGGGCGGAGGTGCAAATCGTCTACTCCCCGATGGATGCTTTGGATTATGCCAAGGCGCATCCGGAAGAAGAGGTATGCTTCCTTTCCGTTGGATTTGAAACCACCACGCCGGGCAGTGTAATCGCCCTTCGGAACGCTATTTCCGAGAAGGTGGAGAACTTCTCCCTGCTGACGGCGAATAAAATCATGGAGCCGGCATACCTGGCCTTGAAGGGGAGCGCCGATGCCTTCCTCTATCCGGGTCACGTGAGCACCATGACGGGCATGGAGGTGTACCGAAAAATCGCGAAAAAATGGCAGATTTCCGGCGTGGTAACCGGCTTTACCACCTCCGAAATCGTCACTGCTCTGGCGACGGTGGTTCGCCGAGTGGAAGAAGTTCGCGCCGGCGAGCGGGAATCTTTTGCGGAAAATTGCTATCCGTCAGTGGTGACGGAAGAGGGCAGTCCGGCGGCCCGAAAGCTGGTGGACAAATACATGGAACCATGCGACACGGAATGGCGAGGACTTGGAATTATTCCGGGCTCCGGAATGAAGCTGCGGGATGAATTCTCGAAATACGATGCCCGGGTGCGCTTCCAATTGCCGAAGGTTCAGGGCAAAGCCAGTCCGGCCTGTCGTTGTGGTGAAGTGTTGCGAGGTCTGATTCGCCCGATGGACTGCAAAATCTACGGAAACGCCTGCACGCCGGAACATCCGGTGGGCGCCTGCATGGTGTCCAGCGAGGGCGCTTGCTCCGCATACTACAAATACGGTGATACACTGAAACTGAAATAAGATACCGAGGTGGAATACAATGAATGACAAAATCACACTTGCGCACGGTGCCGGCGGAAAACAGACATCGGAACTTATTGGCGGATTGTTCAAGAAATACTTCGACAATCCGAATTTGACCGCGGACGACGCGGCGGTGCTGACTCCTCCGGCAGGAAGAATGGCCATGTCCACCGACGGATTCATCGTCTCTCCGGCCTTTTTCCCCGGCGGAAATATCGGAAAGCTGAGCATCTGCGGAACCGTGAACGACTTGGCCTGCATGGGTGCGAAGCCGCTGTATATTTCCTGCGCCTGTGTCATCGAGGAAGGATTCCCGATGGATACCTTGGAAAAAATCGTGAAGAGCATGGCGGAGACCGCCGCAAAAGTCGGCGTTCAGATTGTCTCCGGAGACACGAAGGTTGCCGGTAAGGGACAGGTGGATGGAATCTTCATTACCACTACCGGTGTAGGCGAAATCATGCCGAAGGCAGAACTGTCCGGTGCGTATGCCCGTCCGGGAGATGCCATCCTCGTTACCGGCGATGTGGGAAGACACGGATGCACGATTCTGCTGGAGCGGGACCGCTACGGAATGGAAGCCGAGGTGACCAGTGACTGCGCACCGCTGTGGCATCCGGTGCGGGATTTGATTCAGGAAATTCCGGAAGTGCACGTAATCCGGGATGCTACCCGGGGCGGCGTGGGCACGGTGCTCTATGAAATTGCGGATGAAAGTAAAGTGGGCATCCGACTGGATGCGGAATCCGTGCCGGTATGCGATGAAGTCCGGGGTGTGACCGGTATGCTGGGTCTGGAACCGCTGTACCTGGCCTGCGAAGGACGCCTGGTCATTTTCGTTCCGAAGGAAAAGGCTGAGGATGCGGTTCGAATTCTGCGGGAAGCAAGCCCGGATACGGCTGGTGCGGCCATCATCGGCGAGGTGACGGATCATATGACCGGTCACGTGGTGATGGCAACGGAGCTGGGAACGGAAACGCTGCTGCCGCCGCCGAGCGGTGAACTCCTTCCGAGAATCTGCTAGAAACGGCGGACGCCCGGAATCCAAAAAACAATTCTTTACACCGGAATGGGAAAAGAGTACAATAAGCGAGATGGACGGTATTCATAGGAAGCTGTACCTTTTCAAAAACTGTGTAAAGAATAACAGGCGAGTACATTTGCATATGTGAAAGGGGAATCGGTCTATCCGAAGGAAGACAAGGTTTTCGATTTTTGCGGCGCAGGGTATTCGGGTACATTTATGATGAATACAATCCATCCGTGCTTTTCGGAATCCGACGCATTGTCGGACGTCCCGGGAGGTGCGGATGCTTTTTTATGAGAAAAGGAGAAGTCTGGAAAAGGAGGATATTTTTTGTAATGAAGACTACCGTATTGACTTTTCGGAAGATGAAGCGACAGGGTGAGAAAATTTCCATGCTGACCTGCTACGATTACACCACCGCTCGGCTGATGGACGGCACGGTGGACGGAATTCTGGTGGGGGATTCGTACGGAAATACCATGCTGGGATACGATTCCACGCTGCCGGTGACCATGGATCACCTGATTACGGCGACGCAGGGCGTAGTGCGGGGCTGCAAGGAGAGCCTGGTGGTGTTCGATATGCCGTTTATGTCGTATCAGGTTTCGGTAGAGCAGGCGCTGGAGAACGCCGGCCGGGCACTCAAGGAGACCGGATGCCAGGCGGTGAAGTTGGAAGGCGGCGCGTCGGTGTGCCCGCAGATTGCGGCGCTGAGCCATGCGGGAATTCCGGTGGTGGCGCATATCGGGCTGACCCCGCAGTCGGTAAATGCTCTCGGCGGAAACCGGGTGCAGGGAAAGACCGGGGAAGCGGCGGAGCGATTGATTGAGGACGCCCGTAAAGTAGAAGAAGCCGGGGCTTTTGCCGTGGTGCTGGAGTGCATTCCGGCGCCGGTAGCGGAGCGAATCAGCCGGGAAGTGAACATTCCAACCATCGGAATCGGTGCCGGTGCGGGCTGTGACGGCCAGATTCTGGTGTATCAGGACATGCTGGGCATGAACGAGGATTTCAAGCCGAAATTCGTAAAAAGATATGCGGCGCTGGCGGAAGAGATGCGCAGTGCGTTCCGGGAGTACACGGCGGACGCGAAAGGCGGACGTTTTCCGGAGGCGAGTCATCAGTTTGAGATGAGCAGCGAGGAAGAGCTGAAGAAGTTATATTAGCAGAAATAAAGAAGAAAAAAAGAAGAAAAGAGGCAAAAAATGATTCAGGTAATTAATACAATCGATGAACTGAGAAAGCAGGTTAAGGAATGGAAGAAGTTGGGACTTACCGTGGGACTGTGCCCGACCATGGGTTACCTTCACGAGGGTCATGCGTCCCTGATGGATGCGGCGAGAGCCGGAAACGATAAGGTGGTGGCTTCGGTGTTCGTGAATCCGATTCAGTTCGGTCCGAACGAGGATCTGGCCACCTATCCGAGAGATTTTGAACACGACTGCCAGCTTCTGGAAGCGCACGGCGTGGACCTGGTATTCCATCCGGAACCTTCGGAAATGTACGCTCCGGATTTCACCACCTTCGTGGATATGAATGAGCTTTCGGAAACCCTGTGCGGCAAAACCCGCCCGATTCACTTCCGAGGCGTGTGCACCGTTATTGCCAAACTCCTGAACACGGTAACTCCGGACCGAATCTATTTCGGACAGAAGGATGCTCAGCAGCTGGCCATTATCCGCCGGATGGTTCGGGACCTGAATTTTGACGTGGAAGTAATCGGTTGCCCAATCGTTCGGGAGCAGGACGGACTGGCAAAGAGCTCCCGGAACACCTACCTCAGCCCGGAGGAACGAAAAGCGGCGCTGGTACTGTCTCGTTCCGTTCGAAAGGGTCAGGATCTGGTGGCCTCCGGTGTACGGAATTCCGCAGAACTGCTGGCTTCCATGAAGGAACGCCTGGCAGAGGAACCGCTGGCGGATGTGGAATACGTTGAGGTGGTTGACGGCGAAAGCATGCAGCCGGTAGAAACCTTCAAAGATGGGGATCTGGTGGCTATGGCCGTTCGCATCGGCACCACCCGCCTGATTGACAACTTTACCGTGGGCGACCCGGCAATTTCTTTTGATGCATAGGTAGGACGGAGGAAATCGGCCGGCCCGAGCAATTGTGGATGCCGGTTCCGGATAAAGAGAATTATAGGGAAGCAGTGTGCGATGTTGACAGAAACGTTGCACACTGCTTTTTTCGATCCAGCACCAAAAGAACGGACACAAAAAACGTCGGCGTGCCGGCCGCCGGCGAAATCGCACTTTCCGGGCGGAAGTTGTGTGAAGAATTTGCTCCCCGGAACGAAGACATAAGGCTTAGCGAGGAACGGGGAGCAAATCGGCCGGCCAGGTCGCTGGAGAAATCGCACTTTCCGGCCGGAAGTTGTGTGAAGAATTTGCTCCCCGGAACGAAGGAATAAGGCTTAGCGAGGAACGGGGAGCAAATCGGCCGGCCAGGCCGCCGGCGAAATCGCACTTTCCGGCCGGAAGTTGTGTGAAAAATTTGCTCCCCGGAACGAAGGAATAAGGCTTAGCGAGGAACGGGGAGCAAACCAATCGGCCCGGGCGCCGGCGAAACCGCGCATTCCGGCCGGGAGTTGTGTGAAGAATTTGCTCCCCGAAACGAAGACATAAGGCTTAGCGGGGAACGGGGAGCAAATCGGCCGACCCGATCGCCGGCGAAATCGCGTTTTCCGGCCGGTAGTTATGTGAAGAATTTGCTCCCCGGAATGAAGATGCAAGGGTTAGCAGGGAATGGGGAGCAAACCGGTTGGCCCGATCGCCGGCGAAACCGCGCATTCCGGCCGGGCGTTGTGTGAAGAATTTGCTCCCCGAAACGAAGGAATAAGGCCTAGCGGGGAGCGGGGAGCAAACCGGCCGGCACCTGGTCCTCCAATCTCGGAATTTCCGGTCCGTGGTTCGCGCCTGGGAACCGAAATCAAAGGCTTAGCGAGGAGTCGAGCGCGAACCGTGCCGGCACCCGGTCCTTCAATCTCGGAATTTCCGGTCCGTGGTTCGCGCCTGGGAACCGAAATCAAAGGGTTAGCGGGGAGTCGAGCGCGAACCGTGCCGGCACCTGGTCCTCCAATCTCGGAATTTCCGGTCCGTGGTTCGCGCCTGGGA
>OLPO01000513.1_pt1 | contig 31281 bp, 25 predicted proteins | sample 1672831 | NCBI WGS metagenome assembly OLPO01 (sample SAMEA3136728, study PRJEB25190) | human gut metagenome
GGCGGAGGAGGGGACGGGTGCCGCGACCCACGCAGCACCTACGACTTCCGAGACTTCCGAAGAGGCTCCCAAGCCGCGCCGCGCCCGCGCCCGTAAGGCGGCATCCGAGCCGACGGCCGGCGCGGAGGAGAAGGCCCCGCAGGCCAAGGAGCCCGAGGGCGCCGAGGCGTCCGCAGCGGGCACCGGCACGTCCGAGGCGCCCGCGCCCGCCGATGCCCCCGAGTCCAAGGAGGCTCCTCGCCGCGAGCGCACCACCACGACGGTGATCCGCCGCCGCGACCGCGAGGAGCGCCGCCAGAACCAGAGCGGCCAGAACCAGAACGGCCAGGGCCAAGGCAAGAACAGCCAGAACAAGCAGAACGCCCAGAACAGCCAGGGCGGCAAGAAGAACAAGAAGAACCGCCACGAGAACCGCAACCGCGAGCCTCAGCCCTCCGTCTCCAAGGAGGAGCTGGCTGAGCTCAAGGTGGCCGACCTGCGCGCTCGCGCCGCCGAGGCGGGGGTGGACGCCGCCGGCCTGAAGAAGGCCGAGCTGGTGGATGCCATCTACGAGGCCGTCTGCAAGGCCGAGGGCTTCACCGAGGTCACCGGCGTGCTGGACATCATGGGCGACGGCTATGGCTTCTTGCGCACCTCCGGCTACCTGCCCGGCGAGAACGACATCTATGTGGGACTCGCCACCATCCGCAAGAACGGGTTGCGCAAGGGCGACATGGTCACGGGCACGACGCGCCCGGCCCGTCCCAACGACAAGTTTGCGGCCCTGCAGAAGGTGTCGGCCGTCAACGGCATGGCCCCCGAGATCATGGCCCTGCGGCCGAAGTTCGCCGACCTGACGCCGGTGTTCCCCGACGAGCGCCTGCTCATGGAGCACGGCAAGAACACCACCACGGCCCGCGTCATCGATCTGACGGCCCCCATCGGCAAGGGCCAGCGCGGCCTCATCGTCTCGCCGCCCAAGGCCGGCAAGACCACCGTGCTCAAGGACATCGCCGCCGCCATCACGGCGAACAACCCGGACGTGCACCTTATGTACCTGGGCATCGACGAGCGTCCCGAAGAGGCGACCGACATGGAGCGCTCCATCCGCGGGGAGGTGGTCTCCTCCACCTTCGACATGCCCTCCGAGAACCACATCCAGGTGGCCGAGCTCGTCATCGAGCGCGCCAAGCGCCTGGTCGAGCAAGGGAAGGACGTCGTCATCCTGCTGGATTCCATCACGCGCTTGGCCCGCGCCTACAACTTGGCGCAGCCCGCGAGCGGCCGCATTCTCTCCGGCGGCGTCGATTCCACGGCCCTTTATCCGCCCAAGCGCTTCCTCGGCGCCGCCCGCAACATCGAGAACGGCGGCTCGCTCACCATCCTCGCCTCGGCCCTCATCGAGACCGGGTCGAAGATGGACGAGGTGATCTTCGAGGAGTTCAAGGGCACCGGCAACATGGAGCTGAAGCTCGACCGCTACCTGGCCGATCGCCGCATCTTCCCGGCCATCGACCCCATCTCCTCGGGCACGCGCAAGGAGGAGCTGCTCATGGATCCGCAGGAGGCCCCGCTCATCTGGGGCGTGCGCCGCATTCTGGCCAACACGAACTCCACCGAGCGCGCCATGGACATGCTCATCAAGTCGCTGAAGCAGACCAATTCCAACCAGGAGTTCCTGCTGCGCATGGCGAAGAAGATGCAGACTCAGCAGGGTCGTGCGGACGATGGCATGGAACTGTAAGCCCGACGAATCCGGCCCGACGAAAGAGGCATCATGAGCGATCAAAACCAATGGCAGAACGCCGCCTGGGGCGCACCGCAGGAGGGCGCCCCGTCCTCGGGCGGCACGTCGGCGGGGCAGGGGCAGGGCGCCCCATCGCAGCAGGCCGCTCCCCAGCCTCCCTATCAGGTGGCTCCGCAGCCGCAGGCGCAGGCAAATCCCTACGGCTACGCCGCTGCCCAGCCGCGCCCGACTGCCGCCTATGCCGCCCAGTCTCAAGCCGCTTACGCCGCGCAGCCCCAGTCGCAGCCAGCTGCCGCCTACGCGGCGCCGGCCCAGGCTCCCTACGGCACCGCGGCTGGGGCCGTCCCGGCCCAGCAGCCCAAACGGCGCGGTTGGATCGTCGGTCTGGCCGCCGTGCTGACGGTGCTCATCTTGGGGGTGGCCACCATCGGGTCGTGCACCTCGGTGTTCACCAGTTCCATGGGGGCCTTCTCCTACGAGTCGCCCTCCTGGGCCGACACGGTTACCGGAGACACCGTGGGCATCATCAACATCAGCGGCACCATCCAGTACGACGGCACCACCTCAAGCCCCGAGGGGCTTAAAAGCCAGTTGGACGCCGCCGAGCAGAACCCGCATATCAAGGCGGTCGTGCTGCGCGTGAACTCCGGCGGAGGCGTGGCCACGGCCGGCGAGGAGATGAGCACCTACATCCGCGACTTCTCCAAGCCCGTGGTGGTCTCGAGCGCCTCCATCAACGCGAGTGCCGCCTACATGATCTCGTCCCAGGCCGACTACATTTTCACGGACAAGACGACCTCCATCGGCTCCATCGGCGTCATCATGTCGGTGACCGACCTGTCGGGGCTCTACGAGAAGCTGGGTATATCCGTCGAGAACATCACCTCGGCCGACGCCAAGGACTCCGGCGCCGGCAACCGCCCGCTCACCGAGGAGGAGCGCGCCTGGTACCAGGACCAGGTGGATCAGATCAACGAGGTGTTCATCAACTTCGTCGCCGAGGGCCGCGACATGCCGGTGGAAGACGTGCGCGCGCTGGCCACGGGCCTTACGTTCACCGGCATGGACGCCGTGGAAAACGGGCTGGCCGACGAGTTGGGCACCCAAGAGGCCGCCGTGGCGAAGGCCTGCGAGCTGGCCGGTATCGCCGATGCTGATACCGTGTATCTGCAGTCGTCCACGAGCGATTTGTCGCGCCTTCTGGATATCATGGGCACCGAAGATTCGCTGGATGTTTCCGGGACACTGAAGGAGTTGGAGAACCGTGTCGGACTTGAATAGCAGAGAGCGGGTCGAGTGGCCCGCCCGCGCCGTGGTGACGGCGGGCATGCCCTATGGGAACAAGCCCTTGCACTTCGGCCACATCGGCGGCGTGTTCGTGCCCGCCGACGCCTTCGCGCGCTTTCTGCGCGACCGCATCGGCGCCGAGAACGTCCGTTTCGTCTCCGGTACCGACTGCTTCGGCAGCCCCATCAACGAGGGCTACCGCAAATTGGTGGAGGCCGGCGAGTTCGACGGCACCATCGCCGACTACGTGCTCGCCAACCACGAGCGCCAGAAGGCGACCCTCGAGGCCTTCCAGGTGAGCCTGGACATCTACGAGGGCAGCGGCATCGGGCACGCGGGCGACGTGCACCAGATGATCTCCGACCAGTTCATCGAGCGCCTGCACGAGAGCGGCCACTTGAAGCTGGACTCCACCCTGCAGTTCTACGACGCTAAGGCCGGCACCTTCCTGAACGGCCGCCAGGTGCAGGGCCACTGCCCCGTGCAGGGCTGCAAGTCGGAGCACGCCTATGCCGACGAGTGCGATCTGGGACATCAGTACGCCCCGGTGGACCTCATCGCCCCGGTGTCAACGCTCACGGGCACCGTCCCCGAGATGCGGCCCGTGGAGAACTGGTACTTCGATCTGCCCGGGTTCGAGGACTTCCTGAAGGGCTACGTGCGCGAGCTTGAGGCCGACGACGAGGTGCGCCCGGTGGTGACCAAGGCCATCGCCGAGTTTCTGGCGCCGCCCGTGATCTTCGTAAAGAACGAGCACTTGGAAGAGTACGAGGCTATGGCCGCCGAGCTGCCGTCTCACGAGTTCCGTCCCGCCGAGGGCAACAAGCAATCCTTCGAGATAGAGTTCGCCTCCATCGGCGAGCGCGATCGGGCCCGCGACGCGCTGGCCGCGGCCGGCCTGCGCTTCCGCACCTCGAAGACGCTCGTGCCCTTCCGCATCACCGGCAACATCGAATGGGGCGTGCGCGCTCCCGTCATCGACGGCGTGGAGGGGCTCACGGTGTGGTGCTGGCCCGAATCGCTGTGGGCGCCCATCTCGTTCACCATCACGATCAACGACGAGCAGGGGATGCCGCGCACGAGCTGGCGCGACTTCTGGTGCTCCGACGACGCTCGGGTCTACCAGTTCATCGGCCAGGACAACCTGTACTTTTACGGCGTGGCCCAGCCGGCGCTGTGGGAGGCTCTGCGCCCCGGCGGCCTGTTCGCCGAGGGCCCCGACTCCCAGATGCGCCAGACCACGCTCGTGGCGAACCACCATATGCTCTTCGGGAAAAAGAAGGCCTCCTCGTCGGGCGCGGTGAAGCCGCCCACGGGCGAGGAGCTGCTGGAGCACTACACGCCCGAGCAGCTGCGCGCCCACTTCCTGGCGCTCGGGCTCGACCAGAAGTCCGTCGGCTTTTCCCCCAAGCCCTTCGACCCGGACCCGGCCAAGCGCGACGATCCGCGCTACGCCGACCCGGTGCTCAAGGAGGGGGCACTGCTCACCAACGTGTTCAACCGTCTCGCCCGCAGCTGCTTCTACGAGGCGCAGAAGAACTTCGACGGCTGCATGCCTTTGGGCGCCGTGACGCCCGAGGTGCGTCGTCGCGCCTTCGAGGCGCTGCTCGACTACGAGGAGCGCATGCACAAGGTGGAGCTGCACCGGGTGATGTCGGTGTGCGACGAGTTCATCCGCTGGTCGAACAAGTGGTGGGCCGACGGCATCAAGGCCGCCGAGGCGTCCGAGGACGCGGATGCGCGCCGCCAGGTGCTTGTGGACTCGTTCTACCTGCTGCGCGTGGCCTGCCTGCTCATGCATCCCGTCGTGCCCGTGGGCTGCGAGAAGATCTGCGACTACCTGAGCTTCGACTTCGGCGACTTCTTCAGCTGGAACTACGACTTCGATTCCAACGACGAGCTGTGCCCGGCCATTGAGATCGATGCCGGCGCCCATCGCATCCACGAACTCCCTCCACGCTTCGATTTCTTCCGCAAGCACGAGAGCCAGTACAAGTAAGGGTTGGCGAGGCGCTGGTTGACTGCGATGCAATCAGCATCGAGTTTGCTGGCGCCCTGAGTAAGGGGGCGAAGTATGATCGAGAGGATAACGGCGGGCAACCTTCCCCTGCTGCGAAACGAGGTTCTGCGCGACTACGCTGCGCGCTATGTTGATGCGGCAGCCGATTTCCGCGATGCTGTCAGCGAGTTCGGGGTTTCGTTCGTTGCCCCTGAACATAGCTGCTCCGAGCGACAGATCGAGCAGATGATGAAGTCGATTCCGCGGGCTCGTGTATGCAACGACGGGAAGAGTGCGGTGTTGAACTGGCGCTCGTCGGCCTGCGATGTGTGCGAGAGGGGCATTGGCACCGAGACCTTCGTCCTTACGCTGCAATGTCCTCACCGATGCTTCTTCTGCTTCAATCCCAATCAGGAAGACTTCGACGGGCGACGAGCTGCCGTTCGTGATGTTTGCGGCCAGTTGGAGGAGCGCGCTGCTCGAGGCGCCTCCTACACTCATTTGGCGCTGACCGGTGGCGAGCCGCTCCTTTATCCTGAGGAGAGCATCGCGTTCGTAGCCAAGGCCAAGGAACTCTTCCCCGATGTTCACGTGCGTCTCTACACAAGCGGTTTTGGCGCTAGCGACGAGGTGCTCGCGCGCCTTCGTGCAGCAGGACTCGATGAGGTGCGCTTCAGCGTGAAGACGGATGCCGGCACCGATGCGATCGAACGCACTCTCCAGGTTATAGCGTCGGCTACGGCCGTCATACCCGATGTGCTGGTGGAGATGCCCGTAATGCCCGACGAGTTCGATCTTATGAAGGACCTCCTGAAGCGGCTCGACGAGGCCGGTGCGCGAGGGATCAACTTGCTCGAGCTCGGCTTCCCCTTCTTTAATGGCCCCGAATTCGCACGTCGTGGCTACGCCCTGAAGCCCGGGTCGTTTCGCGTGCTCTACGACTACGCCTATGCGGGCGGCTTGCCGGTGGATGGCAGCGAGCAGGTGGCGCTTGATCTGATGCAGTATGCAGCTGCGGAAGGTCTTTTCCTCGGGGTGCACTACTGCTCCATGGAGAACAAGCACACGGGCCAGATATACCATCAGAATCGTCGCCAGAAGGAACGCTTCCCCCTGCGGTGCCTGTCTGAGCGCGATTACTTCCTGAAGTCAGCGAAGGTGTTCGGGTCTGATCGACGCCCTGTTGAGCATATTCTTGCGAGCGAGGACGTGCCCTTCGAGGGCAATGCCGATTACGACTTCACCGAATTCCCCCTCGATGCTATGGCGGTGTTGCGGGATAGGCTTCCCTGTATCGAGGTGGGGGTGAGCTACGCGGTTTGTGAGTCTCGCGATACTGAGATCGCGCTGCGCGAGGTGAGGGTCGATCTCGCCACGCCCGAGGCATTCAATGCGGCCGAAGATTGGTGAGAGCCTGGTCGATTTGCCCAAAAACTCAATCTCCCGTTAATTGATTTTGGCATACAAATCTGCGACCCTTACAGAGCGAGAAGGCTCATGGCGGAAGGGGAGCGGGGGAAGGCCGGTGGGAAAAGGATCATATATCGCGAAGGCGGTCGATGCGCTCCTGAGTCGCTGGCGGACGTTGGGCGATCACAGCATCAAGCGGATTTTTCTCGCGGCCCTATCAGGTCTGTTCGTCGTTTCCCTCGGCACGTTCATGGTGTTCGACGTTCACTCGCAGCGCCAGCAGTCTGAGGCGGCGCTTCTGGAAGAGGCGCGCGTGTTCGCCTTGGAGATGGATGCGATATGGGACTTTATCGACAACTCCCAGTATCTTATCAACTACACCTCCGACGGCACTTACGAGTTCAAGGGACTGTACTGCTCTTTGGTGGGCAAGAGCGTGGGAAAACTGTTTTCGGGGAGCAGTAAGTATACGATACGATACACCAATTTCGAGCCCCGTAACGTGCAGGATATTCCCGATGGGTTCGAGGAGGAGGCGCTGACCTACTTCAACGCGATGCCTGAGCGAGAGTACTACGGAATGGAGGAGTTTGGGGGCAAGGAGGCTTTCCGCTATGTGCGCGCCCAGCAGGTAAAGGACAGCTGCTTGGAGTGCCATGGCGAGCCGGCGGGCGAGCTTGACATCACGGGGCATGCCAAAGAGGGGTGGACGAAAGATTCGGTTGGCGGCGCCGTGAGCATCGTCGTGCCCGTGGATCAGCAGATGGCCGCAATGCGTAGCAACGTGATCCGCGACGCCGTCTTTTTCTCGCTGCAGGGGGTAGTGCTGGGAGCGGTCTTGTACCTGCTCGTGCATGTCTTCGTGTTCCGTCCCCTTGACCGGGTCAAAGAGGGGTTCAACGAAGTGAGGCGGGGCGAGGTCGGCGCGGTTATCGAGCCGGGGGGCGCAGCGCGGGAGCTTGCGGATCATATCGGGCGATTCAACGAGATGACCGCCGAGTTGAAGCAGTCCTACGACGGCCTGGAAGAGCAAGTCGCCCTGCGCACGCGCGATCTACAGGAGGCCAACGAGCAGCTGGCCCAGCAGAAAGACAGCTTGGAGGATCTCAGCTCCCAGCTGGCCGACGAGGTGCGCTACAAATCCGATCTACTGTCCACCGTCAACCATGAGCTGCGCACTCCTCTCACGTCCATTATCGCCACATCCCAGGTTTCCCTGGAGGTGTACGACCCGGCCACTGAGCGAGAGCGAGCTGCATGGAAGACCGTGCAGCGCAACGGAACCGTTCTGCTGGGCATCATCAACAACATGCTCGATGTTGCGAAGGCGGAGGCGGGGAGCATCAGCGCGCTCGAGGACCCCATGGATCTGGGCGATATCGTCCATTCGGTGATCCAGGGCATGAGGCCCTTGGCCGCGGCCAGTGAGGTTGGTCTTACGAGCCGAGTGGGCGCCGATGTGCCGTTAGTGATGGGCGACTTCGAGAAAACCCAGCGCATTTGCGAAAACCTGGTGGGCAACGCCATAAAATTCACACCCGACGGCGGCTGCGTCTCGTTGGCGGTGCGGCGCGATGGAGTGAGTGGGGACGTGCTCGTTGAAGTGTCTGACAGCGGCATTGGCATTGCGCCCGAGGACCAGAGGCGCATTTTCGACCGATTCGTCCAGATAGACAGCGCCTCTACGCGCCGGTATCCGGGCAGCGGATTGGGCCTGGCGCTCGTGAAGGGATATGCTGATATACAAGGATTCGCCATTTCGGTTGAAAGCGAAGAGGGGGCGGGTAGTACGTTTACGGTACGCATTCCCGCGCGGGCCGTTATCGATTAGGAGGCGTAATGGACAAGGTAATGCTGATTGACGATGATCTTGACTTGCACAAGGTGCTGGCTGATTTGCTGGTGGGAAGCGGCTACCAGTTCGTCGGCGTATCTGATCCTCTGTTGGCGTTGGACGCTGTCGCTCGCGAGAAGCCTGATCTGCTGCTGCTCGACGTTATGATGCCCCGGGTGAACGGGTTCAAAATTTGCCAGGAAGTGAGAGCGCAGGGAAGGCGCATCCCCATTGTATTTCTCACGGCGAAGAGTGATATCGTAGACAAGAGCATTGGTTTCCAAGCGGGTGCCGACGACTACGTGACAAAGCCCTTCGACACCGAAGAGCTTCTGCTGCGCATAGAGGCCCATATTAGGCGTCATCGGGATGTGCTCTCCTTCGCCCACGCCCTCAATCGCGACGGAAGCGCCACTATCGGAGATCTCGAGGTTCGTTTCGACGAGTATCGGGCGCTGTTGCGTGGGGAGCAGGTGCCTCTGACGACGAAAGAGTTCGAGATCGTCGCATTCTTGGCAGCCAATCCCGGGAAGGTGTTCACGCGTGAGCAGATTTACGAGCATATTTACGGCGCTGGCGACGAGGGGCGCTCGAGCAGCAATGTGACGGTGTTCGTGCGCAAGATCCGCGAGAAGATAGAGGAGAATCCCTCGGAGCCCAAGTACCTGCTTACGGTGCCGCGGGTTGGCTACAAAATGACGAGCGAGCTGTAGGCCACATGTGCTGCGCCCCTGCTCTTAAGATGCGGTTAATGAAAAGTCAAGTGAAACTCAAGCAAAGATAAATTGCCCTTATGCAGGTGGTTGTCCTATTCTTTTCATGCCGCAGAGGTGCGGCTTCTTGCTGGGACGGCATTGGCAAAGGTTGTCCGTGAAACCACTTGGGTGGAAGGAGAAGAGATGGGAGAGGCGAGAAACGTCGATCGGCGCTCGTTTATCAAGGGGAGTGCGGCTGCGGCTGCGGCTCTCGGGGCTCTATCGTTGGCGGGCTGCCAGGAAAACGAGCTGGAGGAAGTCGATCTTGCGGCTACCGGCCCCGGTGCCGATTTTGCCGCCAACGAGGAGGGTGCGGAATGGCATGCGGTTCCTTGCTGGCATAACTGCGGCGGCCGCTGCCTGAACAAGGTGCTGGTTAAGGACGGCGTGGTGCTGCGCCAGAAAACCGATGACACACATGAGGATTCGTGGGAGTGGCCGCAGCAGCGCGGCTGTCTGCGTGGCCGAGCGCAGCAGCAGCAAATTTTTGGTCCCGATCGCATCAAGTACCCCATGAAGCGTAAAAACTGGAGTCCCGATAACCCCAATGGTCATCTGCGCGGCATTGACGAATGGGAGCGCATTAGCTGGGATGAGGCGCTCGATATTTATGCGAGCGAACTCAAGAAGGCGAAAGAAAAGTACGGAAATGAATCCATTTTGTACTTCAACATCACCTCTCTCGAGGGTTTTCTCGGCGCCGTGCTGGCCAAATTCGGCGGTTTCGTGGATACGTCGTCCATCGACTCGGCAGGCACCTATTCTCTCTATCCTGCCATGTACGGTGTTCCCATGAACCAGGTAAACGATCGTTTTGATTTGGTTAATGCGGACTACATCGTGCTGTATGGGCACAACCCGGCTTGGTGCTCGTTTCCGAACACCTATTATTTGAGGGAGGCTCACAAACACGGCGTCAAGTTTCTCTTCGTTGGACCCGAGTACAATGTAAGTGCTGCCGTCTTCGACGCAAAGTGGTTCCCTGTCAGACAGGGAACGGACACCGCTTTCTTGCTCGGCGTTGCTCATTCCATGCTCTCGCAGGATGAGAACGGATCCGTGGTCGATTGGGATTTCCTCGATCGTTGCACGGTGGGCTTCGACGCTGAGCATATGCCTGCCGATGCAAAAACCGATGAGAATTTCTACGATTATCTCATGGGCAAGTACGATGGCGTGGAGAAGACCCCGGAGTGGGCGAGCGAGATTTGCGGTTGTCCCGTGGAGCGCATCGAGGAATACGCTTCCATTCTTGGTCGCAGCAACAATGTAATGGTCCTGTCGAACTGCGCTGCGGCGCGCAACCGAGGAGCGGAGAACCTCCCACAAATTCAAATGACCATTGGTGCTATGGGCGGTCATTATGGTAAATCGGGCAATGTTGTAAACGCCGATATCGGAGGCGATGATTTCGACGGCGGCCCCCAGCTTCTGATGACGGGGATGGGCGGGTATCCCGGCCAGATGAATACGGCCGGGCTCAATAACCAAGTGCCTCACGTGATTCCCAACAATGAGTTGTGGAGCGCGATTCTTGAGGGAAAGTATTACGACAGCGGCAATGTTCACTTCGGATTTACCGAGCAGGTTGAGCGCGAAGTTGACATCCACGTCATCATCAGTGAGCACCATAACCGTCTCGCGACGTGCGAAGGCACTATGAAGGGCATCGAGGCTTTCCGCAAGGTTGATTTCGTGGCTGCCCAGTCCTACTGGTTGAAATCGGACGCAAAGTACGCCGATCTCGTGCTGCCGGTGACAACGCGTTGGGAAACACAGATGTTCACGGTGTATATGGCTTACGTCAAGGCAAGAGATGTGGCCTTTGGATACGAAAAGGCCATCGAGCCTTTGTATGAGGCGCGCTCCGACTTGGAAATCGCTCTCGATTTGGCGGAACGACTGGATCTCGATGTAAGCGACCTGTTGCCCGTGAGCAACATTCAGAGCTGGTTCAACTCGATGCGCGATTCATCGGTGATGCAAGAAGACGGCACCTACGTTCCTCTGCTGACTATCACTCAAGAGGATATCGACGAATACCAGGTTGAGGGCGTGCCGCAGGAAGGTGTCATAACCTTGAAGGAGTTTGTCGATAAGGGAATCTATCGCATTAAGCGACAGGCAGGCGACTTTGGAGCTCGTATCTGGCTCGAAGATTTCGTGCGCGATCCTGAGGCTAATCCTCTCGACACCCCTAGCGGAAAGATGGAGATATACTGCCAGACCCATTCGGATCTTATCGACATGGCCAACAAGTACACTCCCCACTATACGCCGATTAGCCCTCTGCCGAAATGGTTGCCTTCTCCTGAAGGCTATGTGGCCAGTTTCACGAATTGGGATACCAAAGAGCAGGGTCCGTATCCGTATCTGGTGTCGAATTCCCATTACCTACGCCGCGCTCATTCCGATATGGACAACGTTCCGTGGCTGCGCGAGCTGTGGCCTAACCCGGTTTTCATCAGCACGCAAGATGCTGCCGAGAAAGGCATCGAGACGGGTGATGTAGTTCGTATTTGGAATGATAACGGGCAGGTTCTTCGACCGGCTTCGGTGCTCCCCACGATTATGCCAGGCACGTTGGAGCTTCCTCATGGTGCCGCCGCTGAGATCGACGAGGAAACGGGCATTGACAAGGCCGGCGCCGACAATGTGCTGTGCTCACCGAACAAGGCGACCTGTGCGACGAGCAACGGTTGGAATTCGACGCTGGTTAATTTCGAGAAATATACCGGCGAACTCGAGCTGCTCCCTGATTGCGAGTGGGAGTTGCGCATTCCGCTTGCCGAATAAAGAGAGGTGAATTGATATGACTCAATACGGTTTCTATGTGGATGCCGATCACTGCACTGGGTGTCGCACGTGTGTTCTTGCATGCAAGGATGTCAATCGTCTGGAAGTTGGCGAAAACTTCCGAAAAGTGCACAGCTACTGCGGTGGTGATTTCCCTGATGTGTTCATGTATCACGTATCCATGGCCTGCAACCACTGCACTGAGCCGCTGTGCGTGAAGTCGTGTCCCACGGGCGCAATGTACAAAGATGAGGAGACGGGGCTCGTGCTGCACGACGATGAGGCCTGCATCGGGTGCGAGACGTGCGTGAAATCGTGTCCCTACGATGCCCCGACGCTTATTCCGAGCCTGGGAATCGTGCGCAAGTGCGACGGTTGTGCGGGACTGCGCGTGTTGGGCGAGCAGCCGTCTTGCGTGGCCTCCTGCTCCATGCGCGCCATCGAGTTCGGAGATGTGGACGAGCTGCGCGCCGCTCATTCCGATCAGGAGCTCGTGTGCGACTTCCCAGCTATTCCGGGATCTGATGCCACGGGCCCCAATGTGCTGTACAACATCAAGGAGTGCATGAACCAGGCGGATTTCATTCCGGCGGTTCTGTAGCTGCGGTATGAGACTGGGTCGTAATGCTGCGCGAAAGGGGCGATGGTGATGTCTGAGGTTAATGAAGCCGAGCGTTGGTATGGGCGATTGTTCATGTACCGGCTTGCCCATGCCGTGTTCAGCGGTGAACCCGACGAGACTCTGCTCGGCACTCTCGCTTCGGAAAATTGCCGCAGCACCCTGCGAACGCTGGCGGGGGAGTACCCGGCAGCGGTGCCTCTGGCCGATTATGCCGAGGGGCTGAGCGCGACATGCGACCTTCACGTTGAGGCTGCTGCGTGTCTTTCGACCTATAATCGCGTGGTGGCGGGTTTGGGGTCGCGAAGGGCCTCCCATCCGTGGGAATCGGCGTACACGAGTTGCAAAAAGTTGCTCATGCAGCCGGAGACCCTCGAGGTGCGCGGCGCCTATCGGGCGTGGGGGTACCTCCCGAAGATGTATATGCGGGTACCCGACGATCACCTCTCGCTGGAATGTGCGTTTCTGGCTGAGTTGGCTCAGCGGACCATTCAGGCGGCGGAGGAAGGCGAGGGTGATGGGCTCTCCCGGCTCGTCGCGGCCCAGTGGGCCTTTCTCCAAAACCATCTTCTGAGGTGGTTGGGGGAATACGCGGCTGATCTTCATGAGGATGCGCCGGATTCCCTCTACGACCGTGCGGCCCAGGCTTTGGCTCTGTATGCAGCGGAGGATGCCTTTTTTCTGCGTGAGTGGGACCGGGCGCAGTAGCGCTTGCCTGCATTGAGAGTATTTCCCTCCATTACCCGACCGTTCGCGCGCATCTTGCTTTTCTCGAGTAGCCGTTGTTGTTCGGCGGCCCGCGAAACGAGCCGCTGGCGCCCCCTCCTCGCCAGTGGCTCGTTTTGAAAGCTCCCAAGCCGTACGAGGCATTGTGCCGTAGTGAGGCCAGGTTGGCAGATGCGCGATGTTATTTGCAAAGAAGTCAAAAATGCTTTTTCTCGTAGTCCTGGCGGTTGCCACGGTCGCTTGCTTTGCGCTGCAAAAGCCGCTCAGGAAGTTCCCCGCGGTGTTTTACCTTGGTGCTATTGTTCTCGATACCCTCTATTTGATGGGCGCTTTCGTCGGGCTGCCTCATGGGATCCGGTCGGTGCTTATGCTGCTCATGCAGCAGTGCACGCTTTCCCTTGCCCTCTTCGTGGTTGTGATGTTCGTGGGAGTATTTCGTACGGATTCCTTTGTAGGACGATGGTTGCGGCCTATTCGCTCGGAGCTCTCCGTTCTGGCCTGCCTGTTGGCGGTCGGCCACATGGTTCTGTACCTGGCGACCTTTACTCCCCGGTTCAACGCTGGGCATGCTGTGAACGATAATGTCGCGGTGTCTTTTGGCGTGGCATTGGCGTTGCTCGTGCTGCTGCTGGTGCTGGGTGTCACGTCCTTTGCCTTCGTGAAGCGCTGCATGCGTTCTGAGTCGTGGAAGCGACTCCAGCGGTTCTCCTACCTGTTTTTCGGGCTGATTTACGTGCACCTCGTGCTTATGCTTGCGCCGTCCGCGTTGCGAGGTGGTGCTGCCTCGCAGGAGAGCATGGTGGTGTATTCGGTGGTTTTCGTCGGATACGGCGTGCTCCGCGTGGTTCGCGCGCTCTGCGACAGGAAGGTGTCTGCTTCTTCGAAGGCGGATATGTCGGCAGCCGAGGAATTTGAGCCCCTCGGGGCGTAGGTGGCAGGGGGCATCTCTGCGAACACTCCCAACGAGCGTGTCAAGGCTTTCGTCTTTTCCGTAGGACTGCGTGCATGAGGCTCCGAAAAAGGCCTTGACTTCCTCTCTTTTCAAGTATATAAACAGATAAGATGTTTATATACTTGAAAAGAGGGGTTATGCGCCTTTTGAAAATGAGATTCAGCGGCTTCAATCTGTTTGAAGACAGCGAACTCACCCTTGATTTCTTCGCCAGCGACCGGGTGGCCGAGAAGCGCGGAGTCGCCGAGCTGTCGGTACCCATTTACTCCAACACCGTCGTCGCCTTCGCGGGCATTAACGCCACGGGCAAGACCACTTCGCTCAAGCTGGTGCTTTGTGCTCTCAACATCTTGTGCGGCCGGCCGCTGATGGGCGAGTTCCGCGATGCCGCGTTCTCCTTTGCAGACGAGCGCGTTTGCTTTGAGGCGATATTCTGGCACGAGGGGGGGTACTACTGCCTCTCCTCCCAGATCGTCCTCGCGGGCGCTCCCGATTCCGTTCTGTCCGACTCGTGGAAGTTTGAGGAGGAGACGCTCTGGAGGGCGTCGAGCCTCGGCGTCAAAGGCGCCTTGAAGTCGTTTGACGATTTCAGGCGGCATGCTCAAATGGTGCAGCGGAGGGGCGATCTGTCCGAGGAGTCCCTCGATTTCCTCAGCGACGATACGAGTATGGTCACCGCCCTGACTCGGGGCGATGGGCAATATGTGCCGCGCATGCTCTATCAGGACAGACAGTGGCTGCGGATGGCCGATTGGACCATTGACGGGGCGGTGCTGAAGGTGTTCGACGACAGCATAGAGTCCTGCCGCTTCGACAAGGACGAGGACGAATACTGCCTCTCCTTCGAGACCGGTGCAAGCATTCGCGTGGGGGGCAAGGGCGACTCCCTCGCCGAGTTCCTCTCTGATGGAACTATCAAGGGTGCCAACTTGGTGCGGCAGGCCCTCTCGGCGTTGCAGACGGGTGGGTACCTTCTTGTCGATGAGGTGGAGAACCACTTGAATAAGCAGCTGGTGGGGCTCATCATAGATCTGTTCGAGTCGGACGAGACCAACCCGCGTGGGGCGACCCTCGTGTTCTCGACCCATTATCCGGAGGTGCTCGATTTCATCAAGCGCAAGGACAACGTCTACTTCTTCAGCCGCGATGACGAGCATCGTGTCCGCGCTATGCTCTACTCGCATAGGGTGAAGCGCATAGAGAACAAGAAGAGCGAGGTGTTTCTGTCGAACTTCCTGCGAGGGACGGCGCCCAAGTTTTCCATCGTGCGCGATTTGAAGCTTCGCATCGCGCAGCTGGTCGGGGAGGGCGCCTGATGGGGGATCTCGGGGAGGAGCTGGCGTCGGCGTACGTCTTGATCGCATGCGAGGGCGGTGCCGAAGACGCTATCGTTCGCATGCTCCTGGATGAGGGGGCGTTCTGCTTCGACAAATCGAGGCTCATTGGCGTGACGCGGCTGCGGAAGGCGTCCGACATAGAGCGGCAGTACCTCGGATACGAATACGATCTGCCGGTTGCCCTCCTGTATGTCACCGATTCGCTCCGTTCGAGATTCGCGTTGAGCCCGCTGTACCGCGACACGTGCACGGTGTATCGAATTTGCACGCGCCCTGAAATAGAGATGCTAATCATCATCAACGAGGGGCGCTACGACGACTTCGTGAGAAGTCGGATGAAGCCGAGCGTTTACTGCAAGCAGAAACTTGGAATGCGCGATGTGAAGCGCCCCGAGGAGGTGAGGCGGTACTGGACGGCGGCGAAGCTGCGCGCGGCAATCGCCGAGTATGGCCGGCTCCATCATTTCGAGAAAGGCGAGCTCAGTTTCGCGCAAATTGTCAGGTGATCCAAGGCTGCCTCAAGCGATCTGGCACGCTCGCGCTGGCCGCACGGGGGAGGGATCCTGTCCCGCTCATGTTGGATGCGAGGGCCGTGCATTCGTTTTCCTCGCCTCATGCCTCCGGCCCCGTACTTTCTTTGCGCAATCCCTTGCATTGGCGGGGGATTGTTGCTATTTTAAACAGGCTGTCCGCGCAGGCGTGCGATGGGCAGCGGCAACTATCACACATGCTCGGGCGACCGAACTTCGCGAGTGGCCACCGGAAAAAGGCTGCGAAGGGGCGGGATGACCTCGGGCAGAGGACTAACGAATGGAGTGATCATGACGAAAGTCAGCATTACCACGCTGCTCGACGCCGGCGCGCACTTCGGGCATCAGACCCGCCGCTGGAACCCCAAGATGAAGCCGTACATCTTCGGCAGCCGCGGCGACATCTACATCATCGACCTGAAGCAGACCCTCTACGGGCTCGACGCCGCCTACACCTTCGTGAGCAACCTCACCCGCAAGGGCGGCACCGTGCTGTTCGTGGGCACCAAGAAGCAGGCCCAGGAGGCCGTCGCCGACGCCGCCAACCGCTGCGGCATGCCCTACGTGAACGCCCGCTGGCTCGGCGGCATGCTCACCAACTTCGCCACCATCCGCACCCGCGTGAAGCGCATGGAGGAGCTGGAGGCCATGGACGCCGACGGCCGCATGGCGCTGCTTCCGAAGAAGGAGCAGATCCTGCTGCACAAGGAGCTCGCGAAGCTGCAGACCAACCTCAACGGCATCCGCAACATGAAGAAGGTGCCCGACGCCATCTTCGTGATCGACACCAACCGCGAGGGCATCGCCCTGCACGAGGCCCATCGTCTGGAGATCCCCGTGGTGGGCACGCTGGACACCAACTGCGATCCGGACGACGTGGATTACGGCATTCCGGCCAACGACGACGCCATCCGCTCGGTGCGCCTTCTGGCCGACTTCATGGCCGACGCCGTCATCGCCGGCACTGGTGCCGACGTGACCGCCGCCGAGATGGCCGGCGAGGCCGCTGCCGCCGACGCCGTGGCCGAAGTGGCCGTCGAGGCCGCTGCCGACGTGGCCGAGGGCGCGGGCGCCGAGGTCGCTGCCGACGTCGTGGCTGACGCGGTTTCCGAGTAACCCGACCCAGTAAGACTCTCATTCCCCAAAGGAGGAATTCATGGCTAACATCACCGCTTCCATGGTGAAAGAGCTCCGCGAGATGACCGGCGCGGGCATGATGGAGTGCAAGAAGGCCCTGGCCGAGGCCGAGGGCGAGATGGAGAAGGCCGTCGACGTGCTGCGCACCCGCGGGCTCGCCGCCGTGGCCAAGAAGGCCGGGCGCGCCACCAACGAGGGCACCGTCATGGCCATCGTGAACGATGCGTGCACCACCGGCGCCGTGGTCGAGCTGAACTGCGAGACTGACTTCGTGGGCATGAACGAGAAGTTCAAGGCCTACGCCGAGAAGATCGCCAAGGCGGCGCTTGCCGCGAAGCCGGCCGATGTGGACGCGCTGAAGGCCGCCGTCATCGACGGCGAGACCGTCGAGGAGATCGTCACCGACTGCATCCATGTAATGGGCGAGAACACGCAGCTGGCCCGCGTGGCCGTGGTGGACGCCCAAGCTGTGTCCGCCTACATCCACGGCGGCGGCAAGATCGGCGTTCTGGTGACCTTCAACGTCGAGGGCATCGATCCGGCCTCCGACGCCTTCCAGAAGTGCGGCCGCGACATCGCCATGCAGGTGGCCGCTCTGAACCCGGTGTCCGCCACCCGCGAGGACGTGCCCGCCGACGTGGCCGCCCACGAGATGGAGATCTACAAGGCCCAGGCCGCCGAGTCCGGCAAGCCCGAGGCCATCCAGGAGAAGATCGCGCTCGGCCGCATGGACAAGTTCTACAAGGAGAACTGCCTCGCCGAGCAGGATTTCGTGAAGAACCCCGACCTCACGGTGGCCCAGTACGCCGATGAGTGCGCCAAGGAGATGGGCGGGAAGATCGCCATCACCGGTTTCGTGCGCTTCGCTCTGGGCGAGTAGCCGCAACTGGATGGATTTATTTCCAAAAGGAGGAAAGCCCGCGGGGGTGCGCGGGCTTTTTTCTATAATAGGGGCACTTGTGAATATTTGCATGACGCGGGGCGCTCGGGCGTTCCGGCAAAAGGACTAGAAATGAACCAGGAAGTCATCATCGTTCGGGGAAACCATACCCTCAAAGGCGACGTGCGCGTCTCCGGCGCCAAGAACTCGGCCTTGAAGCTCATGGCCGCGTCCATTCTGGGACAGGGGGAGACGATCCTGCACAACGTGCCGCTCATTTCCGATATCGAACTTATGAGCGAGGTGCTCGCGCGTCTGGGCGCCACCGTGGTGCGCGAGGGGCATACCCTGCGCATAAACACTGCCGACGTCGACAGCTGCGAGACGCCCTACGAGCTCGTCTCGAAGATGCGCGCCTCCATCTCGGTGCTGGGGCCGCTCATCGGGCGCTTCGGCGAGGCGCGGGTGGCCATGCCCGGCGGCTGCCAGATCGGCGCCCGCAAGATCGACATGCACCTGGTGGGCTTGGAGGCCCTGGGCGTTGCGTTCGACGTGGATCACGGCGTTCTGGCCGCCACGACGCCGAACGGCCTGCGCGGCACCCACGTGTACCTCGAGTTCCCCTCGGTGGGCGCCACGGAGAACATGCTCATGGCCGCCGTGACTGCCGAGGGCCACACGGCCATCGAGAACGCCGCCTGCGAGCCCGAGATCGAGGATCTGGCGAACATGCTCAACGCCATGGGCGCGCGCGTGGCCGGTGCCGGCACCTCGCTCATCGAGATCGAGGGCGTGCCGCTCTCGACGCTCCACCCCTGCGAGCATACGACGGTGGGGGACCGCATCGAGGCGGGCACCTTCCTCGCCGGCGGCGCGCTTACCGGAGGCCCTCTCACCGTGCACGGCATCGACCCCGCCTTTTTGCGCATGGCCATCATGAAGCTTCGGGCCATGGGCTGCGATGTGGAAACCGGCGACGATTGGATCACCGTGCGCCGCGAGGAGCCCCTGTCCTCCGTGGACATCCAGACGCTGCCGCACCCCGGGTTCCCCACCGATCTCCAAGCTCAGTTCATGCTGCTGGCGGCCCTGGCCGATGACGTGTCGGTCATCACGGAGAACGTCTTCGAGAACCGCTTCATGTTCGCCGCCGAGCTCATGCGCATGGGGGCCGACGTGACGTTGGACGACCACCACGCCATCGTGCGCGGCGTCGATCATTTGGAGGGGGCGCCCGTGTCCTCCACCGATCTGCGGGCGGGCGCGGCCCTCGTGCTCGCGGGCATCGTGGCCGACGGCGAGACGAGTGTGCATCACCTCGAGCACATCGACCGCGGCTATGAGGACTACGTGGGCAAGCTGGCCTCCCTCGGCGCCGACATCCGTCGCGTGTCCGCGGATTCTCTCCGCTAGGGGCGTCCATGGCACTGCATGGCAAAAAGGCCCCTTCGGCCTCCCAGACCCGTCGCGTCTCCCGACGCGTGAACGATTCCATGATCGGCTCCCATGTGGAGCGCGGCTCCTCCGCTCGGGGGCGGCATGCCGCCGGCGCCGACCGTCCGGCCCGCGTCGACTTCTCCGATGGACGCCGCAGCCGCCGAGCCGACCGCGGCATGGTGGATCAGGTGGACGTGGGCGCCACGAGCGGCGAGAGCGACTCCGATTACGCTCGGCGCCGCGCCCGGCGCAGCTACGCCGAGGAGATTCAGGCCAAGGGGCGCCGCCGCAAGATGATCTTCTTCGGGGCGGTTGCCCTGCTCGTAGTAGTGGTGGCCGTTGTGGCGGGCACGGCGGCGTTCTTCGCCTGGTCCGATTCTCAGCTGTCCTTGGGCGACTCGAACGCCAAAGAGGCGCTGGCGGCTCCCGAGGAGGGCGCGCCCTATTACGCGCTGCTCGCCGCCGATCTCGCCAAGAACACGGCGGCTCCCTCCGCGTCTGACGAGGCCTACCTCGCCGTGCGCATCGACGAGAGCGCCCGCACGCTTACGTTCATCTCGCTGCCGCCCTCGGTGTCCGTGGAGCTTTCCGACGGCGAGCGCCACGCCCTGCGCGACGCCGCGTCGGTGGGCGGCGACGCAGAGCTTCTCCGGGCCGCCGGGTCGCTGCTCGGGGTTCAGTTCGCCCACTTCGCGTCCACCGATGCCGAGGGCCTCGCCTCCCTGGTCGATCTGGTGGGGGGCGTGCCCGTGGAGCTGTCCGAGGAGGTGGACGACCCTCGGGCCGGTATCCATGTGCTGGCCGCCGGAGCCCAGACGCTCGACGGCGCCCAGGCGCTCACGCTTCTGAGGGCGGCCAACTACAGCGATGCAATGGGAACGCAGGCGAAGATGCGGGCCCTGTTCACGGTGAACCTGGCCGAGCGCGCCACCTCGGGCGAGGGCCTTTCCTTCCCGAGCGTGATAGCCGACGGCGCGCCCTTCGTCTCCACGGACTGGACGAGCGGCCAGCTCATTTCCTTGGGCGATGCTCTCAGCCCCCTCACGGAAGCGACGGTGTACGCTGCCGTGGTTCCCGGGCGCCTTGCGACTTCCGACGAGGGCGAGGAAACCTACGAGGTGTCCGACGAGGATCTCGCCGCGATGATGGAGGCGGTGAATGCGGGCAACTCGCCGGAGAGCTTCGAGGGCAACCTTGCCAATGTCGATCGCAGCCTCGTCACCGTGGAGGTGCGCAACGGCAGCGGCATTCAGGGAGCGGCGGCCCGCTGCGGCGAGCTTCTGACCTCGGCGGGCTACGACGTGAAATCCGTCGGCAACGTGGACGACGGCACGGTGTACCCCGAGACGCTCGTCATCTACAAGGACGAGGCCTTCGAAATCGCCGCCAAGGCCATCGTGAGCGACCTGTCCGCGGGGCGGGTGGTGAACGGCGGCGACTTCTACACCTTCGACACCAACGTTTTGGTGATCATCGGCACCGACTGGATCGGCTAGGCGCCCTCTGTGTTATGATGCTGGCCGATATAAGAAAACCTCTCACGATAGGAGTGACTCATGGTTGAGAAGTCCGATGTGGCCGCGGTGCTGGAGCTGATCCGCCCGAGCCTGCAGGCCGACGGCGGCGACGTGCAGCTGGTGGACGTGTCCGACGACGGCGTCGTCACGGTGGAGCTGCAGGGCGCCTGCAAGGGCTGCCCCATGTCCCAGATGACGCTCGCCAATGGCGTCGAGCGCATCCTGAAGGAGCGCGTGCCCGGCGTGACGTCGGTTGTGCCGGCGATGTAATCTGTTCCGTGCGGCCTGACGGCCACACGGACCACTCGACGTTGCGAGGCTCTGACGCATTTCATATTCACCCTTGTTTTGCATGCGGCGTTGGCCGACGCCAACTTGGTGCAAAGGCGGGCGAATCTGAAACGCGTCAGAGCCTCTCGCTGACTTTGCCAATTAAGCGTTTGTTCGTAGAGATGAGAGGCTGGTGTATGGAAGGGTGCTGGAGCCGTCGCGGGTGCGATGACGAGATGCAGGGGCGCTGTCCGCACAACGTGCCGGGGGAGCCGTGCCCGGCAGACTGCCATTACGCGGCGTGCCATCGACCGACCCATGTGGTGTGCGAGGACTTCGGGGTGCTTCTAAACCCGAATCGCGATTACGACGCGGCGGTCAAGCAGGTGTGCCGCTTCTGCGAGCATTTCCTTGTGAACGGGCCGGATATCGATCCGGAGACCCGCACGCGCGACAAGTTCAGCGGCCGCAACCGCTTCCTTCTTTAGGGTTCAGTCGAACCCAGAACTCGATTTTGTGACCATTTTCTCTCGACTTTTTGCAAAGAACGAGAAGGCGGTTGGGTGAGAGGGCTTGCTTTTGCGTGATTGTCGAGGGGCTCTGCTACAATGCGGTTCGGTAAAGGTTCAAGCGCGAGCGAAGGCGGTGAGAGCGGTGAAAGCGAAGGTGACCTGTCCGGCCTGCGGGGCCGATGACGTCGATGTGCGATCCTACGAGTCGCTCATGGCCCTGCGCTCCGACCTGGCGCTATTCACGCTGACCTGCCCCCATTGCGCCGCCCGCATCTCGGCGCTTCTGACCATTCCGCCCGAGTTGCGGGAGGAAGTTGTATTTGCCGCTATCGAGCTGGGTGCTGGTATGGGCGCCCATGAGGGAACATCGTAATGCTGAACGACATTTATCAGGGGCTCGACCCCATCGCCTTCTCGCTGGGGCCTCTGGTGGTGCGCTGGTACGGCCTGGCCTACGTGCTCGGGTTCGTCTGCGCCGCCGCCATCATCTACTTCGTGGCGAAGCGCTGGAAGCTCGGCATGAGCGAGGACAACCTGCTCACGCTCATGGTCTGCGCCATCGTCGGCGTGGTGCTGGGTGCGCGCATCGGATACGTGCTGTTCTACGGCGACGGCTACTACCTGTCCCATCCGCTGGAGATACTCGCGTTCAACCAGGGGGGCATGAGCTTCCATGGCGGTCTCGTGGGGCTGCTTATCGGCGGCGCCGTAGCTGCCCGTATGACGCGCATCCCGTTTCTCACGTTGGCCGACTTGGGATCCATTGCGGCGCCGATTGGCCTGTTCTTCGGCCGCTGCGCCAACTTCGTGAACGGCGAGCTGTGGGGCGCGCCCACCGACGGGCCGCTCGGCGTGGTGTTCGGCGGCGCGGCCGGCATGATGCCGCGGCATCCCAGCCAGCTCTACGAGGCGGTGCTGGAGGGGCTCGTCATCTTCTGCGTCCTGTTCGCGCTCTCGCGCAAGCGGCCACCGAGGCCCCAGGGCACCTTCCTCGGCGCATTTCTGGTGCTCTACGGCATCTTCCGCTTCCTCATCGAGTTCGTGCGCGAGCCCGACGTGCAACTGGGATACCTGTGGGGCGGCTGGCTCACCATGGGCCAAGTGCTCTCGGCACCGCTCATCGTGGCCGGCATCGCGCTGCTTATCTACGCGGCGAGGACGCGGCATCCCCAGGCCGGACCGCAGGAGATTCAGCCGCCGTCTGTCCCCGGCGATGCGGCTTAGGCGCTCTATCGGGTTTTCTTGTAACGACGTGGTGTCACCCGGCGTTGCGGAAATCGGGGTGGCACTCCTTCCAGTACAATATTTCAAGGCTGCGGACAGCGCGTCTGCGGCTCTTTGTAACGAGCAGCTACAAGAGATATGAGGTAGAACATGGACGTGAAATTCTACAAGTGCATGCATTGCGGCAACATTGCCGTTAAGGTCTTCGACGCGGGCGTGCCGCTGGTGTGCTGCGGCGAGAAGATGGTTGAGCTGGTCGCCGGCTCCCAGGACGCCGCCCTGGAGAAGCACGTGCCCGCCGTCGAGGTCGAGGGCAACAAGGTCGTCGTGAACGTCGGCTCGGTGGATCATCCCATGCTGGAGGAGCACTGGATCCAGTTCATCTGCCTGGTGACCGACAAGGGCTACCAGATTCACCCGCTCGCCCCGGGCGAGGCGCCCCACGCCGAGTTCGTCATCGCCGAGGGCGAGACGCCGCTCAAGGTCTACGAGCACTGCAACCTCCACGGCCTGTGGGTGACCGAGATCTAAACGCCCGCTCGCGGAGCGAAATGAGAAAGACCCGTGTTGCGCGGGTCTTTTTTCTTGCATTCGGGGAAAACGATGCTAATATAGACAAGCTTGTCTCAGGGCTTGGTCGGAAACCAAGCCGCATTCGGCCCCTTGGTCGGAAACCAAGGAAGTTAGGAGAACCCAATGAAGCAAGGTATTCATCCGGAGTACGTGGACTGCGTCGTGAAGTGCAGCTGCGGCAACACCTTCACCACCCGCTCCACCAAGCCCGAGCTGAAGATCGACATCTGCAACGCCTGCCATCCGTTCTACACCGGCACCCAGAAGCTCATCGACACCGGTGGACGCGTCCAGCGCTTCGCCGACCGCTTCGGCGCCGCTAAGGACGTCGTGGCCGAGCGCGAGGCCGCCAAGAAGGCCGAGCGCGCCGCTCAGATCGCCGAGCGCGAGGCCGCCAAGAAGGCCGAGCGCGAGGCCAAGGCCGCCGCTAAGGCCGAGCGTGCCGCCGCCTATGCCGCCAAGGCCGCCGAGGAGGCCGCCCGTGCCGAGGCTCAGGCCGACGTTGACGCCATGGAAGACGCCGCTGCCGCCGGCACCGCCGAGGAGGCTCCCGGTGTGGAGCTGACCGACGCCGAGGTGACCGAGGCCGTGGAGGCCGCCGAGTAGCTCGTCGTCGCATTCGGTGAACGCAAGGCCCGCTCGCACTCCGGTGCGGCGGGCCTTTTCTTTTGCCGTCCTGTGAATTCCCGCAAAGGGGAGCGGGCGCGGTTTTATAATGCTAGGGAGTTGAACGCAACGCGACCGATGGGAGTAGATATGGTTGCGAATCCGGAGCAGGACTTCGTCCTGAAAACGGTTGAGAGCAGGGATGTTCACTTCGTTCGCTTCTGGTTCACCGACGTCTTGGGCAACATGAAGTCCTTCGCGGTGGTGCCCGGCGAGCTGGAGAGCGCCTTCGAGGAGGGCATGGGCTTCGACGCCAGCTGCATCGAGGGCTTCTCGGCGGCGCAGGAGTCGGACATGCTGGCCTTTCCCGACCCTTCCACCTTCGAGATCTTGCCCTGGCGTCCCCAGGCCAACGCCGTGGCCCGCATGATCTGCGACATCCGCACGCCGGAGGGGGAGCCCTACGCGGGAGATTCGCGCCATGTGCTGGAGCGGGTGGTGCGCCGCGCCGCCGAGGACGGCTACTCGTTTATCGTAGGGCCCGAGCTGGAGTACTTCTACTTCAAGGACGCCGAGGGCACCGACGTGCTCGATCATGGCAGCTACTTCGACCTGACGTCGCTCGATTCCGCCTCCGATCTGCGCCGCGACACGGTGCTCACTTTGGAGAAGATGGGCATTCCCGTGGAGTACTCCCACCACGAGAAGGGCCCCTCCCAGCACGAGATCGACTTGCGCTACGCCGACGCGCTCTCCATGGCCGACGCCGTTATGACCTACAAGCAGGTGGTGAAGGAAATCGCCATGAAGCACGGGGTGTACGCCTCGTTCATGCCCAAGCCCATGGCGGATGCTCCCGGCAACGGCATGCACGTGCACCAGAGTCTCATGGATCGCTCCGGCAACAACGTGTTCTTCGACCCGGACGATCCGTCCGGGTACAACCTGTCGGCCACGGCGAAGAGCTACATCGCCGGCCTTCTGAAGTACGCGCCGGAGTACACGCTGGTCACGAACCAGTACGTGAACTCCTACAAGCGCCTGCAGCCGGGAGGGGAGGCGCCCACCTGCATCAGCTGGGGCGCGCGAAACCGCTCGACCTTGGTGCGCATCCCGGGCTATCGCCCGAACAGCGAGTCGGCCTGCCGGGTGGAGCTGCGCAGCCCCGACCCGGCGGCGAACCCCTACCTGGCCTTCGCCGTCATGCTGGCCGCGGGGCTTGCGGGCATCGAAGAGGGGCTTGAGCTTATGCCCCCGGCCGACGAGGCCGCGCCCATCGGCTGCACCCGCTACGAGCATCGCGCCCGGGGCATCGAGACGCTGCCGGAATCCCTCGGCGAGGCCGTGGAGCGCTTCGCGGAGAGCAAGCTGATGCGCGAGACCTTGGGCGAGCACATCCACGATTACCTCGTGCGCACCAAGCGCGAGGAATGGGAGGCCTACCAGGGTATCGTGACCGCGTGGGAGCTCGAGCGCAATTTGGCGGTGTTGTAGCATGCAGCGCAAAACGGTAATCTTCATCGCCGACAGCCTCGACAACGCCCACAAGTTCCAGCAGGTGCTCTCGAAGCTGGACGTGGACGTGGCTGCGGGCTCGTCGGTGCAGTTCAAGAAGCTACTCGCGGCGCACCCCAGCCACGATCTGGTCATCTACGAGGCTCGGGGCGACGCTCTGGGCACGGTGGCCTCGGTGGAGGCGGCGCTTGCCGAGGAAGGTGTCACTGCCATGCTCGTCATCGTGAACGAGGACCAGCTGGCCCAGTTCCGTCTGCCGGTGTCCTGCAAGGCCGACTTCGTCGTGCACGGGGCGAGCGCCGTCGAGTGCGCCACCCGCATCCGTCAGCTGCTGTGGCCCGGCAACGAGGGCAGTTCGGCCGACTACATCACCGTGGACAACATGACGGTGAACCTTGCCACCTACCAGGTGAAGGTCGGCGGCGAGCCGGTGGACCTCACCTATTTGGAATACGCCCTGCTCGCCTTCCTCGTCACCCATCCGGGCCGCACCTACTCCCGAGACGCGCTGCTGCGCCGCGTGTGGGGCTTCGACTACTACGGCGGCAGCCGCACCGTGGACGTCCACGTGCGCCGCGTTCGCGCCAAGCTCGGCCCGGAGCTCGCTCAGCGCCTGGAGACGGTGCGCGGCGTCGGCTATTTGTGGAACGCCTAAGACTCGAAAGGCTCGAAATGTCAAAAAAGATTGCCGTTATCGACGGAAACTCGCTCATGCATCGTGCCTACCATGCGGTGCAGACGCCCATGACCGCCAAGGACGGCACCCCCACCAACGCCGTCTTCGGCTTCCTCACCATGCTCTGCAAGTTCATCGAAATGGCCTCGCCGGACGCGGTGGTGTGCGCCTTCGACGCCGGCAAGCCGGTGCACCGCATCGAGGCCATGGCCCAGTACAAGGCACAGCGGCCGCCCATGGACGAGGAGCTGCACGTGCAGTTCCCCGTCATTCAGGAGCTGCTCGAGTCCATGGCCATCCCCGTGGTGAAGGTGCCCGGCTGGGAGGGCGACGACATTCTGGGCACCATTGCCGCCCGCGACGAGGCGCTGGGATACGAGACCCTGCTCGTCACCGGCGACAAGGACGCCTACCAGCTGGCGAGCGAGTTGACGCGCATCGTGACCACGAAGAAGGGCATCACGGACGTGACCATCAACGGGCCGGCCGAGGTGGAGGAGCGCTACGGCGTGACGCCCGCCCAGTTCATCGACTACCTGGGGCTTATGGGCGACAGCTCCGACAACATCCCCGGCGTGCCCGGCATCGGGCCCAAGACCGCCACGAAGCTTCTGCAGACCTACGGGTCGATGGAAGGCATCTACGAGCACGTGGGGGAGCTCAAGGGCAAGCAGAAGGAGAACATCGAGAACAACCGCGAGACGGCGTTTCTGTCCCGGGAGATCGCGACCATCGTGACCGATCTGGACTTCCCCCTCGACTTGGAGGCGGTGAGCTTTCCCGCCTTCGACGCGGCGGACGTGGAGGAGGCGTTCGGCAAGTACCAGCTGGCGAGCCCCTTGGCCCGGGTGCTGGCCATGATCGATGCCGAGCCGCCCTCGCGCGAGGCGAAGTTGGAAGTGGCGCCGGTGCTTGAAGGTGACGCCGGCGCGGCCGAGGTCGCCCGCGCCGTGAAGGCGGGGGAGACCATCGGCGTCGCCTTCGTCGATCCGGAACAGGTGTCGTTGTTCGACGAGGGGGCGACCGGCGCGTTCGCCACCGACGAGGCAACGGTCGTCGCGGTGGGAGACGACGCGCTGGCGCTGCTCGCCCAGGTGGTTCGGGAAGGCTCGTTCGTGGCCCTGGATGTGAAGGCGGAGCTGCACCGGGTGTACCCGGCCGACACCGCCGAGCCGGCCCTCGTGAGCGATGGGGAGGTGCTCTCCGCCGACGGCTTCGACCTGTCCGTGGCGGGCTACGTGCTGAACTCGTCGCTTTCCGCCTACACCTACGACTCGCTCATGGAGGCGCTGGCCGCCTCCACGCTGCCCGAGGCCGAGACCGACGCCGAGCGGGCGGCCATCCGCGCCACAGCGGCCCGGCTTTTGAAGGGGCTTTTGGAAGAGGCGCTGAAGAAGGACGGCAGCTGGGACGCCTACGCCGACATCGACTTGCCGCTTGTGGGTGTGCTCGCCGCCATGGAGCGCGTGGGCGCCGCCATCGACGTGGAGCGTCTGGAAGAGCTGGGGCGCGAGGCCCAGGCCGAGGTGGACAGCCTCACGGCCCAGATCTACGAGCTGGCCGGCGAGCCCTTCAACTTAAGCTCCCCCAAGCAGCTGGCCCACATCCTCTTCGAGGTGCTGGAGCTTCCCCCGGTGAAGAAGAACCAGCGCGGGTACTCCACCGATGCCAAGGTGCTCACGGAGCTATCGGCCATCCATCCCTTGCCCGACCTCATCCTGCGCTACCGCGAGTTCTCGAAGATCAAGAACACCTACATCGACGCCCTGCCCCGTATGCGGGCCGCCGACGGTCGCGTGCACACCCAGTTCAACGAGACGGTCACCACGACCGGGCGCCTGTCGTCATCCGACCCGAACCTGCAGAACATTCCCGTGCGCACCGAGTTCGGCCGCCAGATCCGCAGTTGCTTCGTGCCGCTGCGGGCGGGCGAGCTGTTCCTGTCGGCGGACTACTCGCAGATCGAGCTGCGCCTGCTCGCGCATCTGTCCGGCGACGAGCACTTGGTAGCGGCGTTCAACTCCGGGGCGGATTTCCACGCCTCCACGGCCTCTCGCGTCTTCGGTCTGCCGGTGGAGGCGGTGACACCGGAGCTGCGCAGCCGCGCCAAGGCGGTGAACTTCGGCATCGTCTACGGCCAGCAGGCCTTCGGACTCTCCCAGACGCTGGACATCCCCGTGGCCGAGGCCCGCGAGATGATCGACCGCTACTTCGAGGCGTACCCCGGCGTGCGCACTTACTTGGACGAGACCGTCGCCGAGGCCCGCGAGCGCGGCTTCGCCGAGACCATGCTCGGCCGCAAGCGCCACATTCCCGAGCTGAAGAGCTCCAACGGCCAGCAGCGGGCCTTCGGCGAGCGCACGGCCATGAACCATCCCATGCAGGGGAGCGCCGCCGACATCATCAAGATGGCCATGAACGAGGTGCAGCGCCGTCTTCTGGCCGAGGACTTTGAGGCCCAGCTCATGATCCAGGTGCACGACGAGCTGGACTTCTCGGTGCCGGCTGGGGAAGTGGAGCGGCTGGCCGCCATGGTGAAAGAGGTCATGGAAGGTGTCGTCAGCCTGAAGGTGCCCCTCATCGCCGACGTCAGCTGGGGCCCCACCTGGGCCGAAGCGCACTAGCCGCGTTCGCAGGGGGATAAAGCGCGCAGCGGGCTGGGGATACCTCCTCCCGACCTCCCAGTCAGAGGAGTCCCTCACACCGTCTTCCAGAAATCCTGGATGAGCTCCTGGCGGTTGGTATGCCCCGTCTTTTGCAAGATGTTGTGCACGTGCACCTTCACGGTGGACGGGGAGAGCGACATCGCCGAGGCGATGTTCTGGTTGTCCTGATCGCGCAGGATGTAGTCGAGCACCTCCTGCTCGCGGGCCGTCAGCTGGTGGCGCTTGGCGTAGACGAGCAGATCCTCGGCTGTCTGACGATAGCGGAGGGTGTCGTCCACCACGGGCGCCTTGTTGGAGTGAATATCCAGCTGACGCAGGGCGAACCAGCAGGTCATGGCTGCACAGACCATCATGAGCACGTTCTCGGCGTAGTTTCGCTCCGCCGAGAACGTGAACGGTCCTATCGTGATCGTGTCGGTGGAAAGCACGAGGAAGAACAGCGCGTCCTCGGCTACCATGACCATTCCGAGTAGGGCGAGAGCGATGCAATGGTTCTTGTAGCGACCAAGTCGTTGCCGCTCGACCGGGTCTTTCGTACGCAGGTAGTGAACGGCGCCATAGGCCAGGATCCAGAACATGAAGGCGGCGCGGCAGCTGTAATAGCAGAACCTCAGCACCTTGCTCTCGCCGGAGATGGCGAGCAGGATCAGCGAGAGGATGGCATAAACGACGATGGGCGTGATGCGGATGCTGCGACGGCACTCACCGATGTACTCGCAGACCATGAACCAGAAGGCGCCGAGAAAGCCGGCTCCAGTGACCATCGTGTAGAGCGAGCGGATGAAATAGTACTCCTGGGTCAGCCCCGAGGCCAGCTCGCGCGCTGCATAGTCGTCCTGCAGGATGGAGGCCACGTCGAAGAAGTAGAACATGAACGCGATGCAGGCGAACAGCATCGTCTTCCGCTTCGTTACCAGATACGAGGAAAGGCAAACCGCCGCCGTCAGTGCCGAGACGAGAATAACCAAGAGCGTCTCGTAGAAAATCGCCAGTCCCATAGACCCCTTCGTTCCAGCCAGCCTGCATCAAACCCTCTTTTTAAGCTCATTATATCGCTTCGCGGGGAATTTCGAGGGCCGGGGGAAGCCATCGAGAGCGATGGGGGCCTGGATGGCGCTCTGCGTTCCCCGAATGCGTCGCTCGAAGGAGAGTTGTGGAGACGCGCCCGGGCGAAAACTCTTGAGCAGAAAGCTTACGAAACGGTAACAGCGCTTAATTACCTGACGAAAAGTCAATAATCAGAGTTTTTAAAAAGCGTAAGTGATCTGCGGTTTAGGTTGGTTGTAGAAGAAACCCGTAGGAAAGCGTTTGGCTGATGGGGCCGAGCTACAACTGGTTTAGACCTTTCGCAAACTTCATAGTTCCTGCACATTGGATTCATGAAATCGCGAGCCAGTTCCTTCGGGACTCGCGTGGCCGTGGAGGGAAACCGCGGCAGCCGGCAATCGAGTGGCGCGGACGCGCCAGATCGGAGAGTCACATGCAAGGAGTAAACGTCAAGAGCGAGATCGGCAACCTCAAGAAGGTTATCCTTCATCGCCCGGGGAACGAGCTTTTGAACCTCACCCCGAACACGCTGGAGGAGCTGCTGTTCGACGACATCCCGTTCTTGGAGGTCGCTCAGGCCGAGCACGACGCCTTCGCGGGCATTCTGCGCGAGGAGGGCGTGGAGGTCGTCTATCTGGAGGACCTTATGGCCGAGGCCCTGGACACCGACCCGGCCCTGCGCGAGAAGTTCCTCGACCAGTGGATCTACGAGGCGGGCATCCGCACCGACCTGTACACCCAGATCATCAAGGATTACATCAATAGCGAGTACGCCGGCACCAAGGACATGGTCATGAAGACCATGGCGGGCATCAACCTGCAGGAGCTGCCGCAGCAGCACACCAACCTGCTCGTGGACATGGTGTCCGACCGCACGAAGCTCGTGTGCGCCCCGATGCCGAACCTGTACTTCACCCGCGATCCGTTCAACATGATCGGCAACGGCGTGGGCATCAACCGCATGTACAGCCAGACGCGCAACCGCGAGACCATCTACGGCGACTACATCTTCAACTATCATCCGGATTTCAAGGACGTGCCGCAGTACTACAGCCGCGAGAACACCTTCCACATCGAGGGCGGCGACGTGCTGAACATCAACGACCACGTGCTAGCCATCGGCATCTCCCAGCGCACCGAGCCCGACGCCATCGATCAGCTGGCCCACAACGTGTTCAGCGACGAGACGTCCACCATCGACACCATCCTGGCGTTCAACATCCCGGTGTCCCGCGCCTTCATGCACCTGG
>OLPO01000515.1_pt1 | contig 31151 bp, 36 predicted proteins | sample 1672831 | NCBI WGS metagenome assembly OLPO01 (sample SAMEA3136728, study PRJEB25190) | human gut metagenome
CGGAGGAGAACCCATGGCTTACAGCTGCTGAGGACTTCGCAGTAGGAAACGTAGTTAAAGGTAAAGTTGCACGTATGACAGATTTCGGTGCATTCGTAGAGCTTGCACCTGGAGTAGATGCACTTCTTCATGTATCCCAGATCTCCAGAGAGCACGTTGCAAAACCATCTGATGTACTTTCCATCGGTCAGGAGATCGAGGCTAAGGTTGTTGACTTCAACGGCGAAGACAGAAAGATCAGCCTCAGCATGAAAGCACTTGAGGATCATTCTGCAGAGCAGACTGAGGAGTAATTTTTACTATATCTTATACTAGTCATTATTAATAAAAAGAGTGTAAAAAATAGAAGGACTGCCTCCGAAAGGAGACAGTCCTTTTTTGCCATTTACATGTTTCACATATTAGTGGCCAGGAAATTTGTTATACAAGTCAATATTAATAAATTGCAAAGTTTCACTTCAATATAGACAGATAATACGGCAGACAATGCCTGAGATAAACTTTCTGTTTCGACGGATCCTTCAGGAAATCCTCAGTAACAGAAAACCACGTATAACAGGTATCTTTTTTGGCCGGCTTACGGAGCTTTTTATTCATGCAGGCGCTTAAGGTTTTGGGTATAGCAGTGTCCTCCGAAGGAATATAATCATAATCCTTATAATTGGAATAATACTGTTTCAAGCGTCCGTTCTGAGGTTTTACAAGGAAGCGGACGAGATTTTCGGAGCCTGTTATGTAGAATTCTTCACTAAGATTGGAGAATTTCGCAGGCAGATTGCAGGAAAGAGCAAGCGTAAACACCAGATTATTGTCTTGAATTTCACAATTTACAGGCTCATATTCCTCATGAAAAAGTGCAAGATAAGACAGCATGGAAAAGATCTTTCCAAGCCCAATGAGATCCTCCTTGTTATGTCCGAGAACAATATCACCAGCCTCACTCTTTTTGCCGGAAGCGAACTGCTTATAAAGACGGATGCAGGCACCACCGTCGCAGTAAGTGCGGTCATCAATACCAAGAAAAGCTTCCATGGACGGCTGGTTCATCCGGGAAAGTTTCAGAAGCCCCTTCAAAGGCTTCAACTGCTTGTAAATATCCAGCGCAGGCAGGGTTTCAAAAGGAGATGAAAGTCCGTGAACCTGGTACCGCGCTTCCAGATAAGGCTGATCAAAGCTGTCTCCGTTATACTGGATTGTGCAGGAAAAGCCTTTCAGAAAATCAGAAAAAGTACGAAGAAGTTCCGGTTCATCGTCCGAATTTTCTCCCAGCCACTGATACATCTGCCAGGTTTCGTCCTCAAAAGCCACTGCTCCGATCAAATACAGAAAAGTAGAATTTCGTGATAGTCCGGTGGTCTCGATATCATAAAAAACCGGTACAGAATGCTCTGAAAAATCCACACTTTTAGTCATTTTTTTAACAGTCTCAAAGTCCGGAAACCCTTGTAAAATCGGCATTTTTTTAACGATCATGTTAATCTTCCTCCTTCATGGATTGTATCTGATTATACACAAAAAAAATAATTTTCTCTAGTGCAATTTAATGTGAAATGAGTTATAGTATATTGGTAGAGTTGATGAAAAAAACAGGAAAGGACACTGGAATTATGTGGGAATTGACAGTGAGGGGGATAGACTTTTATCACCTCATAAACTGGTTTTTCGCCTACAGTTTTCTTGGCTGGCTCTGGGAGACCTGCTACGTTTCTGCGAAGCAGGGAACGCTTATCAACCGAGGATTCATAAATGGTCCCCTATGTACTATTTATGGCTGCGGAGCACTTTCCGTATATCTGATCCTGGTACCTGTGCAGAGCAATACGGTCATCCTCTTTTTCGGAGGAATCGTGGTAGCTACTGTACTGGAGTATATCACAGCATGGCTGATGGAATCAATCTTCCATACATCATGGTGGGATTACAGTGATAAGAAATTTAATCTCCACGGCAGGATATGCCTGGGAGCTTCCCTTGGCTGGGGATTTTTCACTGTAATGCTGTTTCGAGTGCTACAGCCAGGCGTGGAATATGTGACCGGCCTGTACCCGAGACGCGTAGGTGAGATAGGTATCTGTGCGATCACATGTGTTTATGTTGTTGACTTCTGTTTCTCAGCAGCTGCGGCTTTCCATCTTCACGAGCGTATTCCTTTCTGGGAGCAGTCCCTGGAGGAGATGCAGGCTGAGCTGATCGTAAAAGCCAGAAAGCGTATGAGTGAGCTGGAAGCGAACAGAGGCTTTGCCCTTGATGAGGTGAAGGAACGTATTGAAGACCTTAATCTTGTCAGAGAACTGGAAGAGAAGCGTGCGGCCATGATGCAGGATGTATCTGCAGAACTTCAGAAACGAAAAGAAGCCATGGCAGCCAAATTTGGTCACAACATGCAGCGTTTCGTTCATGCATACCCGAATCTGAACAGAGGATACCGCATCCATCTGAAAAAAAGAGAAGAAAAGAAAAATCAGAAACACTGAAATCAACTTTGAAAATAAGTACAGATGCAGTACGTAAGAAGTATGCGTCTGTACTTGCAAAGAATAAAGGAGGAGATGAGATCTATGGCAATTTTAACCTTCAGGGGTGGTGTTCATCCTTATGACGGCAAAGATTTGTCAAAAAACTGTCCTGTTGAGAAGTACCTGCCAAAGGGAGACCTGGCATATCTGGTATCTCAGCACATCGGAGCTCCGGCCAAGCCGATCGTACAGAAGGGCGATCACGTGCTTGCAGGACAGAAAATCGCAGAAGCAGGAGGATTTGTTTCCGCGCCGATCCACGCATCGGTATCCGGAACTGTGAAAGGAATAGAGAAACGCCTGACAGCAACCGGTTCCATGTGTGATGCGATCATTGTAGAGAATGACGGTTTATATGAAACAGTTGAATATACACCGGCGAAGCTTTCTGACCTTTCCAAGGAAGATATCCTGAAAAGAATCCAGGAGGGCGGCGTTGTCGGACAGGGTGGTGCAGGTTTCCCTACCCATGTGAAGCTTTCCCCTAAGGAACCGGATAAGATCGATCATATTCTGATAAACGGCGCTGAGTGTGAGCCATACATTACCAGTGACTACCGCAGAATGCTGGAGGAGCCTGAGAAGGTCGTAGGCGGTCTGGAAGTGATTCTGAAGGCTTTCCCGAAGGCACTGGGCTGTATCTGCATCGAGGACAACAAGCCAGACTGTATCGCCAAGATGAAAGAAGCCATCAAGGGCAAAGAGCGTATGGAAGTAAAAGAGCTCAAGACCAAATACCCGCAGGGTGGTGAGCGTACACTGATCTATGCTGTTACAGGCAGAGAGATCAATTCCACTATGCTCCCGGCAGACGTGGGATGCGTAGTAGACAACGTGGAAACCGCAGTTTCCGTTTATAATGCAGTTATCCTCGGACAGCCGGTTATCGGCCGTAATCTTACCGTTACCGGTGATGGAATCCGCACACCGAAGAACTTTGCAGTTCTCACAGGAACAGATATGTCAGAGCTTGTGGATGCTGCAGGCGGTCTGAAAGAAAAGATCGCAAAACTGATCTCCGGAGGTCCTATGATGGGATTTGCTCTGTATGATCTTCATATTCCGTGTACCAAGACAACCTCTTCCCTGCTTTGTATGGAGCATGATGCAGTTGCAGAGGCGAAGGAGATCCAGACAGCATGTATCAACTGCGGACGCTGCGTTGGTGTCTGTCCTGGACATGTAGTTCCTGCCCGTCTTGCCACACTTGCAGAGAATGGTGACATGGAAGGTTTCGAAAAAATGGACGGTATGGAGTGCTGCGAATGCGGATGCTGCAGTTATATCTGTCCTGCCAAACGACCTCTGACTCAGAGTATTAAATCTATGAGAAAAATGGTTCTTGCAGAGCGCAAGAAAAAGAAATAGGGGGAGGAATAACAATGGAACAAATGTATAACGTATCATCTAATCCCCATATCAGGGATAAAATGACCACCAGCCGTATCATGCAGCTGGTAGTGATCGCACTGATGCCGGCAACCCTGTTCGGTATCTGGAATTTTGGATTACATGCACTTCTTGTAATACTTGCAACGGTTGCATCCAGTGTATTTTTTGAGTGGCTTTATGATCGTCTTATGCACAAGAAGAATACAACAACCGATTTCAGTGCGGTTGTAACCGGACTTCTTCTGGCACTGAACATGCCGCCACAGATCCCAATCTGGATGCCGATCCTTGGCAGTGCTTTTGCAATCATCGTTGTAAAACAGCTTTTCGGCGGACTTGGACAGAACTTTATGAACCCGGCCCTTGCAGGAAGATGCTTCCTTATGATCTCCTTTGCCGGAAAAATGACAAATTTCGCAGTTTCCAAGAGCTCTCATGCGATCGTGGATACGGTTTCACAGGCAACACCGCTGGCAGCTCTTAAGAATCAGGGCTTTATCGCAGGAACTTCTATTCCAGTAAAGAACCTCTTCCTTGGAAACATCCAGGGTACTATCGGTGAGACTTCCGCACTGGCAATCCTTATCGGTGCAGTGATCCTTCTTGCATTCAAGATCATTGACCTGAAAGTGCCGCTTACATATATTGGAAGCTTTGCTGTATTTGTGATCCTTTACATGCTGGGAACAGGCAAAGGATTCGATGTGAATTATCTTTTCAGCCATATCTTCGGCGGCGGTCTGATGCTGGGCGCATGGTTTATGGCAACCGATTATGTAACAACTCCGATCACACCGAAGGGACAGCTTGTTTATGGATGCTGCCTTGGTATCGTGACCGCAGTATTCCGTCTCTTTGGCGGCTCCGCAGAGGGTGTTTCCTATGCGATCATTTTCTGCAACCTTCTGGTTCCGCTTATTGAAAAAGTAACAAAACCAGTTGCTTTTGGAAAAGGAGGCAAGAAATAATGGGTAAGATTATCAAAAATACATTGATCCTTACGATCATTACCGTAGTTGCCGGCCTTGGCCTTGGTCTGGTTTACGAAGTGACAAAAGAACCGATCGCAAGAACTGAAGAGCAGGCAAAAAAAGAAGCATGGCAGACAGTATTCAGTGATGTAAGCCTGGAAGACTTCAAATCTGTTGATGTAGATCAGGATGCAGCAGATAAGGTTGTTGCAGACCTTGGTGTGAAAGCAACGGTAGACGAAGTCTGTGAGGCAGCTGATGAAGGATATGTAGTGACAGTTACCGATAAAGAAGGTTACGGCGGTGACATCCAGATCACAGTAGGCGTAACAAAAGACGGTACCGTAAGCGGCGTTTCCATCCTGTCTATCAGTGAGACAGCAGGACTTGGAATGCGCGCCACAGAGGCACAGTTCCAGGAGCAGTACGTAGGCAAAAATACCGATAAATTCTATGTATCCAAGGATGGCGGCGAAGGCGATCCGATCGATGCCATCAGTGGTGCGACCATTACATCCAGAGCTTTTACCGGTGCAGTCAATACAGCTATCGGCTATTGCAAAAACGCATTTTAGGAGGGTAGTTGAATATGAATAAATGTGGTGAAAGATTAAAGAACGGTATTATAACCGAAAACCCGATCTTCGTTCTGATGCTGGGTATGTGTCCGACACTTGCCGTAACAACATCTGCGATCAATGGTATTGGTATGGGCCTTTCCACAACGGTAGTTCTGGTCATGTCCAACTTGCTGATCTCCCTGCTTCGAAAAGTAATTCCGGATTCTGTCAGAATGCCGGCATTCATTGTAGTCGTAGCATCTTTTGTAACCATCGTGCAGTTCCTTATGGAAGGCTTTACTCCTTCTCTTTATGACTCATTAGGAATTTATATTCCGCTGATCGTTGTTAACTGTATCATTCTGGGACGTGCAGAGAGCTATGCTTCCAAGAATCCGGTTCTTCCGTCTATCTTCGATGGAATCGGTATGGGACTTGGTTTTACTGTAGGTCTTGTTGCCATCGGTCTTGTAAGAGAGATCCTTGGTTCCGGAAAAGCTTTCGGAGCACAGATCATCCCGGTTGCTGATGCAGCTACAGGCGCTGCCGGATATACCCCGATCACTATTTTCATCCTGGCTCCTGGAGCTTTCCTGGTTCTTGCAGGTCTTGCAGCGATCCAGAACAAGGTGAAGATCAACATGGCAAAGAAGGGCAAGGATGTATCCAAGATCCAGTCCGGCTGCGGTTCCAACTGTGCAACCTGCGGCGGATGTCCTTCCGAGAAAAACTAAAAGGGGGAGTAGAAGATGGCAAGTTTGATGTTAATCGCAATAGGTTCTGCACTCTGCAGTAACGTTGTGCTCAGCCAGTTCCTTGGTATCTGTTCTTTCCTTGGCGTATCCAAGAAAACAGAGACAGCTGCAGGTATGGGCGGAGCGGTTGTATTCGTTATCACGATCGCTTCATTTGTGGCAGGACTTCTGTATAAATTTATCCTGGTACCAACTCATTTTGAATATCTGAAAACGATCGTATTTATCCTGGTTATTGCGGCCCTGGTACAGATCGTAGAGATGTTCCTTAAGAAATTCGTACCATCTCTTTACAAAGCACTTGGTGTATACCTTCCACTGATCACAACAAACTGTGCAGTTCTTGGTGTGGCGCTGAATAACGTAAAATATGAATACAGCATTCTTGAGAGTGTTGTAAACGGATTTGCAACAGGCGTAGGTTATCTGATCGCGATCGTACTGCTTGCAGGAATCCGTGAAAAAATGGAATACAACGATATTCCGGAATCTTTCCAGGGTATGCCGATTGTTCTGCTTACAGCAGCTCTGATGGCAATTGCATTTATGGGATTCTCCGGAATCGTATAGGAGGAAGAGAAGCATGAGTATAACAGGAATTATTATGGCTGCAGTCATTGTCGGCGGTACTGGTTTATTCATTGGTATCTTCCTTGGACTGGCAGACAAGAAATTAACCGTTAAGGTAGATGAGAAGGAAGAAGCCATTCTGGGCGTTCTTCCGGGAAATAACTGCGGTGGCTGCGGATATCCGGGATGTTCCGGACTTGCAGCAGCTATCGCAAAAGGCGAAGCACCGGTGGATCAGTGTCCGGTCGGCGGAGCTCCGGTTGCAGCAAAGATCGGTGCAATCATGGGACAGGAAGTAAAAGAAACTTCCCGTCAGGTTGCATTCGTGAAATGTGCAGGAACCTGCGACAAGACAACTACGAAATACAAATATACAGGCGTGGAAGACTGTGAGATGATGGCATTCATCCCGGGCAGCGGCGAGAAGAACTGTGCATTCGGTTGTATGGGTTACGGAAGCTGCGTAAAGGCATGTCCGTTTGATGCGATCCACGTAGTAAATGGTATTGCAGTTGTTGATCAGGAGGCATGTAAAGCCTGCGGCAAATGCGTTGCCAAATGTCCGCGTCACCTGATCGAGCTGGTGCCATATGAGAAACAGACACGCGTAGCCTGCAGCTCCCATGCAAAAGGCAAGGCTGTTACAACTGCCTGTGAGCTTGGCTGCATCGGCTGTAAGAAATGCGAGAAGAACTGTCCGTCAGAGGCAATTACAGTTACAGATTTCTGTGCACATATTGATTATGATAAATGTACAGGCTGTGGTAAATGTAAGGAAGTATGCCCGAGACATGTGATTCTGTAAAAAAATAAGAAAAAGATCGTTGTTATGGTTAATTGAAGAAAAGTCCATGACAGCGATCTTTTTTTATTTCATAGGAAATTACTCCGTAATGTTCCAATAAAATAAAAAATCTCTCCGGAGCAGGATTCTTTCTTGTGTAGAAAAACCGATTGACAAGTACTCTGTTAATTTGTATAGTGACATTAAATAAACTGAAATATACTTAAATTAATTAGATAAACGGTGGAGCAGTTATTCGGTGTAGATTTACGCAACAAAGGTGGATTGCGGATATCCGCTTAATTTAAAAAAACTAAAATAAACAGGAGGTACAGAAAAATGGGATTTGCAAAAGATTTCGTATGGGGCGCGGCAACCAGTTCCTACCAGATCGAAGGCACAGGAGAAAACTCCGGTAAAGGCCTGAACATCTGGGACGTATTTACAAAAGAACCAGGAAGAATCTACGAAGGACATACCGGTGATGTAGCATGCGACCACTATCACAGATTCAAAGAAGACGTAGCACATATGAAAGCACTTGGCCTGAAAGGCTACCGCTTTTCCATTGACTGGTCCCGCGTACTTCCCGAAGGAACCGGCCGGTAACACCGGAAGCCCTTTACTGGGAACCGAAATTCCTTTACGAAAGATACCAGAAGCCGATCTATATCACAGAAAACGGAATGGCCTGCCACGACACCATCTCCCTGGATGGAAAAGTCCACGATCCCAACCGGATCGATTTCCTTGCACGGTATCTTAAAAACCTGAAACGCGCAACAGAAGAAATCGATGTACGCGGATACTTCCAGTGGTCCCTGATGGACAATTTTGAGTGGGACAAAGGTTACGCAGAACGCTTCGGAATTATCTACGTGGACTTCGAGACACAGGAGCGCATATGGAAAGACTCCGCATATTGGTATCGGGATTTGATAGAGAAAAACGGAGAATTATGATTTGGTGCGGAAGATTAATTGATTTTTTGTATTTTCTGTTAGGGATTATTCTGAGCTATGTTGTGGAAAGGTATTCCATTCTTGCGGGATTTCTGTTATCTTTTAATATGGAGATGAATGCAATATGGTCATATATGCAAGGTAGAAAGAGAGGTTGCATAAAATGAAAGAATACTTTATCAGTGAAATAAATATCAAGAAATTATACCATCTATCAGATATAAAAATAAAATTGAATTCAATGAAACGTCAGCATTTGTTACTGACGGGGAAAAACGGATCAGTAAAAAAAGGATACTTCAGGAAAACAGCTGAAAGGTAAAAATGACTATGGATGAGAAGCAGGAGAAACAGGATGTGAGAAGATCAGAAAAGAGATGAGACAAAAAAGAAAAGTGTTGTATAGAGCTTTTAGAAACCTTTTTATGGAACAGAAAAGTTTTCTGTTTTGCACAAATATCAGGATTAGCTGGGACTGTCAGGTGTGATATCGTGGATGACCGGGTCAATGGAGAATCCCTGTATTAGCCAGTGAAACTGTTCTGCAGATAGACATCTGAGTTCTGCAGAAGACCGGGGGCATGTGAAGTGACTGGACTCAGCCACGGAATAATCAATATTAGAGTGTGTTTGAAAAATATTTCGAGTTGTTTATTTTAACCAAATTAATATTGAGACGATGCATACGAAACCCAGAAAAGTGGAAGCCAGTTTATCATAACGTGTGGCTATTCGGCGAAACGCTTTTAATTTGAGAAAATAGTTTTCTACTAAATGTCTCTCTTTGTAAGGCCACCAATCACAATGACGGTCAAATTTTGCTCCCTTTCTGGAAGGAATTGTTGGTTCTCCACCATGGTCGTAGACATAATCAAGTAATTTATTACTATCGTATCCTCGATCAGCTAATACATTGCTTCCGATTGTATTCACATGTTCGAGCAATGGAAGTCGTAATTAATATCATTACGCTGACCTTCACTAATCATAAAATATACCGGATAGCCATAGGCATCCACTACGGCATGGATTTTTGTGCTTGCTCCACCTCGGCTATGTCCGATTTCGTTTGGAGGCCCCCTTTTTTTGCACCTGCACTGTGCTGATGAGCCTGAACAATAGAAGCATCTATAGATAGTTCTGTTAATTCAGCATCAAGGCTTAAAACACGAAAAATGTTATCGATGATGCCATCATCAATCCATTTTCGAAAACGGGAGTAGACGGTTTGCCAGGCACCATAACGTTCTGGAAGATCACGCCAGGGTGCTCCACTGCGGGCAATCCAAACAATTCCGTTAAGAATTGTCCGATTACATTTTTGGGGGCGGCCCTGTTTTCCAGTATTTTCAGGTGGCAGTAAAGGAGCAATGCGGTTCCAGTCTTCATCAGTTAACTCGTATCGTCTCAACATAGTAAACACCCCTTTTTCTTTATTTTAACATGAAAAAGGGTATTAGAATATATGTTTTGTGCAACTTTTATTTTTCAAACACGCTCTAGTGCAGTTTTGGAGGAGAAGTTTATGTGGGTTATTTACATTACGATTTTAATATTGGTGATTATAATAGGAATTTGTAGTTTCTTTTTACATTTTTATAATAAAAGAGATTTGGGGAAAAAGTTTTTTGAGGACAGTGAAAAACCATATAATAAAAAAGCTCCGGAAATGTATTATCATAAACAACGTATGTTTCGACTTAGCTATGGCTTTTTTATAGGTGTACATTATTTCCTGGTTATTATGTCTGTAAGTCTTACAACTGTAACTATTTATATGGTAATGGATAAAAAATTGGCATTGTATATTAGAATAATTGTATCGGTAATGGCATCAATAACAACTACTTTACAAACAATATTGCGATTTGATAAAGTAGCTGAAGGATATATTTGTGCAATGCGAATCATTGAGCAAGCTATATTAGAATATGAAGAAGTGGAAAGTAATGGCTTGGATATATTGTTACAGGCGAACATAGAAGCTGAGAGAGTAATACATAATATGTATCAGTAATGATGCATATTGGTATTATGATTTAAATGTGAAATTCTTAGAAGATGATCTTTCAATTATAAAAATAGAGTATCTTCAACATTTTTGTAGAATTTATAAAAAATTGAGAGATTATTAACCTTAAAAAATGATTTAATTATCAGCAATTAGCGCAGTCAGAAACCAGAAGTATTATGTGTAGCGGTATGAAGGAAACCTGAATGGTATCGAAAATGCGGTTGTTCTTTTAATTTATGCTGAAAATGCATTTGGAAATCTCAAAGTATTGCATGCTTTTATCAGCACAAATGTGGCATTATCAACATTGGAGATCCTTTCTTGTTATGTAGTAAATGGTAGAACCTGAGTACCTTTTTATTCACTTCAAGTTATGCCATAATCATATTCAACAAAATAACATAATCAGTAAAAAGTTTAGTACTTAATTTTTTAATTGAATATGATCCAGAAGAGAAATATGATGGTTACGCAAACCAGCCTTGTGGCTCAGCAGGTTAGGATCAGACAATGGACAGAACAAATCCGGAACTGTCAGAACCGTCCTAAAGGAATGAATGTTGAAATACCTGTTTTTATTTTGCGTTCAAAAATGAATATGAATTGAGCGAATTGTACGAAATCATGTTAGAAATGTTGTTGGAGCGATTATCTTAGAAATGTGATAAGATGAAAAAATACTGGTTATTGAGGATTAACGATTATTTTTAGGATTATGAAAGAAAAGGTTAAAATAGGTGAAGAGGGAAACTATTGAATATATGCGGGATTATATTGTGTTCTTTGCTTGCAAAGCATTATGGAAAAAAAGTAATTATTCTGCTCGATGAATATTTTGGATTTACAGATAAAGAAGTGAAAGAAATGCTGGAATACTATGGACTTTCGGAACATTATGACACGATGAAGGAGTGGTATGACGGGTATCTTTTTGGAGATACGGATATTTATTGTCCATGGGATGTGATCAATTATTGTGATCTGTTGCGGTCAGATCCGTCTGCGCGACCGCAGGATTACTGGTCTAATACCAGTGGGAATGCGATGGTGCGGCGTTTTATTGATAAAGCTGATTTTCGGACAAAGAATGAAATTGAACAGCTGATTGAAGGTGGGACTATTGTAAAGGAAATTCACCAGGATTTAACGTATAATGAACTGGATACGTCTATAAAGTATTACACAGATTCGTGAGTGGTTCAGGGATACAGCAACAGCGAAAGACAAAAAAGAGAATTATGATAGGAAAGGAAATCTTGTATGCTGAATATTTTTTATGGTGATATGAAAGAAGCAGTTTATAATACCGCTGCTTATTTTAAGTATGATTATGAAGATGATTGGATCACAGATCCGTTTGTAAAAGAGATGATTCAGGATGTAGATCAGTCCACTGTTCTGGATAGTGGAGTAATAGACAGCCCGGTTCTGGGAAAAATTCCGCCAATTGGTTTATCTGGCGGTGTGAAAACGTTAATTCTTGTGAAATTTGATAAGGATAAAATATTTAATGCTTCAACCTGTGGAGACAACTGTGCGAAATGGTTGTTAAAAATTGCAGAATCCGAGGATAGAACTATTAATCTTCATCATTTAATGAGGTTTGGGTCAGAACCATTTACTGTGCGTGTCTTGAATACGGATCAGATTGTTCATTCGACGGAAGAATTGGTGTCAATGGCTGGGGAGTTTGTCTGATTGCTGGGGGTATTGTGTGATGAGGGGAAAACATAGAATTGTAGTATCAACAAAACGATTAAAATATGATTTTGAACTGCGGCGAAATTTAACTATTATTCAGGGGGATAGTGCAACTGGAAAAACTACATTGGTGGATATGATTCGGGATTTTATAAATAATCCTTCGGGAACACCGGTAGAGCTGAACTGTGATAAGAAGTGTTATGTGTTGGAGGGAGCTTTGTGGAAACAACAGTTAGCTGGCATTTCAGCTGGCATTGTTTTTATTGATGAGGGTAATGAATTTATAAAGTCAACAGATTTTGCTCAGGAGATCCAACAGACCGATAATTATTATGTAATCATAACCAGAGAATCTTTACCTGCCTTACCATATAGTGTAGAAGAGATATATGGAATCCGTACATCCGGGAAATATGGAACTTTGAAACAGAGCTATCATGAGTTTTATCGTTTATATGGTGAGGATACTTATGAAAATGTGGTAAAACCAGAACTTGTTATAACAGAGGACAGTAATTCAGGCTATCAGTTTTTTTCTCAGATTTGTAAAGAAAATCAATTAAAATGCGAGAGCATGGATGGAAAATCAAATGTATTTCACTATTTGAACAAGCATAGAAATGAAAAAATTCTGGTAATTGCTGATGGAGCTGCGTTTGGATCGGAAATTGATAAGGTTCTTCAATTAATTTATGGAAGAAAAAATGTGGCAATATATTTGCCGGAATCGTTTGAATGGATGATTCTTTCCAGCGGAACTATTAAGAGTAGTACGGTAGATGAAATGTTAAGTAATCCATCAGAGTATATAGAAAGTAAAGAATATTTCAGCTGGGAAAGGTTTTTTACAGCAGTTTTGATTGAAGAGACAAAAGACAGTTACATGACATATGCAAAACGGAAAATAAATCCTGTATATTTAGAGAAAACAATACGGGACGCTATTTTAAAACAGATGAATAAAATTGAGTTAAATGTAATGAAAGAGAATTAAAGAAACAAGGGGATATGGAGCAGCGTATAAGATGTTTTCTCTTGGTGTCGAAATTTGTCGATAAAAAAGACGTGTGCCTAATGATAGAGAGTAGTATAATAGTTATTAAATATATTTATTGGTGTGAAAGCGATAAGTATATTATAGCAATCCAATAAATTATTGCACATAATTACACGAATGAAGCCACCCTATGCAGTCCTTTGGACGAATTGTTAAAAATCCTTTTGAAATAGCTGATGGTAATTCCGATGCCATCCGTATCTTTTCTTTCCTTAAAAATGCTTTGAGTTTTGACCACATTTTTTCAATCGGATTCAAATCCGGACTATATGGGGGTAAATACAGATAGGTTACTTTTGAGCTGTCCAGTAGCTGTTTCACCGCTTTTGCATGATGGGAACGCATATTATCCATAACGATAATGTCTGCTTCTGAAAGCGTCGGCAGCAACTTTGTTTTCAGGTATTCTGCAAACCGCTCTGCAGTAGTTCCTCCTTCCGGCCAATTTCCTGGAATCGATCAGTGCGCTCCGTACCAGAGTTGAGAAAGAAATGCGGGAAAAAAATCTCCGCACGATCCTGATTTCCAGCTCCCTTCCGGGAGAAGGAAAAACAACCGTATCTTTGAACCTGGCATTATCCCTTGCGCAGCGTGATAAAAAAGTACTGCTGATCGACGGAGACCTTCGAAATCCGTCTTTGCATACCAATCTTAATATCCTTCAGAAAGATATCAAGATCGGTATTACAGACGTACTGAAGGGAAAAGAAAAAGCAGGAGAGGCGATCATAAATTTCGAGGATTCCAATCTGGATCTCATTCTTGGAAGAAAATCTACAGGAAATGCTTCGGAACTACTTTCTTCCCACCGGATGCAGGAGGCAATCGATGAACTGGTGGATTATTATGATTATGTGATCATTGATACACCGCCTGCTGCAATGATGGCAGATGCTTCTGTGGTTGCCGCATTTATGGATGCGGTACTCTACGTGATCCGTCAGGACTATGCAAAAGTAAAATATATTACTGAGGGAATCGGTCTTCTTGCGGACAGTGATGCACATGTGCTCGGATGCGTGCTGAACTGTGCGGAAAACGGTTTCGGAGGTTACGGCTACGGCAAATACGGCAAGTACGGCTATGGATATACGAAGTACAGTCCGGAAGATGAGTAAATAAATGTAGATTTATGTAAATTTTCCGAAATTTATATAAGAAAAAGGTTTAACTTGACATATAAAATCGAAAATGATATCCTTTTCATAAAAGGCGATTACAGTTCAAGTAAGTGAAGAGGAATACAGATGCTAAGAGATATGAAGAATATTATCTGAAATTATATCTATACACTGGGGTTATGACTGCACAGGGAAGCGCGATTATAATCACAGTGTATTCTTTTGTTCTTTTCATTTACAGAAAATGTCCGCCTGATATATAGGGTTGGAAGCGGCCCAATATATAATGTAATGGTAGGGAAATGTTTTTATGTACAGAAAAGACTCGGAAAGCTGGTTAAAACATGCAGATTTTATCATACTGGACATGATCTGCCTTCAGTTGGCATATGTACTGGCTTACATAATCAGGTTACAGGGAATCTGCCCGTATGGAAATATTATTTATCGCAACATGGCTGTTTTTCTTGAACTGGCAGATCTGCTTGTCATATTTACGACCGGCACCATGAAGAGCGTCCTGAAACGGGGACATTACAGCGATTTTATCGTAACACTGAAGCATTCTGTTATTGTAGGCGCACTGGCGCTCCTGTATCTGTTCATGCTCCAGCAGGGACTTGCTTTTTCGAGACTGACATTAATACTTACAATAGTCCTTTATTTTATACTTACATATGTGGTAAGAGAACTCTGGAAAAATCTTCTCCGCAAAAAGATGGAAGATGGCGGAGCTCGAAACCTGCTTATTGTTGCCTCCAGGGATAATGCAGAACAGGTTGTGCAGAATATGCAGGAAAATAACTATGCAAGATTTACACTGGCAGGTGTTGTAATCACGGATGAAGACTGGACAGGAAGAGAGATCCATGGTGTGCCGGTAGTTTCCGATGAAAAAAATGCTGCCATGTACGTATGCCAGGAGTGGATCGATGAAGTCCTGGTAGCAGTACCGGACTCACTTCCATATCCGGACAAACTGATCAGTCAGCTGATGGAAACCGGTGTAACCGTACATCTGAACCTTGCCAAGGTTGCAAATGTGCCCGGAAAAAAACAGTTTGTAGAGAAAGTGGGAAATTATACTGTTCTTACCACAAGCCTTAACTATGCTTCAACCGGGCAGCTGCTTCTGAAACGTATCATGGACATTGTCGGCGGTCTGGTCGGCTGTATTTTCACCGGAATTATCTGTATTTTTGTGGGACCGGCAATCTATATTGCATCACCGGGACCGATCTTTTTCGCACAGGAACGAGTAGGAAAGAACGGAAAGAAATTCAAGATGTACAAGTTCCGCAGCATGTATATGGATGCCGAAGAACGCAAGGCCGAGTTAATGAAAGACAACAAACTGGGTGACGGAAAGATGTTCAAACTGGATTTCGATCCCCGTGTCATCGGAAACAAAGTACTTCCGGACGGTTCACACAAAACAGGCGTCGGAGATTTCATCTGAAGAACAAGCCTGGACGAGTTTCCGCAGTTTTTTAACGTATTAAAAGGTGATATGAGCCTTGTAGGAACACGCCCGCCGACAGTAGATGAATGGGAGCAGTACGAACTTCATCACAGAAGCCGTATGTCCACCAAACCGGGAATTACCGGTATGTGGCAGGTAAGTGGGCGAAGTGATATTACGGACTTTGAGGAAGTTGTAAGACTGGATACCGAATACATAGAAAACTGGACGATTGGTCTGGATATTAAAATTCTGATAAAAACAGTCATTGCTGTTGTTAAACAAGAAGGATCTGTGTAACTTGACAGAGTAGATTCGACAGGTTATGATAAAATATATGTCATTATAAATAAGATGATGCTTTGAAACCTCAGCATAATGCTTTTCCTTACAGATTTGTGTTTTCTACAAATAAATCAGGACAACACATTGTGCGGAGGTTTTTCTGAGCAGTGCTATATTAGATGAAATTTTGTGAAAACAAAACTTAATAAAAATCGGGAGAAAATAAAATGAGCACAATAGGATTGGAAAATAAAACAATTTTAGTAACAGGTGCAGCAGGCTTTATAGGCTCAAATCTGGTTAAGAGAATATACAAAGAAGTGCCATCAGCTAAAGTCGTAGGAATTGATAACATGAATGCCTACTATGATGTATCATTAAAGGAATTCCGACTGAAAGAGTTAGAGGAATATTCGGATTTTATATTTGTAAAGGGCAACATTGCGGATAAAGAGCTGATAAACAATCTGTTCAATGAATATAAACCGGCAATTGTAGTAAATCTTGCAGCACAGGCGGGAGTGCGTTATTCCATCACAAATCCGGATGCTTATGTGGAATCCAATCTGGTTGGATTTTTTAATATTCTGGAGGCCTGCCGCCATTCTTATGATAATGGACAAAGTGGTGTAGAACACCTGGTGTATGCATCTTCTTCCAGCGTTTATGGCTCTAATAAGAAAGTTCCATACAGTACTGATGATAAGGTAGATAATCCGGTTTCTCTTTATGCGGCAACCAAGAAGTCAAATGAGTTAATGGCACATGCTTATTCCAAACTGTACAATATCCCATCTACAGGTCTGCGTTTTTTTACAGTGTATGGTCCTGCTGGCCGCCCTGATATGGCTTACTTTGGTTTTACCAACAAACTTGTAAAGGGCGAGACTATCAAAATCTTTAATTATGGTAATTGTAAGCGTGATTTTACCTATGTGGATGATATCGTTGAAGGTGTTGTTCGTGTGATGAAGAAAGCTCCGGATAAGAAAAATGGAGAGGACGGTCTTCCGGTTCCGCCATATGCAGTGTACAACATTGGCAATCAGAATCCGGAGAATCTGCTGGACTTTGTACAGATTCTGAGTGAGGAACTGGTACGGGCGAAAGTACTGCCTGAGGATTACGACTTTGAAGCTCACAAGGAACTGGTTCCGATGCAGCCGGGTGATGTGCCGGTGACTTATGCGGACACAAGTGCTCTGGAATGTGACTTTGGTTATAAGCCATCTACAAGTCTGAGAATTGGTTTGAGGAATTTTGCTGAATGGTATGCTGAGTTTTACAAATAAAGACAGGTGTGAGGAGTTGGGTGTATGAGGAATACTATTAGAAAAATAAAAAATATTTCATTACGAATTAGAGCAATGAAACAGTATATGGAAGGCTTAAACCATCATGTTTCATATGAAGAAGCTTTAGTAGAATTAGAAAAATTTTCGCCGAATCCGCATACGTCATGCTACTGCCTAGGGAGTGATATCAAGTGGGGAAAGTATGATTTAACAGTTATTATTCCTTCATATAATAATGAAAAATTTCTTCCTACATGTTTGGATTCTATTGCAGATCAATCTACAGATTACAAAGTTCAAGTTATTGTCATTAATGATGGGTCAACTGATTCTACAGAGGCGATACTAGAAAAATACAGATGTTTTTCTGATTGGATAATTATAAATCAGGAAAATAGGGGATTTAGTGGAGCGAGGAATGTCGGACTAGATTTGGCTGAAGGGAAGTATATCATGTTTGTTGATTCAGATGATATACTTGGTCAAAATGCAATTGAGAAGTTGATGAGAAAGGCAATTGCAACAGACGCTGATATTGTAGCTGGAAATTATATATCAATATCTTTTAATGGAAAGACTAGATTTAAAGGGAGTGACTATAAAGAAGAAAAAGTTTCTCCATGTGATTATTTATATGGACAGCCATGGGGAAAAGTATATAAACATGAATTCTTTCAAAATTTACGTTTTCCAGAAGGTTATTGGTATGAAGATAGTATTTTTGCACAAATAATGTGGCCATTAGTAGACAATGTTTATACAATCCCTGATATTGTTTATAAATATAGAAATAATTTAAAAGGCATTTCTCATACTAGCAAAAGAAATCATAAATCAATTGATAGTTTATATATAACAGAAGCATTGCTTGAGGATAAGCAGAAATTTCAGCATACGTTACACGAAGATGATATTGAGTATTTTTTAAGCTCGATTAAATTAACTTATTTAAGGACATTAAGACATAATGGAAAAATAGCAAAGTGCATTTTTGTAGTTTGGTGTTATTGGTTTGATAAGTTAGATGGATTAAGAACAACAAAATTTACAAATCTACAGAATGCACTAAAAAGAAAAGATTTTAAAAAATATATTTTGGAGAATGTACGGCTTAATACTGTTTGAAGCACTTTTTTATAGAAAAATGATAAGCAAAAGCGCAAGATGATATCCATTTATGCTGAACTTTCTATTGTTATATTGCTGAGGGGCATTATTGTTGTACATTTGAAAATATTATTTTGAAGAAAGTTGAGAGAAGCTAATTTATGAATAATATTCTAGAACTTGATAAACAGAGATATTTTGGAGGGAAAATTCCTGCTTTCTGGCAATTTTTCCGTAAAGCACAAATAAATAAGACTCCTTTTTTGCATAAATTTTATAAAAAATTATTTGAAATATCTGCAAAGAAAAATGGAATTGAGTTTTCTGTTGATAATGAAATAGGCTATGGATTTTATATTGGGCATCCCTATGGAATAACAATCAATCCCAACGTTGTTATTGGAAACAATGTTAATATTCATAAGGGAGTTACTATTGGACAAGAAAATCGAGGAAAGAGAAAAGGAACTCCGCGCATTGGCAATAAAGTTTGGATTGGAGTGAATTCAACAATTGTTGGCAATATTGTAGTAGGAGATGATGTGCTTATAGCACCAAATACATACATCAATTGTAATATTCCTGATCATTCTATTGTAGTTGGTAATCCCTGTATTATAAAACGTGTTGATAATGCGACGAAAGATTATATAAATCGCATTGTAGAAATTTGAACAGAAAAAATAGAGGAATAGAGGAATAGAAGAATGAGAGAGTTTAAAAATTTGAAAATTGCAGTTGCAGGTACAGGTTATGTTGGGCTTTCTATTGCTACATTGCTGAGTCAGCATCATCATGTTACAGCTGTAGATATTATCCCGGAGAAAGTGGAACTGATTAATAACAAAAAGTCTCCGATTCAGGATGATTACATTGAGAAATATCTGGCTGAAAAGGAACTTGACTTAACTGCAACTCTGGATGCAAAGGAAGCATACAGTGATGCTGATTTTGTAGTAATTGCTGCACCTACAAATTATGATTCCAAGAAGAACTTTTTTGATACATCTGCAGTTGAAGCTGTAATCAAATTGGTCATTGAGTATAATCCGGAAGCTATCATGGTTATTAAGAGTACGATTCCGGTTGGCTATACTGCATCTGTACGCGAGAAGTTCCACTGTGACAATATCATCTTCAGTCCGGAATTCCTGCGTGAGAGCAAGGCTCTCTACGATAACCTGTATCCTTCTCGTATCATCGTTGGTACTGATGTGGAGAATGTCCGACTGGTAAAAGCAGCACATACTTTTGCGGAACTTCTGCAGGAGGGTGCTATTAAGGAAGATATTGATACCCTGTTTATGGGATTTACGGAAGCAGAGGCAGTTAAACTGTTTGCAAATACCTATCTTGCACTGCGTGTATCCTATTTCAATGAGCTGGACACTTATGCAGAGATGAAGGGATTGAACACACAGCAGATCATCAATGGAGTCTGCCTTGATCCTCGTATCGGTACCCATTATAACAATCCATCTTTCGGCTATGGTGGATATTGTCTGCCGAAAGATACGAAACAGCTTCTGGCAAACTATGCAGATGTGCCGGAAAATCTGATCGAAGCAATTGTTGAAAGTAATAGAACCAGAAAAGATTTTATTGCTGATCGTGTGCTGGAAATTGCCGGTGCTTACGAAGCAAATGACAGCTGGGATGAGAGCAAGGAAAAAGAGGTTGTGGTTGGTGTTTATCGTCTGACTATGAAGTCTAACTCTGATAACTTCCGCCAGAGTTCTATTCAGGGTGTTATGAAACGTATTAAGGCAAAAGGTGCAACAGTGATTATTTATGAGCCGACTCTGAAAAATGGCGAAAAATTCTTTGGTTCTGTAGTTGTAAATAATCTGGATGAGTTCAAGAAGCAAAGTCAGGCTATCATTGCAAACCGTTATGACAAGTGTCTTGATGATGTAAAAGAAAAAGTTTACACGAGAGATATTTTTCAGAGAGATTAAAGGTAAAAATAATGATTATAAAAATATATCGCCTTGAAAATTGGTTATACAATCACCATTTGAAAGTATTTGCATTAATTATAAAGATGATTATTAGAGTGATGTTCAGTGCTGTTATCCCACCGTCAGTTTCAATTGGCGAAGGCACATTTATTACCTATCATGGACTGGGAGTTGTAATACATAAAAATGCAGTAATAGGTAAGAATTGTTGTATCCGTCAGTATGTTACAATTGCTGGTGGCCGGGGGGGATTCCTACAATAGGGGATAATGTTGAGATTAATGCTGGTGCAGTAATTGTTGGTCCAGTGCATATAGGAAATTATGTGAGAATAGGAGCGAATGCGGTTGTAATTCAAGATATTCCAGATAACTGTACCGTAGTAGGGGTTCCAGCAAAAGTAGTAAGAGTGTATAAACCGGGTGAAAATACGTTTTCAATTTAAATTTATATATTTGGAGGAAATTAAAATGAAAAGCATTATGGTAACTGGTGGCTGTGGTATGATTGGTTCTAATTTGGTAAAGCGTCTTGTGAAAGAAGGATGGGATGTCTATGTGGCTGATAATCTGTGGCGTGGTAAGATTGAGAATTTGAATGATGAGAATGGTAAGCCAGTAATTGATCTTGATACACATTTCTTTAAAAAAGATCTTTCTATATACGAAGAAGCTGAGTCTGTAGTTGGAATTACAGACTATGTAGTTCATTTGGCTGATATTGTTGCTGGTATTGATTATGTATTTAGCAATCAAGGAGAACTGTTCCGTGTAAATAATCTAATAAATTCAAATTTGTTTGCTGCGTGTCGTAAGGCTGGAAAAGAGAAAATAAAAGGATTGCTTTATGTTGGTACCGTATGCAGTTTCCCTCTTACTCGTCAGAATATGTTGAATCCAGAGCCACTCCATGAAGATGAGTTATTCCCGGCAATGCCAGAATCTGCATATGGTTGGAGTAAATTGATGGGACAGTTAGAAATTGGTTACTTGGAAAAAGAAACAGGTATTCCTTGCTGTACCTTAATGTTCCATAATGTATACGGAACACCGACCGATTTCGGTGAGCGTAGTCAGGTTATCCCGGCTTTGATTCGTAAAGCGGTTAACTATCCGAAAGAAGAATTTGTTGTTTGGGGGTCTGGCGAACAGGGACGTGCATTTATTCACGTTAATGATATCGTGAATGCACTTGTTCTGGCTTTGGATAAAGGTTGGGGACATGGCTGGATTCAGATAGGACCTTCTTATTGTACCAGCATTAAAGAAATCGCGTATAAGGTTGCTGAAATTAGCGGAAAAGGTATTGTGCCAAGGTTTGACACCACAAAACCGGAAGGTGACAAAGCTCGTTGTGCTGATTATACGAAAGCAAAAGAAATTCTTGGATGGGAGCCATCTGTTTCCTTGGAAGAAGGTTTGAGAGAATCCTATCACTGGATTGAAAAACAAATTAAGGGCTAATAAGTAGATACACTTAGACTTCAGCTTTTAATGACTGGAGTCTAAGTCTGTTTATTTCGGAAGAATATGAGGATTGATGATGAGGACAGATAAGATATATCAGCGCAAAAGAGATTTTGATGTGTGCGGAATTGTAGGAGTTTGTGCAACAACGAAAAAAGAATTTGTAAAAGAAGTGTTTTCAATGCCTACGACACCAGTGAGTGCTACAGTAGATCTCGTGGGTGTTCCTGCAATTATTTCTGCGAAGGAGAACCCGAAAATAGCAGAGATGTACAATAAATCTACTATGGCCGCAATAGATGGTATGCCAATTGTGAAAATTGGAAGACGAAAGGGATTTTCTTGTGAGCGTTGTGCAGCTCCGGATATCATGGGGGATGTATTTAAAGAAAGTGTAAAGCAGGGAAAAAGCCACTATTTCTATGGCGGAAAGGATAATGAAGTTCTTAAGAAGTTGAGAACTAATTTGGAAAAAGATTATCCAGGAATTCAAATTGTCGGAATGTATTCTCCACCGTTTAGAGCGTTGACTGAGGAAGAAGACAAGAAAATTTGTGATGAAATTAATGCATTGAAGCCAGATTTTCTTTGGGTTGGAATTGGGGCACCGAAACAAGAGATGTGGATGTGGCAGCACCAAGAAAAAATAAATAATACAGTGATGTTTGGGGTTGGAGCAGGATTTAATTTCTTTGCTGGAACATTGGATAAAGCACCGGAATGGATGGAAAAAGCAAGCTTAGAATGGTTATTTAGACTTTCTAAGGAGCCAAAAAGATTATGGAGAAGATACATATTGGGTGGATTTAAATATTTGTATTATACAGCAGAATATAAATTAAAGAAAAAAAAATGAGGACTGTCATGAAAGAAAAAATAAGCACTCCAAAAGTTCTAATGGTAGGTCCGGGGCGAAATGTAATGGGTGGAATTTCTACAGTAGTAAACTCTTATTACGAATTAGGATTAGATAAAAAAATAGGACTTCGTTATATTTCATCTATGGAGGATGGAAGCAAAATAAAAAAATTAGCGATTGCCTTTAGTTCATATATAGAATTTTCAAGACACATCAAAGAATGTGATATTGTTCACGTTCATATGGCGGCTCAGGCGAGTTTTACAAGAAAAAGTATTTTTATAAAAAAAGCAAAGAAAGCAGGAAAAAAAATAATCATTCATCAGCATTCAGCTGATTTTGATGATTTTTATTTTAAACAATGTGATACAAAAAAACGGAAACAAATTAAGAAAATTTTTGCAATGGCAGATATTATTATTGTACTCTCAGAAGAATGGGCTAAGTTTTTTGGCGAAAATATTTGTGATTTAGAAAAAATAGTCATCTTATATAATGGCGTAATTATTCCAAAGTATTGTAAAAAAGATTATACAGATACAAATGTTCTTTTTTTAGGACGCTTGGGAGAAAGAAAGGGTTCGTATGATCTCTTAAAAGCAATACCTGACATACTGAAAGTGATACCGGACGCACATTTCTATTTGGGCGGTGATGGTGATATTGTCAAAAGTCAAAAACTAATTGATGAAAATGGTATACAAAATCACGTTAAATTGCTTGGATGGGTAAGAAATGAAGAAAAGGAAATATATTTAAAAAAATGTAGTATATTTATTCTTCCATCTTATCACGAGGGAATGCCAATGGCATTATTGGAAGCAATGAGTTATGGATTGGCTGCAATCTCCACTAATGCTGGTGGAATTTCAAGAATTATTGATAATGGTTGTAATGGTTTTCGAATTGAGGCGGGAGATATAGAAGCAATAAAAAGCAAGTTAAAGTGTTTGTTGTGCGATCCCCAATTAAAGAAGAAACTGGGGATAAATGGATATAATACTGTGAAAAATGGTTTTAATGTAGAAAAAAACATAAAAAAATTAGAACAAATATATAGTGAGTTGATTAATAAAAATGGAGTGACGAGATGAAAAAAATACTGTTTGTGATGTTTTCTTTGAATAGTGGAGGTGCTGAACGTGCACTTATAAATCTATTGAGTATAATTGATAAAGATAGATATGAAATAGATTTACTTCTTTTTTCAAAGGAGGGTGCATTTTTGAAATTAGTTCCTGAATATGTGAATATAATTGAAACACCAACAGTATTACAGTATTTCTATGAATCACACCATTGCTTTTCAGCTAATAGAATACTGGCGTATGGTTACAAATGTATGGCTACACTTTTATCCTATGCTAGGGACAGAAGAGTTTATTACATGAAAGACTATAGATGGTTGACTTTTTACAATCGTTTTATTCCAAAACTCCAATCTCAATATGATGTGGCTGTTTCTTTCATATCATCTGAAACTATGTTCTATATTCAAGATAAGGTTGAGGCCAAAAAGAAAATAGTTTTTGTTCATAATGATTATAAAGGAATGGAATATCCTGAAATCTATGAAAAGAAATATTTTGCTGAAATGGATGTGATTGCAACGATATCAGATACTTGTGCTGATATACTTTGCCAAGTATTTCCTGAATGCTGTAATAAAATATGCTCAATTCCGAATTTAGTATCATCTGATGCAATAAGACAGTATGCTATATTAGAAGAACCAGAAGAATTTGTTCATGAGTCTTGTATAAAATTGTTATCAGTAGGGAGATTAACAGAACAGAAAGGGTTTGATATGGCCATTGAATCTGCATCTTTACTTAAAAAGCATAATAGAAATTTCAAGTGGATTATTATTGGAAATGGTGAAAAGGAAGAAGATCTGAAGAAATTAGCTTTGAAGAAAAATGTAGAGGATTGTATGTTATTTATCGGATTAAAAGATAATCCGTATATTTATATGAAGTGTGCAGATATTATTGTGCAAACATCAAGGTGGGAGGGAAAATCAGTAGTATTAGATGAAGCAAAAATAATAGGAACGCCAATTGTAACAACAGATTATCCGACAGCCAAGGATCAAATAAAAGATGGTAAAGAGGGAATTCTTGTTGAAATGACGCCGAATGGAATTGCAAGTGGAATAGAAAGACTTATAGACAATGTTGCACTGAAAGAGAATATTCATAAATATTTAATATCACATGAATATGGGAATTCAAAAGAAATAGGTAGATATTATTCAATGTTTGATAATTAAATGGAGAAAGGACATGCAAAAAATAAAAAAAATTACATTTGTCGCTCCTAAAATAGCTTGGGGTGGGGCAGAAAGAGTTGTTTCTGTTTTGAGCAGTTCATTAGCAGATTTGGGATATTGTGTGGATTTGGTGCTGTATGAAAGAGAAACAAATGAATATCCGATATCAAAAAAAGTAAACATCATTTTGTTACCCAAAAATGAAAAGAATCACAATAAACTAATATATTTAGGAAAGAAACTGTTAGCATTTAGAAAAATAATAAAAGATGGTAAGCCAGACATCTTAATTCCATTTCTTCCATATCAAGTTGAGCATACTTATATTGCTTCACGAGGATTACATATACCAATGGTTGTTACGGTGCGTAATAATCCGATGTTTGATACAGATAGTGAAAAGCAGCGGAAACATCGAGACTGGATTGCTAAACGCGTGGAAGGCGTTTTTCTCCAAACAGAAGCTCAAAAAGATTATTTTCCAGAATCTATAAAAAATAAATGTTTTATTGTACCTAATCCTATAAATCAGAGCATCATTGAAACAGATTGCATGGTTGAAAATAATATAAAACGATTGATTTCGGTAGGAAGGCTTGAAGAGCAAAAAAATTTTTCACTACTGATAGATGCTTTTGCGGAAATAAAGAGAATTTACAAAGATGTAACTCTGGATATTTATGGTGAGGGGAATTTTAGAGAACAATTACAACAAAAAATTAATATGATGGGATTACATGATTCAGTTCAACTTTGTGGAAGGACAAATGACATTGCAGTTACCTTGAGTAAACATGACTTGTTTATTATGTCATCAAATTATGAGGGAATGCCGAATTCCTTGATGGAAGCAATGGGCGTTGGGTTGCCGTGTATTTCAACAGATTGTCCAACGGGACCAAAAGAATTGCTTGGAGCCAATGAAAGAGGAATCTTAGTGAAGCCTGGGGACAAAGAAGATTTAGCTGTAGCAATTAAGTACTCTTTGGAAAATGTAGAAGAAATGAAACAAAAAGCAGATTTAGCGAAGTCTTATATTGTAAAAAGATTTTCCCCAAGTAAAATATCGGAAATGCTTGTGAGTGAATTAGAAAAAATAATTTTTTGAAGGTGATGAAGGATAGATAAGAAAATTGATTCTGGGTTTGAAGTTATGAGATGAATTGATATATGAAAAAATAGGGGATTTTGCTAAAGCAGTTAATAAGAGGAGAAAAAAAGATAAATGGAAGAAAAAAACTTAAAAAAACGATTTGTTTCAAATGCTAGTTGGCAGATGGCTCAACAGATATATTCTATGATCTTGTCCCTGATTATAGGATCAATTTCAGCTAGATATTTAGGCCCTAATAATTATGGACTCCTTAATTATGGAGAATCTCTTATATCCCTTATGGCTACTTTAACAGGTTTAGGATTAGATGAAGTTATTATGAATGAACTTGTTATGAAAAAAGATAAGACAGGTACTTTGCTTGGAACTGCATTGGTTATGAGATTATTGGCATCTATTGTTGGGGTATTTGCAGTGGCAGCAATAATCATAACATTAGAGCCTGGTAATAAACTTTTGTGGGTTATTACAATATTGCAAACATTTCAGTTATTTGGTAATCTCTATTATGTTTTTAATTACTGGTTTCAAGTGGAATTAAAATCAAAGTATATTTCCATAGCATATATTATTGGACTTACAGTTTCCGGTGTTTGGCGTGTTGTTATTTTAATGAAGAATGCCTCTGTTGAATTTTTTGCTATGACTGCAAGTATTCAAGGTATTGTGGTTTTGCTTATTGTTGCTGCGTGTTTTTTTTCGATATCTCATGAAAAGTTACATTTTGAAAAAAATGTTGCAAAAGAATTAATTCGAAAAAGCTATCATTTTATAATTTCAGGTATAGCAATTATGATATATATGCAAATGGACAAAGTTATGATTGGTAAAATGCTTGGTGAAGAACAATTGGGATATTATAGTGCAGCGAGCAAAGTGGCTAATTTATGGATATTTGTGCCAAGAGCGTTGATTAATTCTGCCCGTCCGTTAATTATTGAAGGAAAAAAAATAGATGAAGAGAAGAATTCTAATAGTGAGTATAAGAACAGATTAGTTAAATCTGTTTTTGGTATAAGTATGTTAGGTTTATTTGTCGGATTGTGCTTTACATTTTTTGGATGGATTCCTGTCAGAGTTCTATACGGTACTGCATATAGCAGTGCAGTTCCAGTGTTGGCAATTTTGATTTGGTCAACAAGTCTTTCACAGTTGGGAACAATTAATGGTATCTGGATAGTAACAGAAGGATATAACAGATTGTTAAAATATACAGTTTGGATGGGAGCTTTTGTGAATTTGGCATTAAATTATATTTTAATAAAAATTTATGGAATTACTGGAGCGGCTATTGCAACATTCATGGCACAATTTACAGTTCAATTTATTGGACCGGCTTGTATTCCAAGTCTTAGGAAGTATTTTGAAGTATACACGTCAGCCTTTAGGGAAATCTTTAATATAAAATATTACATTAATGCGGTAAGAAAAAAAGTTTCAATTGGGAGAAAAAAATGATCAGTATTGTTACACCTACATATAATTCTGAACAGTATTTAGAGGACTGTATTCAATCCATTATGAAACAGCGATATAAAGATTACGAACATATAGTTGTTGATGGGGGCTCATCTGATGGCACGATAGATATTTTAAAAAAGTACGAAAATCAGTATCCACTAAGGTGGATATCAGAAAAAGATAGAGGTATGTATGATGCAATCCGAAAGGGTTTCAAAATGGCGAGAGGAGATATTTTTTGCTGGCTAAATTCGGATGATATGTTTATGCCATGGACTCTCCAAGTTGTTGGAAAAGTAATGAAGAATTCTAGAGTGCAATGGATAACAGGACTTCCGAGTCACTTTAATGAAGATGGCATAAATTATATGCCTATTTTGTCTAATCCGATATTTGATTCATGGTTTATCAAGCATGGATGGATGGAAGGGAGAAAGTTATGGGCAATTCAACAGGAATCCTGTTTTTGGACGAAAGATTTATATGAAAAAGTTGGTGGCATAGATAAGAACTGTCGCTTGGCGGGAGATTTTCATTTATGGGTGAAATTTGCACATTGTACAGATTTGTATACAGTAAATAGTGTTTTGGCTGGTTTTAGAATACATGAGGGACAATTATCAGGAGATAGAAATGCTTATTATGCCGAGATAGGAAGTTTAAATAGTATTCAAAATTTTGCCTCTAAACATGGATATTATAAAAAAGCCTATAATCTTTATCTGAAAATAAAGAAAAATTCTAGTAAGCGATGCTCACTATGGATTCAAGTAAATAAGTAGTTTCTGGAGGTATAAGCGAGATGAAAGCCTTAATAATTACATCAAACAGATACCCACGAAGTGGTGCTGCGTCAAATTACATCCAATATTTTGCGTCTATGCTGAAGCTTGGTGGATACGATGTTACTGTTGCTGGGGTTAGGAATGAGAGCGTATTATGCGGTAATAAAAGGGATGATAACGATATCACAGTTATAGATGTAATCCCGCAAGGAAATGACTTTATAAAAAGAGTCTTAAATAAGTGTTTTTATAAAATGATGTTGGACAGAATAATTAGATATTTGAATATTGGTAAAGAGGATCTAGTGATAGATTATTCATATGATTATCGTATCTATGAAACAATATTAAAATTGAGAAAAAAAAAGAATTTTTTAGTTGCCTGTTGCCCTACAGAGTGGTTCCCTAAAGACAAGTATGAGATGGATTTTGAAAAGTATACATATCTCAATGAAGTTTTGCGTCCTAAGTGTGATTTGATTTTTCCAATTAGTGATAAAATTGAGGAACATTTTAAAGAGAAGGGATGTGTAACATTTAAATTGCCAATTATGTGCGATTCTGAAGAATATTCTTATATTCCTAAGAAAAAAGAAAGATATAAGATTGTTCTTCCGGCAAACGGAAAAATGAAAGATGCATTAAAAGAAATGCTAATAGCAATATCTGAAATATTATCAGATGATTTAGAGGCTTTTGAATTTCACATAACGGGGGTTACAAGAGAGCAAATAGTGGAAATAATAGGCGATGAAATATTCAATAATATTTCGAAATCATTTGTAATACATTCTTGGATGAAGTATGAAGAACTTGTAAAACTATACCAAAATATGCATTATCTTTTTTTAGCTAGAGAAGATAATCAGATGACACAATCCAATTTCCCGAGTAAAATTCCTGAATGTATGTGTTACGGAATTGTTCCGATAATGTCGAATGTAGGAGATGCTCCTAAATATTATTTGAAAAATCAGGTGAATAGTATTGTATTTGATGGATGTACGGTATCTTCATGCAAGCAGGCTATTTATAGTGCTTTATCAGTAGAATGGAGCAAATATAAACGATTGTCAGAATCAGCTAGAAGAACAGCCGAAAAACAGTTTGATTATCGTCAATGGAGTGAAAAAGTTTCTGGTATGATAATGAAAGTAAGAGGTTGTAAAAATGAACATTAAAATATCAACAATAAGAGAGGGATGTCAATATCTTTTACTATATTTGTTATTATTATGCCAGGATGCGGGATTGTATCGTAATAATAGCACTATAATAAGAAATATTATTTTCTTTGTTTGTATTATATTTTTGATGATATGGAAAGTCAAGATAAAAAAAAAGGAAATTGTCTATTTTTCTCTTGTCGCATTAATCATGGTTGCACTGAGATTTTATCATCATGATGCTCAATTTATAGATGAATTAATGAAAGTGCTCGAACATCTGCTAGTAGCCTATACCATATTTAAAATCGATTCAAATAAATGTGCAACACGTTTTGTTAGAATTGTAACTTTTTTTTCAATGATAAGTTTAATTGCGTATGCTATTGCAAATTTTGTACCAGAAATATATGATTTGCCCATTTTTACAAGTTATAAAGTGGCTTGGGCTGGAAGTGATTTCATATTTAAAGGAGTTCTGTTTTATGTATATAGAGCTTTCGAACCATTTAGAAATAATGGAATATTTACAGAACCGGGTGTTTATCAGATTGTATTAAGTGCTGCAATATTTGTATTGCTTTTTAATGGTAAATCACTTGATATTAGTAAAAAGAAAAAAGTAAAATATTTGACTATTTTATGTATTACGATGATAACGACAACATCAACAACAGGTTATATTTCACTAGTTGCTTTAATACTTTTGGGAGCAATGCAGCGAAAAACTGTATTTCCAGAAAATCGTATTGCGAGAAGAATACTTATTGTGGGTGTCTTTATAATTCTTATTGATTATTGTGTCCAGGGAACTGATAGTTTTATCAGTGTTTATTTGTTTGATAAGTTAAATTCCCTAACATTGGATGGCTCGCAGATAACAGGTCAAAGTATGTGGACTAGTTCAGGAAATGCAAGGATGGCGGTATACTATCAAATGATTAAGGTTATTACTTCGAAGCCTTTAGGATGTGGTTTTACTAATTTTTATAATTTACTTAATGTATTGTATGGTGGGAATGCTGCCGGTGCAAGATTATTAATTTATTTTGCTGCAATGGGTGTGATACCGATGTTGTTAATTCTTTTTCCTATATTTAACATTATGTGGAAAAATAAGACATCAGTCTACCAATTCATTGCGTATATTTTTATTTTCATTAATACTGGAATTGCTCAATCTAAAGGAATATATGCGGCATTAGCAATATTACCATTAATAGCGGTTGCTGAGAAAATGAAAAGTGGGACGAAGGGGACGCCTAGAAGGGAACACAGATTAATGAGTGGAGATCTCATCCAGTAAGATGTAACTGCATCATTGGGGTATCGAGTTTTGGGGATACAGAGGTGACGATGTGTTTTAAGTGCAAACAGTTAGGAAATAGGGTTGAAAGTGATTGAGATCCGAAATCTACATAATTCGTAGGTCAATGTTTTATTTCGGACGGAAGTGTTGCTAGAATATAAATAGTACAAGCCAAAATGAGAAATTCCAAATACACATAAGCA
>OLPO01000517.1_pt1 | contig 31129 bp, 29 predicted proteins | sample 1672831 | NCBI WGS metagenome assembly OLPO01 (sample SAMEA3136728, study PRJEB25190) | human gut metagenome
ACAAATTGCTTTACGGTTTGGAATCTTATTCATAATTACAGCTGCTCCTTTCTCTCTTCAAAATCTTTCATGATCTGGTCATACTCTTCCTGGCTTGGTACATGATGATGCCATGCAGCCTTGTTCTCCATAACTGCAGAACCTTTACCCTTAACTGTATTTGCGATCAGAACAGTCGGCTGTCCTTTTGTCTGTTTTGCTTCCTCGAATGCTGCGTGAAGCTGCTCAATGCTGTTTCCGTCAGCAACATCAACTACATGCCATCCGAAGCTCTTAAATCTCTCGTGAAGGTCGTCATGTCCCATAACGTCCTCTGTATTTCCGGAGATCTGAAGTCTGTTACGGTCAACAACTGCACACAGGTTATCCAGTTTATACTGGTGTCCTGCCATAGCTGCTTCCCATACAGAACCCTCTGCAAGCTCACCGTCACCCATTACTGTGTATACACGGTAATCTTTCTTGTTCATCTTTCCTGCAAGAGCCATACCTACACAAACCGGAAGGCCATGTCCAAGAGAACCTGAGTTCATCTCAATTCCCGGAAGCTTGTTGTTCGGATGTCCGATATACTGTGATCCAAATTTGCTGAATTTCTCGTTTACTTCTTTAATATCAAGGAAGCCCTTCTTTGCAAGTACTGCATAGTAAGCTTCTACAGAATGTCCTTTACTCATAACGAAAAGGTCTCTGTCCGGATCATTCATATTCTCCGGGGAAATATTCATCTGATCAAAATACAGTGTAACCAGAGTCTCCATAACGCTCATATCACCACCGATATGTCCGCCCTTACCGGCAACGATCATATCTACTGTGTCTTTTCTGAGATCATACGCAAGTTTGCTTAATTCTCTAAAATCCATGCTGATTCCTGTCCTTTCTTTTTTCGATTCTATATTGACTTCGCAGCTCCCGGCACGCTTCCCTTCCGGAAAAACGTGCCGCTGCTTTTTTTATTTATCATTCTCCGCGAAGATAAGCCTTCACATCTTCCTCGATCGGGTCATAGAGATCCGGTTTTACGCCGATATATTTGCATGCCTCGTAAAGTACCGGAACAACATTCTTGTGGATACCGACACAGTGATGGATGTATGGTCCCTCAACCAGTTTAGCCTCAAGACGTTTGATGTTCTCAACCTCAACCCAGAGGTAAGTTCCCATACCTTTCGGTCCGTCGATACCTTTTGCATTTCCAAGAAGAAGTGAATACTCTCCGTTGTCTCCGTCAAAACGTACCAGAGAAACATCGCCGTGTTTTGCCTCAGCTGTGATGCTTCCCGGATGCTCGAATGCCAGCGGGTAAGTAAGCTTCGGAGTTTCTTTTGCGATGGAGATCGGCCATGGTCCGCAGTGCTGAAGAAGCTCGCCGTTCTCTACGTCAGGATGGCGGATTGTCCAGTCAGCAAAGAAGCTTCTTGTCTCGCCCATACCTGCTGCCTCTACCATAAGTGCTGTGATCGCACCGTGGATATCTGTCTCACATACAGTCGGGATTCCCTCATCATTTAACAGGGAGTTTGCTGCACATGGCATGATTCCAAGCTCGCTCTGAAGCTGGTTCCAGCACTGGATCGCGATTGCTTTGCAGCCATATTTCTCTGCCAGATGTTTCATGGCAACCTTAAGAGCTGCTACGTTCTCAAGCTCATCCTCTTTGATGCAGATCTCCATGTTGTCACGGCAGTACTGCATAACTTCCTGAACCTCTGTCTGCTCAGCTTTCGCTTTCTTTACCTCATCAGTAAGCTCCGGCATCGGGATCGGTGCAAGCTGGATGTTGAATTTCTCAAGAAGCTCACCCTCGTTGCACATAGTTGTCCAGAAGTCGAACGGTCTTGTGGAAATCTGAAGGATACGGATATTTTTGAATGTTTTTACTACATTACAGACAGCAAGGAAATCTTTGATTCCTCTTTCAAATACCGGATCATTCAGTCTGCAGTTTGTCATGTATGTAAACGGAACACGGAATCTTCTTAAAACCTTACCTGTTGCAAAAAGTCCGCACTGTGTATCACGAAGTCTTGTTCCATCCGGCTCAGGTCTCTCATCCAGAGGTCCCCAAAGAAGAACCGGAACATCAAGAGCTTTTGCAAGTCTTGCACACTCATACTCTGTACCAAAGTTACAGTGTGGAAGGAAAAGTCCGTCAACTTTCTCTTCTTTGAATTTAGCGATGATCTTCTCAAGACCCTCGTCATTGTAAAGAAGACCCTCATCGTTGATATCTGTGATATCTACGAAATCAACGCCAAGCTCCTCAAGTCTCTTAGCAGTAAGACCACGATATTTTACTGCATCCGGTGCACTGAAAATACTTCTTCTGGTTGGTGCATAACCAATTTTGATCTTGTCCATTTTTGAACTCCTTTCATGAATCCTGTTTACTTGTTTATATGTGATTCGTTTTTATGTTCTATCTTTGTTATCTGTATAATATCTTGATATGCACTTTATTTCTATAAAAAATAAAGTGATTTCTACTTTATTTTTTACTTTATTGTTGTAAGTGGGGGGAAAACATCCTATAATTAAAACAGTTCAGGAAATTCATATAGCAACCACAAATGCCACTTTTTTATTACACCACTTCATATATAAATACAATCATCCAGTAAAGATCGGAGGAAAACACTCATGGGAATCACAGCAAAAGAACTCGCCGCCAGATTAAATCTCTCTGCCACAGCCGTCTCCATGGCCTTGAACGGAAAACCCGGAGTCAGCACCGAAACAAGAGCCCTCGTTATCCGGGAAGCAGAAAAAGCCGGCTACGATTTCAGCCGACTTTCCATGAAAAAAAATGTGACCGGCGACATCTACTGTATCATCTGCCGCGCTCACAACGCCATCTTAAATTATACCCCAATCTTCTCCGAGCTCACCGAAGGAATCGAACAGGAATGCCGCAAAAACGGCTATCACCTGAAAACCTTCCAGCTCTACGAAAAAGCCGACGAACTTCAGAAATACATCGAAGAACTCCGCATCTCCCAATGTGCAGGCGTCATCCTTCTGGGAACCGAAGTCTCCGCTTCCGTATGCCATGAATTTCTCCAGCTGTCCGTCCCAGTAGTCCTCCTGGATTCCTATTTCGATTCCGCAGACTGCAGCTGCATACTCAGCAATAACGCCCAGGGCGCTTATCTCGCTACCAGCTACCTCATTGACCGCTGCGGCCGCCAGCCAGGACACCTCTCCTCCTCCTACAAGATCACAAACTTCCGCGAACGCCGCCACGGCTTTCAGCGGGCAGTCCGCGAACACGGCATGTCCACCGCCAAATCCATCGTCCACGAACTCTCCCCTTCTATTGAAGGCGCATTCTCCGACATGCTGGAGATCATAGACAGCGGCTCACCCCTCGCCGGTTCCTACTTCGCAGACAACGACCTCATCGCCATCGGCGCCATCAAAGCCCTAAAACTCCGCGGCTACAAAATCCCCGAAGACATCGCCATCGCAGGTTTCGACAACATCTCCGAAGGCCGCATCATAGACCCCTCCATCACCACCGTCGACGTCCCCCGAAAATTCATGGGCCAGACAGCCGCCGCCCAACTCATCCGAGAAATAAAAAGCCCCGTCCCCCACTCCGTAAAAATAGAAGTCTCCACCACCCTGATCAAACGCTTCTCCGTATAACAAGGTGTCCAGCGCAGCGCCGACGCACAACCTCCCGTCAGACACCATCAAACTCAGCCTTTCCTCCCAGCCATCCAGCGAAGCGCTGATGGCCCATCCAACTCCCACCAGACCACACACCCCAACCACTCGGGAAAGCCAGCCCGTGAGGCGTGTGCGCCCTGTCACTGGACTCTGCAGGAGGGGAGCTGATTCTTGGCTGGCGGGAATCTGCGTTGTTTTTCAAAAAGCCGCTGTCTGAGCGACATCCGGAGCGAGTTCGGCTTTTTGGAAAACGCTTTTAGCAGAATCCCGGCAGCCTAGAAGCCAGCCCCCGACGAAGCCCCAGTGACAGAGCGCACACGCCTCCCGGGCGTCCCCTTCCCCGAAACCCTACACAAAAAAAACGAGCCGGCAAAAACACCGACCCGTTCGCACCAAACGCTCCACTGAACCTCAGAAGCACTCCCGATAAATCTTATAAACCCTCTCCCGATCCAGCTTCACAAAATTATTCGCCATCAATCTCCCCTGATTCTCCATCACAGAATCCGTAAATTCATCCAGCTCCTCCTCAGACACCCCATACTCATGCAGCGCCTTCTTCGGAATCATCACATTCAGAAGCCTCTCCAGCTCATCATAAACAACATCCACCTCGCACCCAAGAATCCCCGCCATAAACGCATTCAGCCGCGCGATCTCACCATCACACTTAATCTCCATATAATTCTTAAGCACACCCGTAAACATCGCATAATTCGACTCCCCATGCGCCACATGATACTTCGCACCAAGCGGATAACTCAACGCATGAACAGCCGCACATCCAGCATTACCAAACGCAATACCCGCATAATTCGCAGCCATCAGAAAATCCTTCAGAAGCGGAACCCTCGCCTCCTGACCATGATCCCGGATCTCCATATACCCCTTCAGGATCATCTCAATCGCCTTATACCCAAACAGCCGCGTCGTCTCATTCCCCTTCGGAGAAAGACTGGACTCCACAGAATGAACCAGCGCATCAATAGAACTCGTTGCAAAAAACTGAAACGGCAGATCCTCCAGAAGCTCCGGGATCAGAACCGCCGCATCCGCATAAAGCTCATCCACAGCCAGTCCCTTCTTCGTCCCCTTCGTCGTAAGCGCAAGAATCGAAATATTCGTCACCTCAGAACCCGTACCACAGGTAGTCGGAACCAGCACCAGCTCCTTGTTTTTTACAACCAGAATCTTCCCATCATAAAGATCCGTAACCGGAGAAACATTCTCCAGTGCAAACAGCTTGGAAAGATCCAGAATACTTCCACCACCCACAGAAACAACCCGCTTCGCATCCTTCGGAACGTCCTTCCAGATCGCATCCGCCATCACATCCGTAGGCTCACCCTTTCCGTAATCCTCACGGAAAATCACATCACACTTCAACCCCAGCGGCTCAAAAGCCTTCTTAAAAATCCGGCGGTTGGTAAACAAAAGATCCCCCTCGCCAAGTTTAAATTCCTCTGCAAACTGCCGACAGTTATCAAAACTGTAGATTGTCGGCCTGATCATCAGTTCCTGCATTTTTCATCCTCCAGTATCTTAATCCTAATAAATCTAACATCCATGCGTCAGCAACGTACCATACATCTCCGGTCTTCTGTCACGGAAAACGCCCCACTCACGTCTCTTCTGAGCGATTGCATCCAGATCAAACTCCGCCGTGATCACGCCCTCCGTCTCACGGTCAGCCTCAGCCACCAGTCCGCCGGTCTCATCCGCAATAAAAGAAGAACCATAAAAAGTCATCTCAGAATCCTTCTGTACCTCATGGCCAATTCGGTTGGAAGCGATCACAGGCATGATATTTGCCGCCGCATGTCCCTGCATACATCTCTGCCAGTGCGGTTTTGAATCCGTCTGAAGAACCGGCTCACTGCCGATCGCAGTCGGGTAAAAAAGAATCTCCGCGCCAAGAAGCGCCATACATCTGGCAGCTTCCGGGAACCACTGATCCCAGCAGATACCCACACCGATGGTACCATACTTTGTTTTCCAGACCTTAAATCCCGTATCACCCGGAGTAAAGAAAAATTTCTCCGCATAAGGCATTCCATCCGGAATATGCGTCTTTCTGTATTTTCCCAGAACCGTACCATCCGCATCAATGATCGCAATAGAGTTAAAAGCAGCATTTCCGGCTCTCTCAAAAAAGCTCACCGGAATCACCACATCCAGCTCCTTTGCCACCTCCTGAAAACGTTTCACAGCCGGATTCTCCTCCAGCGTTGTGGCAAGCTCCATATATTCAAAATCATGTCTCTGGCAGAAATACGGCGTTTCAAAAAGCTCCTGTAAAAGAATGATATTCGCACCCTTCGCAGCTGCCTCCCGTACCAGTTTTTCTGCCTTCGCAAGTGTTGCCTCTCTGTCCCAGCTACACGCCATCTGCGTCGCTGCTACTGTCACCTTCCGCATGATCCATCTGTCCCTTCTGTTCTTTTTTACAACAAGCCTCTGCCGTTTGTTCTTCCGGCAGAACGCTTCTTTTTACTCTACAGCTGAAATTTTCTCTTCACAGCATCCACCAGAAAATCCGCTGTACCTTCCACATCAAGGAAGCTGCTGTCCACAAGAATACTCTTATGATTCTTGTCATCCGGATGATATCCGGCATACTGCATATGATAAGAATCACGCGCCTCATCAACAGCCACGATCATTTTTCTTGCTTCCTCGATCTCAATGTTCAGATCCTTTACGCAATGCTCCACTCGCACTTCATACGGCGCATAAATATAAATATGCATGGCATTTTCCATTTCCTCAAGCGTAAAATCCGCACATCTTCCGACGATAACACAGGTCTCTTTTTCTGCCAGGAATTTAATGATATTCTGCTGTGCCTCAAAGATCTTATCCTGTGTATTGTTCGTTCCTTTTCCTAGAGGAAACATCATTCTTGCAAAAGGACTCACCTTGACCTTTTTCGCCGTTTCCTCTACTTCATCAACTACAGAAACCGGAAGATTCAGCTTTTTTGCAGCCTGATCCACAATGTCTCTGTCATAATATTCAATTCCCAGCTTCTCGGCCATTTTTTTTGCAATAGGACGTCCCATGCTTCCGAACTGTCTGGTGATCGTAACTACATATTTACTTTTTCCCATCTGGTATTCCTCCTCAATGCTCATACCATCCGACGATTCCCGGATTGAGGTTAATGTTGATCTGTTTGATCTCCTGATATTCCTCAAGTCCCTGAACACCCAGGTCGCGTCCGATTCCTGATTTCTTGTAGCCACCCCACGGAGCTTCATTAAATGCAGGATTGTAGCAGTTGATCCAGGTAATTCCGGCGCGGATCTCTTTGATCACACGGAGTGCCCTGGAACCATCACCGGTAAATACCGCGCCAGCCAGACCATACTCCGTATCGTTTGCCATGTCAATAGCTTCCTGCTCTGTTTTAAAGGTCTGGATCGTAACCACCGGTCCGAAGATTTCTTCTCTTACGATCGTCATATCCGAAGTACAGTTATCAAAAACTGTCGGCCTTACATAAAAACCTTTCGCGCACTCGCCCTCTGTGTAACGTTCGCCGCCGCACACAAGAGTCGCGCCTTCCTCAACACCTTTTTTGATATATCCGAGAACTTTATTCATATGGCTTTCCGATACCAGCGGACCCATATCCGGATTCTCCAGAGGGTTTCCGATGGTGATCGCATTTGCTTTTTTCACAAGACGTTTCACGAATTCATCCTTAATGCTCTCCTCGATGATGATTCTGGAACCTGCGGAGCACACCTCGCCCTGATTCAGAAAAATTCCGATCATAGCCCATTCCACTGCACCATCCAGATCCGCATCCGCAAAGATCACATTCGGAGATTTTCCACCAAGCTCAAGTCCGATCTTTTTCACATTGACTGCTGCCGCACGCATGATGCTCTGTCCTACCTCTGTACTTCCGGTAAACGTAACCATATCCACATCCTTGCTCTCTGCAATACGGTTTCCTGTGATTCCGCCAGGGCCAAGGATCAGGTTTACACTTCCCTTCGGCATTCCGATCTTTTCAAAAATTCCGAACAGCTTCACACAGGAAAGCACGCAGTTGGAGCTTGGTTTAAATACCACGCTGTTTCCGGCTGCCAACGCAGGAGCCAGCTTCCAGACACTCATAAGCAGCGGATAGTTCCATGGTGTGATCAGTCCGCACACACCGACCGGCTCATGAACGGTATAAGAGTGCATTTTTCCAAAGCCTTCATTTACTTCGTAAACTCCGCCCTGCGGCATTTTTAAGAGTCCGGCATAATAACGGAAACAGTGGATGGCATCATCCACATCTGCCTCAGCCTCTCTTAACGGCTTTCCATGATCCATGCAGTCCAGCTTCGCAAAATCCTCTTTTTCCGCATCAATGGCATCTGCGATCTTCAGAAGAATATCCGCCCTTGTCTGGGAATCCATGTCGCGCCATTCCCTTGTCACATAAAAAGATCTCTTCGCTGCCGCGATCGCTTTATCTACATCCTCCACATTTCCCTCTGCTACCATGGCAAGAACTTCACCATTTGCAGGATTCAATGTTGGAACTGTTTTTCCTGTACTTCCTTCCACCCATTCACCGTCAATAAACATTTTCTGAAGCTCCATAAGCGTGTCCTCCTTTTTTCCGAATCATTAAATCAAACCTTCATGCACTGTGATTCATCGTATCTTCTTACCTTCAAAATAATTGGATTCCACTTTCATCCCCCGGATTTCTTCTTCATTTACATCAAAAAGATTTCCGCTGAGAACAATGATATCCGCCATCTTTCCCGGCTCCAGCGTTCCCATGGAATCCTCTGTGTGGTAAACACGGGCTGCGCCGATCGTATAAGCCTTTAACGTATCCTCCATGGAGATCTTTTCCCATGGATTTGTTGATGTAAGTTTTTCATCATCATCCTTCCGGGTAACTGCTGCGTAGATCGTTGTAAAAGGATCTATAGTAACAACCGGATAATCCGTTCCCAGAGCAAGTGCCCCGCCATGTTCCAGCAATGTCCGGAACGGCCACTGAAGTCTTGCCCTTTTTTCCCCGATCTGGTTCACCTTTCCATTAGCTGCCAGTGTCACATGATAAGGCTGAACTGACGGGATCACATCCAGTTCCTGAAATCGGTCCAGATCATCGGGATGAATATTTTCAATATGCTCGATCGTGTTTCGAAGTCCGTGTTCCCCGTTCACCTCTGCCGATTTTTCAAAAAGATTCAGTGCCATCCGCACCGATCCGTCGGCAATACAGTGAAGCCTTACCTGGATTCCGGCTTTGTTTGCCGCGACGATCTCCTCCTGCATTTTTTTCTCCGGCCAGAGCGGAAGTCCCTCGCCGCAGGTTTCCGGCTTATCTGTGTACGGCTCCAGGAGAAGTCCTGTATAGGTTTCCGTCACACCATCGATAAATCCTTTTACCCCCGCAATATGAAAATGCGAGGAATCAAAATATTTCTGAAATTCAAAGCATTTCGAAAAATCCGTATATCCAAACAGCTTCATATAAGAAAAGATCTGAGCCTTCAGCCCCTCTTCTTCATCCAGCCTTTTCAGGATATCGTATTTCTTCTTCGTGTCTTCTGTATAATCATCCGCAAACATTTCGCTTGCAGCTGCGATTCCGTAATCTGCCAGTGTATTCTGAAAATCTCTGTGGATTTCCAGCATTTCCGCTTCCGAAAACTCCATGTATTTTTCCTGTGCCGGTGCACAGGCTGCGGGCTCCAGAAGAAGACCGCTGAGCTCTCCGTTTTCGAACTTTACATTAACACCGTTTTCCATTTCTTTGTCCGGATCGATCCCTGCCTCCTCCAGTGCCCGGGAGTTCAGCCACATGCTGTGGCAGTCCGCACACCAGAGATACACCGGCCTGTCCGGAATAGCTTCATCCAGAAGTTTTTTATCCGGAAGCGGCTCATCGCCCCAGTTGGTGATAAACCAGCCGGATCCCCGGATCCTTTTGTAATCTGGATGTGCATCAGCGAATTCTTTTATGATCTGCACACATTCCGCCTGGGAGCGTCCTTTTCCCAGATCAGAGCAGACATATCTGCTGCCGCCAACCGCTCCGGAAAAAAGATGTGTATGCGCGTCCAGAAACGAGGACATGATCATTTTTTCACCGTAATCATAAAGCGGCCATTCTGCATAGTCTTTATTTCTGTGATAGTCCCATGGAAGAAGTGCCTGAATCTTTTTATCCTCCACTGCGATCGCAGCCGGTACCGGGAAATCTTCAAGCCCTGTAAAAACATTTCTGCTTCTTAGAATAAATTTTCCCATAGACCCATCCTCCTACATCACAAATCCGCAGATCATAAATCCCACAACAGAAAGAACACTTGCAATGATAACGTATGGAAGCTGTGTCAGCGCATGCTCCATATTGTCGATTCCTGCACTCTGTGAGGAAAGAAGCGTTGCATCTGTATAGAAGCAGGCATGGCTTCCGAATGCACCGCCGGAAATGATCGCTGCCATAATCAGGATCGGGTTTGCGCTGATGGCTGCACCAAGCGGAAATACGATCGGTGCGACAACTGCACTCATACCCCAGAGAGAACCGGTCGTAAAGGTAAGTGCTGCTACCAGTACAAAAGCGATTGCCGGGAACACCGGACCCCACAGAAGCGGTTTTGCAACTGAAATGATGAAATCTGTCATTCCCATTCCTTCTGTTACTTTCTGAAGAACAAAGGCAATAACAAGAAGGATCAGGATCGGAAGCATATCCGCAAAGCCTCTTACGATCAGGTTAAAGAAATCATCCAGTGCAACGACCTTCTGCGGTACATAAAGCACGAAACATACGATCAGGGAAACTACAACTGCCAGAAGCAGATTGCTTGTGGCAATGGCGATCGCTACCAGCACACCCATGGGAAGAATGAAGTTCCAGATGTTTCCATCCTCCTCATAACCTTTTCTGTCGTCATGATTGTATTTTCTGCTGGCATCGCTGTAGACCTTTCCTGTCTCCTCCACACGCTTATAAGCTTTTTTCATGGCACCAAGCTTTGGCATGACACCAAGTGCAAAGAGAAATACGATCGCGATCGTCAAGATCGGATAAAAGCAATACGGGATCGCACGTATGTAGGCCTGAATTCCGGTTTTGAATCCCAGTGCCTTTACGCTTGCCTGATCAATAAAAAGACTCGCATAAAAAACAGCCCATGTGGAAAACGGAAGAAGCACGCATACCGGAGCACCTGTTGCATCCAGCATATACGCTAGTGCCTCTCTCGGGATCTTACGTTTGTCGCAGACGCCCTTCATGCACACACCAATGGAAAGCACGTTCAGATAATCATCCACAAAAATGAGAATACCCATAACAAATGTGGTGAGAAGTGTTTTCCTTTCCGTATTACAGAATTTCGAAACCAGCTTCTGAAAACCGAAGGTTCCTTTTGATTCCTGAAGAAGTGCGATCAGACTGCCGAACAGTCCACATACAAGAACGATCCATACGTTCTCAGCAAGCACATCCTGGATCAGTGTACACCATTGCGGCAGAAAATCCTTTCCATACATAAATATCGCCGCCAGAAGTGATCCTCCGATCAGAAATTCCACACATCTTCTGGTTGCGATCGCACCTACAATGATGACCAGAAGAATTAAGATCGCTATCAAACCTGTGTTCATTTTTTTCTCCCCTTTCTCTCTGCGAAAGCAAAAGGGACATACCCGTTTAACGGATATGCCCCTTCGCATAAATCTGCTGCCCGCAGTTTTTTTTAGAAAAAATCTGAAACAAAAAACGGCGTATTCACTGCGTTCCCGCAATAAATACACCGTTGTATGCTTCGTATTTTCTTTTTTTGATACTGATATACTATTCTTTTTCTGTTTTTTATACAATGCTTAATTTCAGGAGTGGATTAATTTTTTTCAAGTATATATACTTGATTTTAAGTATATCGCATAGTATACTGAACGCAACATAAAACGCATTCTCTGAGAAAAAGGAGTATCTCTATGGAAAAAAACAGCTTTCTTATGATAAACGATCTGATCTATGATCTCTATTCCTGCACCAGCTTAAACGAGATCAAAGCCAAATTTCTTCTCCGTCTGAAAATGGTGATTCCCTACAGCTATGCAAGCATTCTTCTTCGGGATACCACCGCAGAGCCCGACACCATCCGCCTTACCAGTCCTGTGTGTATTCCGGACTCCTTCTGTGAAGCAGAAAACGAATATATGAAAGTTGCTGACGAAGATCATCTTCTGTGGCTTCTTCATTCCAGAGAACCGCGCCTCGTCCGGGAAAGCGATCTCCTGGAGGACCAGCAGCGTCTGAATTCTCCATTATATGTTCACTGCTACCGTAAGTTCCAGATCTTTGATTCCATGCAGTATGCCATTGTCTGCAAACAGGAGCTTCTCGGCATTCTTACGCTTTTCCGCACCGAAAAAGACGGCCCGTTCACAAACGACGATATGTTTTTCCTTCAGGCTCTTGGTATGCATCTGAATACGGTCCTGTATCAGATACTCCACCGACAGCCAGAAGCCACCGATCTTTCAGAGCTTCTTTCCTGGCTGAAAAACGAATTTCATCTTACAAACAGAGAGCTGCAGATCTCAGAACAGGTTTTCCAGTTCCGCAATAACGACGAGATCGCTGCCTCTCTTGATATCCGGGAAAATACCCTGCAGAAGCATCTGCAGAATATTTTCCGCAAGACAAATGTAACCTCTCGCTGGGAGCTCCTTCGTATCAGTCGTTCAGACCATTCTGCTCAAAATCTCTGAACAGGCTTGCTTCTCCATCATTTGCAAAAGCATTCTCTTCATCCTGCTCAGAACCGTCCTGAGAATCTGAGTTCTGCTCATCCTGGGCAGAGCTCTCATCTGAGCTGCTCTTATCAGAGCTGTCATCCTTACCAAGTTTTACAGTCACAGTTTTCTCTTTATATTCATTGCCATCCTGAACGGCAACAACTACATCGATCTTTTCCTTCGGCTCATAGTACTGAAGCAGCTCTACCAGCTGATCGATACTTGTGATGGTCTTTCCATCAAACTCTGTGATGACCATGTTTTTGGTGATACCGGCCTTATCGGCAGGACCATCCTCTGTTACCTGGGATACGAATACACCCTGTGGGATGCCGTAGATCTGAGCAGCCTCATCACTGACTGTACTACCTGTGATTCCAAGAATACCATGATTATCAACCTTATCTCTTGCCTTTGCGTTCATCATATTTTCAAGAGAATCTGCAACATCGGAGATGGCAATGGAATAGCCCATACCCTCAACCTCTGTGGATGCAAGCTTGGAAGAGTTGATACCTACGACCTCGCCATCCATATTCAGAAGAGCACCACCACTGTTACCAGGGTTGATCGCTGCATCGGTCTGGATCAGGTTGACACCTTTATTCAGGCTACTGCTGTTATCTGTGGAATCACCGGATTCTACCTGTCCTGAGGAATCGATCTTACGGTTTTTGGCACTGACGATACCAGTTGTAACTGACTGTCCATAACCAAGTGCATTACCGATTGCAACAACCTGCTCACCGATCTTCAGATCATCGGAGCTGCCGATCTTTGCAACAGCGATCGCATCCATCGTGTCATCAGAAACATCCTTTGTTGCAACAGATACAACTGCCAGATCTTCATTCTCATCGAAACCTTTTACAGTTGCCTCATACGCACTGCCGTCAGCAAAAGCAACAGATAATGTATCTGCTCCGTCAACAACATGATAGTTTGTTGCGATCAGAAGCTCGGAGTTTGTTTTTCCGATAATAATACCGGAACCACTTCCCTGTACCTCCTGCTCCTGGCTCGGTGCATACTGGGAACCGAACATGCTGTAGTAATTCTGAACCTCCTGAACGGATTTTGTTGTGATCGCAACTACGGAAGGCATTGCCTCCTCAGCAACATCGGATACATCCAGGCTGCCCTTTGTGTCAGAGGATTTTGTATCCGCTTCTTCTGTATCCTCAGATTTCTTCTCGGATTTCATAAGCGTAAGTTTCTCGGAGCTGTCTGTTGCGGCCTGTACGGACTGTGCACCAGAAAAATAGTTTACACCCTCATATGCTCCCACACCAATACCGCCTGCAAGTACTGCACACAGGCTGATGGTTGCACCTTTCTTCATCATTTTCTTTATTTTTAATTTTCTGTTATTGTTCATGATTAAGTCCCTCCCTGGAAAAAATCTTCTCTGTTTCCTTTTGATGCTTCAAAGTATAGATTTTAATTGTGTTGACTTTGTGGGAAAAATGTGTTTTATTTGTTAAAACTTTTCACAGTCATAACCACCACAAACCATGCAACCTCAAGAAGGACGATCGTTCCTCCCGGTTTCAGCCCTGCATAATAAGAAAGAAACAGTCCTGCGATTGTCGTACATACAGCTACCAGAATTCCGCACACCAGCGTCCCCTTATAGCTTTTTGCCATCTGCATTCCGCATGCAATGGGCACTACCAGCATGGAAGAAACGATCAGGGTTCCTACTGTACGTGATGCAATGGAAACCGTCAGCGCTGTCAGGATCGTAAACAGAAAATTGATATTTCTTACGGAAACACCTGAGATCCTTGCCGCATTCTCATCGAATCCAATATAAAAAAGCTCTCTGTAAAAAAACAGCACAGCTCCCAGAACCAGAACACTGATCACAACAACCAGTGCCAGCTCTCCCTCGCTGATCGATACAATACTTCCAAAAAGAAAGCTGTTCAGACTTGCGCCATTTTCCACAAAACCGGATAACACACCGGCCAGTCCGATTCCGGCAGACATGACGATGGAGATTGCCACCTCCGAATACCGGGGGATTTTTTTTCGGATCGCTTCAATTCCAAGTGCTGCTACGATACACACTGCCACAGCTCCGGCAACCGGATTGATCCCCAGGATCAGGCCAAGCACAACGCCCGCCAGGGAAGAATGAGAAAGCGCATCTCCGATCATGGACATCCGCTTCAGCACAATGGTGATCCCGATGCAGGGAGTGATCACTGCCAGAAGGATTCCCACGAGAAAAGCCCTCTGCATAAATCCATATTGTAAAATACTCATACCTCGTCAATTCTCCCTTCTTCCGCTTTGAAAAACCGGTTTGCACCCTTAAACTCATTGGAATTTCCATGCGTAACCATAAGAATAGTCAGGCCCTGTTCTTCATTACGTTTTTTCAGAACTCTGGCAAGTGCCTTCACAGAAACGGTATCCATTCCTGTAGTCGGCTCGTCCAGGATCAGGATCTTCGGATTTCCCACCAGTGCACGTGCCAGCATGACCCTCTGCTGCTGCCCGCCGGAAAGCTCTCCAATCCTGCTTTTCCAGTAATCCTCCATCTCCATCTCGGCAAGAGCAGCCTTCAGCCGGGGGATTTCCTTCTTTATCCGGAACCGCTCTCTCCATGAAGAAGTATAAACGCCTGTCATCATGATCTCTTCCACCGTGGCCGGAAAATTCTGGTTTCTGCTGATACTGTTCTGTGGAACATACCCCAGCTCTCCCTTTCCGAATGTGGCAGAAATATCTTTTCCATTTACTGTAATGCTTCCCTCCTGCGCTTTCAGTTCACCCAGAAGAAGCTTCAGAAATGTACTTTTCCCACTTCCGTTTTCACCGGTAAGAATGGCATAATCTCCATCCTCCACTTCCAGATTTACCTGTTCCAGAACAGGCGTCCCTGTATAATGAAACGAAAGATTTTCTATTAAAATTCCCATAGATTTCTCTCCTGCTTTTTCTATCTCAATTCAACGCTTTCTGCAAAGCTTCCAGATTTTTTCTCATCACGGAAAAATAATCCTCACCGGCCTGGATATCCTCTTCACTTAACCCCTCGATCGGATTCAGCACTGCAGTCACCGCGTCCACTTCCTTTGCCACTGTCTTCGCCACTTTGGGGCTTGCCAGCTCCTCAAAAAAGATGGTATGGATGTCGTATTTTTTTGCATACTTAATAACTTCTTCCATCTTCGCAGGATCCGGCTCCGAATCCGGTGTCAGACCTTCGATTGCCAGCTGTGTCAGATCATAAGCATTACACAGATATCCGAAAGCCTCATGTGCCACAATGATATCCCTTTTCTTCACATTCGCAAGACCATCCCTGATCTCTTTATCCAGCTCATCGAACTCACCGGCATATTTTTTATAATTGGCTTCATAATAATCCCTGTTCTCCGGATCTGCTTTCACAAAAGCATCTCGGATATTCGCCATCTCCTGTTTTGCACGCATGGGATCCAGCCATACATGAGGATCCTTCCCATCGTCTCCATGGCTATGATCCTCGCCGCCCTCAAGAAGCTCTACACCATCCGATGCTTCTGTCACCACAAGATCTTTATTCTCCAGTGTTGCAAGCACATCCTCAACCCAGTGCTCCAGATCCGCACCATTGAAAACAAAAACATCCGCATCCTCAAGATTCCGGATATCCACTGCCGCAGGTTCCCAGTCATGAGGCTCTGTTCCCGCCGGAACCATATCCTTTACCTCGACCTTATCGCCGCCGACCTTCCGGGCAAAATCATACATGGGATAAAAGCTTGCCATTACTTTCAGCCGCCCGTCATCCTCGAATGTCTGGCTTGCCGCTCCGGCTCTGTGCAGACCATATCCGGTCACGCCACCCACCACAAGGACAGTCGCCGCAAGGACTGCTGCAGCTGCAATTTTTCCTCTGTCAAAGCTCATTCTTTATATCCTCCTTGCCTGATCTTCGTCTCTATCGCCAGGCATCACCGTATTCGCCGTCCATAATCTCCACTTCTTATGCTATTCCAGACATTCACATACACAGCTACTTTCTCTTACGCCTGCATTTATCACAGTATCCGTAAAAGATCGTCCGGCTCTGATCGATCTCAAAGCCGTGTTCATCCAGCACATGTCCTACAAAATGGTCGATGCATCCGCACTGCAGAGGAATCGTATGCCCGCACTCCAGACACACAAGCTTTCCGTAATTCTTACGCTCCTCATCCCGGATAAAACGGTACTGCGCCGGTGCGCCCTCTACAGACGGAACCTTCAGCACGGCGCCTTCCTTCTGTAATCGCTCCAGACCTCTGTACACGGTTGTCCTTCCTATACGAATGTCTTTTCCGCGGAGAATATCCATAAACTGATCGATCGTATAAAAAGTATCTCCATATTCCTGCAGGCATTCCATAATTACTTTCTGCTGCTTTGTACTGTATTTTATTTTTTCTTCCATATATTTGTCACCTATTGTTATATCGGATATTCGCAATCCGCTTTCGTTACCTGATTCAGTTAAATTGAATTTGAAAACCGTTTTCATATTACATTCAAAAAAGAATTCCGTCAAGTTGTTTTTTCGTATCATTTGTTACCGATTTTTTATACAGCACATGATATTCTTTCTCCGTCATATGAAACCAGGCATATATTTGCCCCAAATCAATCACACTAATTAAGCGGGATTTTTTTCTCCGCACGCTTATTACAGGAGGTATATATAATGGAACAGAAAATGTTTTGCTATCAGTGTCAGGAAACTGCCGGCTGCTCCGGCTGCACAATATCCGGTGTCTGCGGAAAAACTCCGGATGTGGCAGCCATGCAGGATCTTCTCGTTTATGTAACAAAAGGGCTCTCCGCCGTCACCACTGCACTTCGCAGCGAAGGAACGGAAATCCCTTCTTATATTAATCATATGGTAATTCAGAATCTTTTCACAACTATCACCAATGCCAATTTTGACAAAAACTCCGTTGTCGCAAAGATCAGCGAAACCATCTCCGCCAAGGAACAGCTCCTTGCACAGCTTTCCAGCAAAAAAGGACTTCCGGCAGCTGCACTCTGGCATCCAAAAAGTCCTGCCGACTACGATTCCATGGGATACGTTACCAGCATCCTTGCTACAAAAAATGAAGACATCCGAAGTCTCCGCGAGCTGATCACTTACGGCCTGAAAGGTCTCTGTGCTTACACCAGCCACGCCAACGCTCTTCTCCGTGAGGACCCGGAGCTGGATGCTTTTATTCAGAGTGCCCTTGCAAAAACCCTGGACGACAGTCTCACTGCAGATGAGCTGACAGCTCTCACTTTGGAAACCGGAAAATTCGGTGTGCGGGGAATGGCACTTCTGGATCAGGCCAACACCGATACCTTTGGCAATCCGGAGATTACAAAGGTTAATATCGGAACCAGGAAAAATCCGGGAATTCTTGTTTCCGGTCACGATCTTCACGACCTGGAAATGCTTCTGGAGCAGACCCAGGGCACAGGTGTTGACATTTACACGCATTCCGAAATGCTCCCTGCCCACTACTACCCTGCTTTCAAAAAATATCCAAACTTTGCGGGAAACTACGGAAATGCCTGGTGGAAACAGAAAGAAGAGTTCGAAAGCTTCAACGGTCCTATCCTGATGACCACCAACTGTATCGTTCCTCCGAAGGACAGCTACAAAAACAGGCTTTATACCACAGGTGCCACAGGTTACCCAGGATGTACTCATATTTTACCAGGTCCTGACGGCAAAAAAGACTTTTCACAGATCATCCATTATGCAAAAACCTGTGCCGCTCCAACAGAGATCGAGCAGGGTGAAATCATTGGAGGCTTCGCCCACAACCAGGTATTATCTCTTGCAGACCAGATCGTAGACGCCGTAAAATCCGGTGCCATCCGGAAATTTGTTGTCATGGCAGGATGCGACGGCCGTGCAAAATCCCGCAGCTACTATGAAGATTTCGCAAAAGCGCTTCCAGAGGATACCGTGATCCTCACTGCCGGCTGTGCCAAATACCGCTACAATAAACTGAACCTGGGAGATATCAACGGAATCCCACGTGTTCTGGATGCCGGACAGTGCAATGATTCTTATTCCCTTGCCCTGATCGCCATGAAGCTCCAGGATGTATTCGGTCTTGATGATATCAATGAGCTTCCTATCATTTACAATATCTCCTGGTACGAGCAGAAGGCTGTTATCGTTCTCCTTGCCCTCCTCTCCCTCGGTGTAAAAAATATTCACCTGGGACCGACACTACCTGCTTTCCTTTCTCCAAATGTAGCCAAGCTCCTGGTCGACAATTTTGGAATCGCGGGAATTCAGTCTGTGGAGGAAGATATGAAGCTCTTCTTCGAAGAATAAGTTTCACTCACTGCTTATTGTTCTTCGCAACTCTGCAGGAAATTTACTTGCTCCGGTAAAGAAATCGGATTACATGGTCTTATTTTGTTGTAATTTAATCATAAATTCTTTCAATATATTTTGTATTATGATATAATATACTCATAATTTACTCATCAAGAAAGAAGGTATGCATTCATGAAATCACAGCGTCTTGACCAGATTGAAGACTATGTACTGGAGCATCGGAATGTCTCACTTGATACCCTGTGTGAGACATTCCATGTGTCAAAGAATACAATTCGAAGAGATATCGAGCTTCTTCTGAAGCGCAGCAGCATCGTCAAGGTTTACGGCGGTGTCGCTGCGCTTAAAGCAGCTCCGGAGTATCCGTTTCTGTCTTATAAAGAACACAACGAATCTTTTATCAGTGAAAAGCGGGAGCTCTGCCGCCAGGCGGCCAGCCTGGTAACAAATGGAGATATTATCTATATTGACAGCGATTCCACCTGTCTGGATCTGATTGATTTTCTTTCAGACAGCCGCTGCACGATCCTCACCAACAGTCTCCTCATCCTCAACAAGGCAGTATCCTGCCCCAGCCTGGATGTTATCTCCGTTCCCGGAAAGCTGAACCGTGAGACGCTGACCTTTACAGGCCCTGATATCCAGAACTATCTGGAAGCTTACAATATTTCCACAGCCTTCATCTCCTGCACCGGCGTCACCATAAAAAACGGTCTTACCACCGCCAGTACAGAAGAATACATTACCAAAAAAACAATCGCCGATCGCTCCGAAAAACTCGTTCTTCTTGCCGATCACTCCAGATTCGGCCGGGTTTCTCTGATGACCTGCGCTCCGCTGAAAGCTCTGGACACCCTCATCACAGACCAGAAGCTCCCCGAAGATTATCAAAGCTTCTTTCAGGAGCAGAACATTCGCGTTATCACTCCAGAACAGTGTGTATAATTATTCATTATTTCACGAATAATTTGTTGTTATATTTCATCATAAATCGCCCATAATTTACTCAACGTTCATAAAAATATAGCAATTATCCCGAGAGAAAAGAAAGACATTTGTTTGCGCACAAAAGACAGTGTCATTGGGGACGGGGATAAATGGCTCATTGCCAGTGCCTCATTTCCAGCGGTTAAAGCCCCTCTATTTCTACACATAAAATTCCGCCTGTTTTTCCTGCCGGTGGCTTTTTTCCTTCCGGGAAGATAATGAACGGCAGAAAACGTGTCGTCATCGTTCCCAGAACCACCAGCGCAGGCTTATGATCCTCTGCCTCTTCCCACTGGTTAATAAACATAACTACAACCAACGCCGTCATAACGAATTCAATTCCCGTTGTGTTAAAATGGATCACGTATCCCAGGAGAGCTCCTGCTGTTGCTCCTGTTACCCAGTAAAACTGATTCAAGGCATTGACCCAGAACATGAACCAGCCCCTGTCCACGCCTTCCGGCGGATCTACTGTACAGTTGACTGTAAAAGATTCGTCGCACATTCCAAGAAAGAGAAAACCCGCGCAGATCGGAAGGGTATACGGAAAAGCTGCCTTAAATGTCTTTTTCTTCATACCTCACATTAGTTTCCTTTCTTTAGTTCATTTTTCTCATCCAGCATGACCATATCACCTTCATTAATATCCCGTTCATACAAAAGCCTGTCATCATGTCTCAGGCTCATCTCCCGTCCATTCTCGTCTTCCAGGATGACCACAGACATCAATGCCTCTCCAGGCTGTCTTTCCTCACATCCGAAGTCTATATCTTCTTCTATTCTCAGCACCTTATACAGCACAGCAGACGCTCCTCCTAAAGTTCTTCCATTATCACATCGCTGACTGCATCGTAAGCGTCCTCAAGGGCATCCAGTGCCTCTGTAAGCGTATCCATTTTTCTGCTGCCCGCATTCTCTTCTTCGTAAGCCTCAATCACTTCTGCCATAACATCTTTCAGCTCTTCCAGTGAATTGGCAATGTCCTGAAGCTTCTGTTCCTTGTCTTCTTTTGATGTAATATTCACAATCTTGCTCATATATCATCCTCCTGTTCTATATCATCCGCATTATTGTAGCATATACCTCTCCATAAAAAAAGAAGCTCAGATCTCTCCACCCATCTGGTCAATAATGCTCTTTACAATAGGAAGTCCCAGTCCGGTTCCCGTATCCGTAACCGAAAACCTGCATAATACTTTATCATTTGTACTGCACAATATCGTTGCAGAAATAAATATTTTTCCCCCGTATCGGTTATATTTGATAGCATTGCTGATGATATTCATAAATACCTGGCGCAGATGAACCTCGCTGGTCAGCACACGCGGCGGATCAAATTCTTTCAGCCCGGTCTCCATTTCTATTGCCTGTTCCCCTGCTCTCGCCTCCAGGATATCCAGAATATCATTGATCAACGGCAGTAAATATTCCGATGCCATCCGGATCTTTTTATGATATTTTTTTACCATTTCCAGATCATCCACATATCTGTCCGCAATATTAAGCATTCCAATAATTCCATTCATCGGTGTACGGATATCGTGCGACATTCGCGTAAGGAATTCACTCTTGATCTGATTGGCTTCCCGAAGTTCCTCGTTCTTCTTATGTATCCGTTTTGCGTGAAACAGCATGGAACATGCCACAGCCACAACAGCTGTCATCATAACAAACACAAGGATCACTTCAACCGGATGAACCCTCATATAGCTTCTCAGGGGAGTCTTATGTTCATGCATATTTCCATCTTCCAGAAAGGCTGTAAATATAATCATTAACCAGCCTTATAAACTGCAGATCACTGTCTCTTGCGATAGCAATGCAAACCACCTGCGTACCTCCCGAGATCAGGCTTGTAACCAGCGAACTGTAGCTGTCATAAATATAATCCTCCAGACCTTTCTGAACTACCACCCTTTTACGGCTGTTATTCTCGGAATCATGCACATATGCCAGATTGGATTCCATGATCGATTTGCTCCGCACAAAACCATTTTCTGCACAATATCTGGAAGTAAAGCTCATTCCTACCATAAAATCATAATGCTGCTTCTTAATCAGCTCTTCCGCTTCCTCGCTGTTTTCACAAAAAGTATATTCAAGCGTCACATCTGCCTTCTTCTCAAAATCCTCCAGAATACTGATGAGCATTCCTGCCGGCTTACCGTTTTTCTGGTAAACATACGGTGCATCATGATCTATACACAATACCTTAAGTGTATCCAAAGAAGCCAGATATTTTTTCTGCTTTTCCGTGGGTGCAAACGTATATCTTCCATTCCGGAAATACCGTTCAAAAAGCACATCCTGAAGACTTGGCTACACCTTATCAAGAATTTCGATCGCCTGCTCCAACTCATTCACCAACGCCGTATTTCCCGGTGCGGCCGCAAAATAATATTCCCTTGGTGAAAATTTCTCAATAACTCAGCTTATAATCGAATTTTTCAGCAGCGGCCCAAGCAGATCAACCTTTCCTGCTTCCAGGTCGTCCATGGCATCCTGGATATCTTTATTCTGATCTCCGCTGTTATAGGGCACATATTCTATCTTCCAGCCCATATACTCAGATCACTTTTTCCGCACCTGATATATTTCTTCTTGCACATATGTTACAACTATCATCAAAATTTCTCAAGATTTTTTCTTTTTTCCCCAAATATAAAAGACAAACTCAGCCTTCCTCTGGTATAATATTTTTACAAAAATTACATATGCAGCACTTATGACACCGCCTCATTTCAAGGAGGGATTTACATGAGAGAAAAATTCTTCGCCCTTGGAAAAGGGAAACGATACTTCTTTTATATTCTGATGGTCGCCATTTTCGGCTGGTTTCTTTTCATGCAGTTCTTTGGTAAAAACGAACGTGCCATAGAGAATGCTCCCAATTCTGTTGTCTATACCGGAGCCTTCACATGGGAGAAGCCCGACGGAACCAGTGAGGAGATCTCCGTCCCCGGCAGATATGACATTCCGAAAGGTGAGACTATGGTTCTTGTCTCACAGCTTCCGGACGATCTGAACGAATCCTCCATTGCGCTTCGCTCCTCTCTGCAGGATGTGAAGCTTTATGTAGACAATGATCTACGTGTCAGCTACAGCACAAAGGAGACACGCCTCGCAGGCAAAAATTCTGCCAGCCGGTACATATTCTGCCCTGTATCTTCTGACGACTCGGGCAAAGAACTCCGCATTGAACTGACAACCTACACTTCCAACTATTCCGGCGTAGTCAATACGGTTTACTGCGGTGACAAAACAGACATCTGGCTGTCAATCTTCAACGATCATGGCCTGGAAACTTTTATCGCGTTTTTTATTCTGTTCGCCGGTATTGTCACGATTCTGTTCAGCTTTGCCCTGGGAATCGTTTACCGGACAAATTTTGACATGGAATATCTCGGCTGGTGTATGGTCATGGGCTCTGTATGGATGATCGGGGAATCAAAAATGCGTCAGCTTCTGGTTTCCAACGCGTCATCCTTAAGTTCCTTATGTTTTGTCATGATCATGTTGAGTCCGATTCCTGTTGTACTTTACGCAGACAGTATCCAGAAGCACATTCATCATAAGCTGTATGCCTGCATCGGATGGATCGCGATCTTCAATTTCACAGTCTGTTCCGTTCTGGCAATTACGCGCAAAGCAGACTACATCGAAACGCTTCCTGCCGGTCAGATCATTCTGGCATGTACGCTTCTGATCGTGTTTATACAGCTTTTCCGCTACATGAAAACCACAAGCAATGGTGCGGATCACCTGCTGCTTCTGGGACTTATGTTTTCCATTCTGTGCATCTTGATCGAAGTAGTTTCCATGTATTTCGTAGTTTCTATCTCCGGTCTTTTTATAGGAATCGGAATGCTTGTCCTGCTTTTTGTCAACATTGTACGCACCATGAAAAAAATCCAGGATATCGAGCGCCTTCGCCGCCGGACTGAAATTGAAAAGAATAAAAAACAGACAGAAAAAATGTCTCTGCAAATGATGCAGACACTTTCCACAACAATCGAAGCAAAGAATGAATATACAAGAGGACACTCCTATCGTGTTGCCGAATATTCTGCTCTGATTGCCGAAGAACTTGGCTGGGCACCCGAAGAAGTACAGAATCTGAAGCATTCAGCCTATCTTCACGACATCGGTAAAATTGGTATTCCTGATTCAATCCTGAACAAACCTTCCCGGCTTACAGATGAGGAATACAGTCTCATCAAACGCCATACCGTGATAGGTGCTGAGATTCTTAAAGATGTTACTCTTATTCCTAATGTTATTGCAGTCACCAGAAGCCATCACGAACGCTACGATGGCAAAGGCTATCCTGACGGTCTTTCCGGTGAGAAAATTCCGATTCATGCCCGGATCGTGGCAATGGCAGACAGCTACGATGCCATGAATTCCAGGCGTATTTACCGAAATTCTCTTCCGCAAGATGTTATTTACGAAGAAATCCGCAAGAACCGCGGCCTGCAATTCGATCCGAAAATCACAGATATTTTCCTGAAGCTGATGGATGAAAATCGACTTCCTGTGTGGGATTCTGATTCCGCAGCTGCCGATTCCTATAATTTTCCAGATATGCAGCTTACTGTCAGCAAATTCATCTCTGACGTTGTAACCACCATAAAAGCTCAGGAAGATTCCAAAAATTATGACTTTCTTACAGGCCTTCCTATGCGAAACCTTGGCGAACGACTTACTGCAGAACTTATGCAGCAACACAACGGATGTCTGGTATTCCTTGATATGGACAACCTCAAAAAAATCAACGATATCTACGGCCATACTGCCGGTGACAGAGCACTCAAACTTCTTGGCAATATGCTCACCCACTATACCGAAAACGGAATTGCCTGCCGTCTTGGTGGTGATGAGTTCCTACTCTTTATGCCGGATGTTACTCACGATTCTGTTTCTGAAAAGCTTAAAAAGCTTTTCCAGGAATTCCATTCTCTTGTAAAAAATGACGTAGAAATCCAATGTGCAACAATTTCCGCAGGATTATGTATGTGTACCTCTGAAGATTCCTTTGAGGACTGCTATCTCAAAGCAGACAAGGCTCTGTACTACGTGAAACAAAATGGAAAAAACCAGTTCTTCTTCTATCAGCTGATAGAACGAAAAGACATATCCATTTCCAGCGTAGGCAAAGATCTTAATCTGATCGCAGATTCACTCCGTCAGAGTGGCAGCTATCATGGTGCACTTGATCTGAATTACCGTGATTTTGCCCGACACTATGAATATCTCAGTCAGCTTATGATCCGCAGTCAATGCCACTGCTATCTTGTAATGGTTACTATGACAACTGCCTCAGGTACATTGCCTGATATTGAAGCGATCGAACAGGCTCTGGAATATATGGAACAGTCAATCCGCCAGAAAATCCGGCGGGTAGATATCTGTACGCGTTACAGTTCCATGCAGTATCTCATTATATTATTTGAGCCTATTGAAACAAAAATTCCAAATATTATGGAACGTATTTTCCTTCAATATTATCGCCTGTGCACAGATCATGATTTTCGTCCAACTTATGAATACATATCCATGAGCGAAAAGGCTCCAAAGCAGTAATCTTGAGGATACTTTTTCAGATACAGAAAAAGCCGGAAGGCGAATGTTTCACGTGAAACAATTTCACCTTCCGGCTCTTTTATTCTGCTCTTACCGTTTTCTTCTTTCTTTTCCGGAGCAAGTATAATATTTCTCTTTTGCCTGATACATTCTGATATCTGCTTCTCTGGAGATTTCCTCAAGCGATCTCCATTCTTTTTCCTTCGAATATACATATCCGCTTGATATCGTAATAGAATTCACCAGTTCTCCCTTCCAGTCACTTACCGTTTTTTCAAACGTTTCCCGAATTTCCTTCAGCTTATCCTCATTTACAAAAATAATGCTTACAAATTCATCTCCGCCGGTCCGGTAAACCTTTCCATATTTTCCGAAACACTGCCGCATACATTCTGCCGCTCCCTGAATCAGTTCGTCCCCGGCTGCATGTCCCTGCGTATCATTCACACATTTCATCCCATTTACATCCATCGCTGCGTAAACAAACTCGGATCTTATGGACATTTTTTTAATATCCTTTTCATAAACTCTTCGATTCAGGCACTGAGTAAGCTCATCTATATTAGATTTTACCACTTTCACAAACATGTAAATAATCCAGACTGCCGCCAGAAGAAGATATACACCAACGATCACCAGCGCGATCATATTCATCTCACGATTCATTTCTGTTGAACAGACAACACCCACTGCATAGTCTCCTACTATCCGGAAGGTGCATCGGTACTTCACGCCATCGGTCCAGTTTACCTCTGTAAACAACGTATCTTCGTCATCACCCTGTTTAATGATTCCAAGATCATCCAGTTTTTTCCCTATTTCCGAAGAATCTGTCGCTCCGTATATCTCACCAGTTTTCTTTTCTGCCACATATATGCGGATTCCCTCATATGCCGGCATATTATCAATGAGCGCCGGTATCTCATTCTGCTTCAGTTCTTTCATCAGACGCACCGGTTTAATACCAACCTGAACCATATATGAGCCTGTTTCATCCCAGGTCATTGCATACATCATCTCTTTACCCTCCGATGTATTCGGCGTAATGTCCTGGCACATGGTAAGCTTCTTGTCTGTCAGCATTGGTTTAAAATAAGATATCTGTTCTCCAGAGTCAAAGCTGAATCCATAATATCTTGGTATTGTTCCGCCATATATAGTTCCCGTCGAATCAAAAAGATGAATTTCATCTACATCCATCAGCTTTGCGATTTTTTTCAGCTCAGAGGCTCTTTCACCCGCCTCCGGCTTTGCATTGAGAATATAGGCAACCGCCTTCGCACGGATAATATAATCGCTTTTCAGATCTTCGACCATATCTTTCTCCGATTCCTCATTCTTCTCGATCACGTTGACAACACGATCCAGCAAAACCTCTGATGTTTTCGAAATATTACGGTTATTGATCATATTAAGGATCTCCGTTTGAATCAACAATGCCACAAGAATAATCCCAACTGCAAGAAGAATAACTTTAACGACCCTGTTCAGTTTTCTTTTTTTATTATATTTTCCTTTCTTTCGCATCTCTGCTCCCTGCCAGCCTGTGTTCTTCCATATTATAGCATCACATATAACAAAGGAATTCCTGTTATGGATTTCCATGCTTAATGTAATACTTTCCTGAAGTGCTATATTCAGTTAAGCTACTGTAAGCAAAAAATACATGCACTATGGTAGTATCTCTTTTTTACTATAGTGCATGCTCGTATTATAAACTCAGTCAGTGAAATCTTCTCTCTCTAAATATCCACTTAACATTCTGCAACTGGCTGCCATTTTACAGGCCCTATAGCTTTGCGTCGCAATCTTTCGACTGCTTTGCCTTTTATTCTCTATTTTTCAAAGACTATTATAGCTCATTGTAACCTGTCTTTTCAATAAAAGTTTACATTGTTCACAAAAGAGACCCAGAAAAAGACAATTCCCTTAACTGTTCCCGGTCTGCCTCCGGCACCAGTTAACCCTCTCAGTCACAGTGATATTAATTTCCTGCTTCAATAGACGTTCGCATTATTCACAAAAAATCTCGCTATAATCATTTACTGTTCAGCAATATTCCCCCACACCTCTCCCACAACTCCTTGTGAATATAGGCAATTAAGGTTATAATCAAACAAAGGCGTCATCAATTATGTTAAAAAAGCCAAAAGCAACAAAACACATGTTTCACTATAAATTTCTGATCGTATCCTGCAGTGTCTGCCTGCTGCCCCCTCTCTTAAGCGGCTGCGGCACATCTTCCGCCGATATCTCCCAGGAAACCAGCAAACTTCCGGTTATCACGATCGGCTGTGATACCTACTCTCCGTTCTCCTATCTGGATGTAGACGGAAATATCACAGGCATCGACGTCGAACTCGCTGATGAAGCATTCGGAAGAATGGGATATCAGCCCGAATTTCAGATCATCAACTGGGAAGAAAAGAAAGACCTGGTAGATACCGGTGCGATTGATTGTATCTGGAGTTCTTTCACCATGGATGGCTGTGAAACCGAGTATAACTGGGCAGGTCCATATATGCAGAGCCACCAGGTAGTCGCAGTCAATCCTGACAGCGATATCCATACCTTATCCGATCTCAAAGACAAAATCAGTGCAGTCCACCACAAAACCGGAAGATATCATTCGTTCTCATAACGGTACCCTGCCTGAATTAAAAAAAGTGAGCTCTGTTCAGAAAAGAGAGCTTATCTTTATCCTGACCAGCAAAGACTATGTGGATGCCCTGGCAGCCCATGATACCTCCGTTGAGCAGTTTATGTCCGAAAGCGGTCTGAACTTCCGCATTCTGGACGAACCACTCCTTACAGTAGGACTTGGAGTTGCTTTCAGTGTAAATGATACCCGCGGTATTGATAAGGAGCTTTCAGAAACTCTGGATGAAATGCGTAAAGACGGAACAATCAGAAGAATCATAGAAAAGTACTTATCTGATCCGGACAGGTATCTGAATGACAAGGGTGACAATTATGAAAAATAAAAAAATCAATTTCTGGAAACATCATATCTTGATAGAAATATTTGTCAGTCTGGTCATTCTGACAATCGTATCTTTTATTGCCATCTCCGCAGATCTTAACGCTGCTGAGAAAAAACTAAATACAACTGTTGAATATCTGAAAGACTCCGCAGATAACTGTTATCTTAACGGCATTGCACTTTTAAATACAGACGGAAAAATCCTGGCCGATTACAACTCAACCAGTGTAGCTACTTCGGATATTCTGGCAGAGATTGATACCCCTTCTCTTCTGGATGTAGCCAGTTTTAAAGAAAAACATTATTCTATCCGTATTCCTTTTGACAATAGATCGCACATTGATGTTGCAGCCATAAGTCGTTCCGATCAGCCGGGAATTATCGTAGGATTCTTCCAGACTTCTGCTGAATATGCCCACACCTTTAACAACGGCATTATCTCCCTTGTTAACGGTTTTGTACCGGAATACGATGGCACGATCATTATCAGCTCCGGAAATCAGATCATTGCTTCAAACAACAATTCTCTGATCGGTACCAGCACAAATGATCTTCCTATTACGAAACGTATCATGAAGGATTCTACAGGTAAAAATCTTATCCATACCCGGGATGCGGAGAATTCTTTCCAACGTTCTTTCGGTCTGATGGAAAAAAGCCAGAATTATTATATCTACGCATACCTTCCGGAACGCAGCGTATTTACTTCCACACCTGCGACCCTGCTGTTTACTCTTTTTATCTGTGTAATCGTTATCGCACTTCTTCATCTGTTGAAGTGGCATACAGAACGTACTTCCCAGCAGGCACAGCTTCGTATGAAGGAGAAATATACCAGACATCTGGAAAACAAGAATCGACAGCTTGAACATGCTGTTCTTCAGACCAAACAGGCTAATGAAACCAAAAGCAGATTTCTTTCCAGTATGAGTCATGATATCCGAACACCGCTGAATGGAATCATTGGTTTCCTGAAAATTGACGAAGCTAATTTTGATGATCCGGATGTTCTCCGCTCAAATCATGAAAAGATCATGATTTCTGCAAATCATCTGCTCTCTCTTATTAATGATGTTCTGCAAATGAGCAAACTGGATGACGATGCCGTACACCTGGCACATAAAAAAACAGATCTCAGCCAACTGACGATCGAGATTGTTACCATCATAAAACAGCATGCAGATGAAAACGGTCTCCAATGGAACTTTGACAGAGAAGCTTCCAGCTCACCGATTTCATATCCATATGTTTACGGAAGTCCGCTGCATCTTCGTCAGATTTTCCTGAATATATATGGAAACTGCATTAAATACAATAAGCCTAATGGTTCTATCACTACAAAGATTCATTCGCTCGGCTATAAAGACGGTATTGTCACGTATCAGTGGATCATTTCCGATACCGGTATTGGAATGAGTGAAGAATTCCTGCAGCATATTTTTGAACCGTTTTCGCAGGAAAATTCGGATGCAAGAACCAATTATAACGGCGTTGGGCTTTGAATGTCTATCGTCCGCTCTCTGATTGAAAAAATGAACGGTACACTAGAAGTAAAAAGTCAGAAAGATGTTGGTTCCACATTTATCATCACTCTTCCTTTTGAGGTTGCCGAAGAGCCCGATACTCCGCTTTCTGTCTCTTCTGAGTCTGCCAGTATTCACGATCTGCATCTGCTTATAGCAGAAGATAACGAGATCAACGCTGAAATCGCCAAAACGCTTCTTACCGAACGGGATGCAACTGTAGTTGTTGTTCCAAATGGGCTGCAGGCTGTACAGGCATTTAAACGCAGCAAGCCCGGTTATTACGATGCGATTCTTATGGATATCATGATGCCTGTGATGGATGGAATTACCGCAGCCAGAGAGATCCGCAGTCTGGATCGATTCCAATCCTCGCCGTGACCGCCAACGCCTTCCAAGAAGACGCTCAGAAATGTATTGATGCCTGCATGAATATGCACTTCGCAAAGCCATTGAATATGGACGATGTGGTCGCGGCACTTTCTCGACTGTGTAAGAAACATTAACCAGATAGTTTCTCTTCCATCTGCGCAAAAAAACCCCCTGCCTGTTACCTTTTGGTAACTACGGCAAGGGATTTTTTATAATAATGTTTCACGTGAAACATTATTTTTATATCTTATTTATCCTTCACAACCACAAATCCAACGAAATAAAACACTGCTGCCACGATCATGGCATTTACAGCTGCGATTCCCGCCGGAATAAGGTTTGCTGCTATCGCTCCCACTACAACACCTGCCAGGTTAAACCAGTTTACAGACTGTAATGGTACAGGTAATGCCGCAATCATCTTTTTTGTTCCATCTGATTCCTCATTGAATCTTAATTCATAAATCTTTCCATCAATCATACGTTGTGTATAAAGCTCATGATTTTCTTCATCATACCGATATCCTGTCATATCGATATCAACATCGTTAAGCGCCCGAATGATTCTTGCACGATATGTCTCATCCTTTGAAAGCATAATCTGCCTATCTGCAATTGGATTCGCATAATTTCTAATAACGCATGACTCAAACCACCTTTGAACTTCTACAATTACAGGTATATCATAATTGATTGCCAAAAAAGAGAAATATGGCATTTTGGGATTTACTGATCGATTTATACTTCCTCTGCAATGGTCTTTCCAATGCCCTGCGCGCCTCCCGTCACAATCACTACTTTATTTTTAAACTCCATATAAAATTCTCCCCAAAAATCCGCTTTCTATTTCTGTTGCCACAACATTGTGTATTCTTTTTC
>OLPO01000525.1_pt1 | contig 31002 bp, 31 predicted proteins | sample 1672831 | NCBI WGS metagenome assembly OLPO01 (sample SAMEA3136728, study PRJEB25190) | human gut metagenome
CAAAGCAGTTGCAGGAAGCGCAGGACGACCCGGTTTCTTACTCCGAGGATGAAGTATATAAAATGTTCGGAGTAGAGAAATGAGGGTAAGCTATAAGAGTGCCGCCGTCAAGGACATGGAGGCGACCCGCGACTACATTGCCGGTCGGCTGAAGAACCCGAAAGCAGCCAAAAAGCTGATGACGGCGCTGCTGAAAGCAATATCCCTGTTGGCGGATAATCCTTATATGGGCGCAGCACTGGCAGAAAAGTTTGAAATCACAACGGATGTACGCTATTTTGTGGTTTCAAAGCAGCTGATTTTCTACCGTGTGGACGAGGAAAACAGCGCGATAGAGATTCTTCGGGTACTGGATGGCAGGACGGATTATTTGACGGTTTTATTTGGATAGTGAAAGAGGAAGATCCTGATGCCATAATGGCAAGGATCTTCCTCTAAGTATTGAAAATATGAAATGGTTGGAGACTAAAAATGAGAATAACCTTTTTGGTTGGAAATGGGTTTGATTTAAATTGCGGCTTACATACCCAATACAGTGATTTTTATAAGTACTTTATCGAAAAGCATCCTCAAAACACAATAGCATGTGAAATAGCAGACAATCCGGAAAATTGGGCGGATTTGGAATTAAGCATCGGTAAGTATATCGAAAAAGTATCAGGAGAAAATAGGGAAACTTTTTTAAACGATTTAGCCGAGCTTGAAGAAGAATTGCGGGACTATCTTCAAAGCGAAAATGAGAGAATTGTTATTGGTAACGAAATTGGTGGGGAGTTCCATGACAAGGTTGTATGCTTTTTTGATGGAATGCGCCCAGTGGATAAGGCTGATATTGCAAATTTGCGAAGATCTACCACAAATTCCTTTCAATATACCTTTGTTACGTTTAATTACACTGACGTTTTGGATCAAATAGTCGAGAAAATCAAGAAATCAGGAACATTTGATAAGAGAACTGTTAATGGGCGTACCATTCTTGATGACCTGGAGCCAGTGCTGCATGTTCATGGCACATTATCTGATGCGTTGGTATTAGGCTTAAACGATGAATCACAGATTTGCAATGAACAACTAAAAGATGATTTGACATTGCATGAAACCATTGTGAAGCCAAAAGTTAATGAACTATTGGGTGAGAGCCGGACCGATAAAGTAAAACATTTTATAGACGAAAGTCGATACGTTTGCGTATTTGGCCTTTCTTTAGGTGAGACTGATAAGATATGGTGGGAGTATATTGGTCAGTGGCTTCAAAGAGATCAAAATCATAGACTGGTGCTGTTTGTGCTTGAAAAGACTCCAAGCCGGACGATTGCGATGCAAGAAATTCTTCGGAAAAGAAAATGGCAGGAGCTATTCTTGAAAAAAGCTGGAATAGAGAATGAAAATGTGAAAAACAGGATTATCATTATTGAAAATTCGGGTATTTTCACGATGGAAAATGTAAAATTGAAAGTTCTGGAACCTATAAAATAGAAAGCTTTGAATTAGTTAATTAAGGTAATTGCGGGGATTCATATAATTCCCATTGACAATAACACAAATGTGCAGATGATTCCCGGTTACATCGCCGGTAGCGCCAACCTTGGCAATGGTGTCGTACTTGTTTACCGTATCGCCAACCTGCGCCAAAAGCTGGCTGCAATGGGCGTAAAGGGTGCAATATCCGCCGCCGTGGTTGATGACCAGATAATTGCCATAACTGACATGGTACCCTGCTTTAATGACCGTGCCGGCCTCCACTGCCAGAATCGGTGTGCCGTAGGGATAGGCAATGTCTAAACCGTTGTGGTTGGTGGTATCCTTGCCGGGAATGCCGACATCCTCGCGTTTGCCGAAGAAAGAAGTAATGTGCTGTTCCCAGTTGGGGTCATTGAACGGATTGCCAAACCCGCCGCCGGGGGCAGGGGAGGTATCATCAATAAGTGCATCGTTGATTTGCCCCAAAATCGTAATACCTTCATGTTCTTCGATTTCGTGGAGATAGACGGTCAGGTTATGCGCATAGGCATCGGCATAGCTTTTCTGCTTGTCATCAAGCTGCCAGACCGTGTCGGCAAAGTAGTCATCGCCCACATAGGAAAGCGCGAAAACCGTGTAGGTGTGATTTTCTTGTACGGTTATGGTCTGCCCGCGCACCTCTTTTTGCACCGGCTCTGTGCGGATTTCCGCGGAAGTGGCGTAAGTATAATATTCTGTCCGGTGCGCTTGTACCTGTGCGGAAAGGTTGGCCAGGCTGATTTTGGTATAGTCGTCCTGTCCTTGGTAGGCACAGTACATAGAAATGAGTTGAAAGGCATTGTAAGAAACATGTCCGCCCACGGAATCATCAATATCGCTGTAGGTGAGGCTTGCACGCTCGGAGTCTATTTCGGCAAGGGTATCCTCGTAGGCTGCCTGCAAAATATCCGATACTGCATTGCGAAGCTGAATTACATTGGCTGCAATTTCCAAATCATCATTGACCGCCGCGCTGGGCTGCGTTAGCGTGCCGAAAATCGCACCGGGAAGCATGAGCAGAACCAGAACCGGCAGCAGCAAGACAGCAATGACAACGACCAGTACTTCCCTGCGATACTGCACCACAGCTTCGGCAGCAGCCCCAGCGGGGCCGCCCTGCACTCCCGCTTGCGCGATTTTGGCAAGTTTGGGCGCGTTACGAAGTGCTGCTGAGGCTGCCTGCCGTGAATTTTGAGTATCATTTTCAATCATTTAGTGTCTCCGCGCCGGGGCTTTGGGCATGGCGGCCACTTTACGCTCATCATACTGCATACGCCCGCGTTCGTCCTGAACAGTGGGCGTTTTTTCTACGCGAGTCGTGGCATAGACCTTGTACCACTTTTCGCCGTCGCGGGAAGTCTGCTCTGTGAAGTGACCCTCCGGCTTCTCATACTGACGGGCATTGTACATGGCAAACTGAATCTGACCGCGTCCGGGGATGATCTCGCGCCCCTGAATTTTTCCGCCGCCGATTTCTACGTCCGTGACACTGTTGCCCATCTGCCCCAACAACACGCGGTTCATGGCGGCCTGCTGAATAGAGGACGAAGTGGGAATGGTGGTCTGCTCCGTAACAGCAGGACTGCCACCGGCGTGCATGGTAATTTCGCTGTCGCGGGTAGGCGAAACATCAACCGTGCTATCGCCCTCTAGCGCCAGCGGCGTGGCGGGGATAGGAGAGTCTGTTACGGCATCGTTTTCAGCTGCTGCCATGGCAGTGGGGATGCTTTCACCAGTGGCAAGAACGGGCATGGCATCTGCATCACTGGTACCTACAAAATAGCCATTGAGCGCTTCCACGGCGCTGTCGCCTGTAATACTGCCGCTGGTTTGTCCGGTGGCGATAGAGCCGATGACCTTGCTGGCGAAGCCGCCATCTTTGCCAAGGCTGTTGTGATACATGGCACCGCCCAAGGATGTACCGACGCCGCCGGATTGTCCACTGATGGAGCTTGCTGTACTTTGCTGCACATGACGGCTTACCATGCCGGAAAGCCCGCCTGCAAAGGTGTTGCTGGGTGTGGCTTTTGCGGTAGCAGTTGAAGCGGCGGCTTTTGCAGCGCCCAGCCCCATAAAGGCTTTGCCGATTTCAAAACCACGGAAAGCCAGCAATGCCTCGGACAGCATTGAGCCAGGCGAACGCGAAACGCCGATGCCCAATGAGTGCAGGATGCCGTCCAGTTTGGTGCTAACTTTCAAAAAAGCGATAGCGCACAGCAGCCACAGGAACAGATTGCCGGATACGGCATCCTTGCCCTGTGCGTCCACGGCCGAAGCAGCTTCATCCTCGGTCAAAGCAAAAGCAGCCGGGCAGTACAGGAGAGCAAGGCTAACAGCGGTGAATAAAGAAAAAAGAGTTTTTTTCACGTAAAAAATCTCCTATAAGGACAGCGGATTAGCGAGAAATTCACCGACCATATTGACGAACAGTTTCAAGCACCATGCGTTCATAATCAGCAGCAGAAGCTGCCCACTGAACATTCGGCACCAGCTTTTGAAAATGTTGTTTGTGCCGCGCGCCGCACCCATGGCAAAGGCAAGCGGCGCAGTAAAGACCAGAATTCCCAACACAACATATCGCTCGGCAGCTTCCAAAAGCAGCTTTAAGTAGTTCCACGCAAGAATCACAACAAGGATCAGCGCAATCAAGGCCACAGAACCGTTGGCAATCACGCCAACGATGACGAGCAGCACAGAATTGAAGTCTCCGAACTGCACACCGGGCAGGGTGCTGTCCAGAATCCAGTTGTAGGGTGTGCCGCCAATCCGCAAGGCGAGGTTGACGATGTCATCGCAATACCAAATCAGCAGCAGAAAAATCACAGAACGCACCACCAGATTGATGGGATTCTCAGTGTCAATGTCAAACCCTGCACCATAGCAGCGGTAAAGCTGCCACACCAGGTTCAGCAGTACCAGCCCGATGGCCGTCCAGATAAAAATCTCGTACATAGCCGAAGCAGCAGGGAAGTACCGCTTGAACGTATCCATATTGCAGCCCAGTGCGCCGAGTACCGAGGTGGATGCCAAATCCAGCAGATTCATTACCTGCGTTGCCAGCCAATCCACAATGCCGTCTAGAATGCCCAAAGGCGTTCACCTCCTCGTTGCAATTACGCGTAGTTACGGATTCCAAGTGCCGCCCTGGAAGAACGGCGTGACGTAGGCCATGATGAAGCCGAGACCGTTCAGAATCGCCCAGGTGATGGCAATGCGCTTAAGCCATGCGCGGGAGTCGTCCACGGTCTTGCCGTTCTTGGAAAAGTTCATCAGCAGCAGGGCAACGGCGGCACAGACTACGGCTGTGACGGTGGAGATAGAGATGATTTGCGAGTAGACATCTTGCATGATCTCGCTGGCCTTTGTCCAGACGGTGGTTGCGGTTGTGGCTGCGGCTGCGTTATTATCCTCGCTGGTTGCAAAAGTGGGCATTGCGGTCAGTACGCTGCACATGGCAGCGCAAAGGGCTGCTTTTATGCGCTTATGAGAGCATGAATGTGTGTTTTTCTTAGTCATTGAAACCTCCTGTGTACAAAAATGCTTTAAGAATGGCCAAAAGTAGGCCATTACCATGATAACAAATTAGCTGTGCAGAAAAAAAGGCTTTCGCTCTGCTGATTTTGTGCGGATGTTGTGCAGGGTCAATCGGGAGTCAGCAGATTGGTGATTTTTTCGCACTCTTGGGAGGTGTAGCCCCACAAAATCGAGCTGAGAACCTCGATGGCTTCATCCCGGTGGACATAGTAGGTGCGCAGAGAAATGGAGATTCCCTTGGTTTCGAGCGACTGCAAAATTGCACCCGCATTCTCGCACTGCTGCGGGGAGAGATAGGCGTAGTACAAAATCCAGTAATAAAACTCGCCTTTTTTGTGCTTGCGACGCATCAGGTCGATTGCGGTGTCGATAATCTGCATCATCTTTTTGCTGCGTTCCAGGGCACGAGCATAGTTTTCCAGCCGATTGCCGCCCTTGTTGACCTCGTTGTCCACAAACAGTGCATCCGAGGACAGACCATATTCGGCCTTGAATTCCTCCTGCAAATCGAGATCGGATACTTCCAAATTCCACATAACATCCCGGTACTTCCTCAAAAGCGTCCGTGTGTCGTGGTAATGCGGGGATGCGTTGGACTTCTGTCTTTTGAATGGCATAAAAATACTCCCTGTTTTTTAGTTGTCGAAAGAATTCTTTCAATTACTAAACAGAGAGAGATTAACGATTTTGATGCACTTTCAGAAAAAAATGTGTGTTTTTATAATATAAACTTTGTAATGATATACTTTTAAGACGGCGTGGCCATTAAAGCTATATTTCTGCTAACAACTGTGTGATGCAATTTTATTTATTAAAAAGCGGGAGTTCTTGTACTAACAGACGAGAAGCCAAATGATAAAATGTTTATTACAAGTAAAAGACTCGCAACAGCGGAATATTTTAATATCCTCGACTGCTACGAGCCTTTTTATGCTTACTTGTCTTCAGAAAGCTCAGAAGAGTACTTATTTATCGCGGTTCGATAAAGATTTACCTTTTCATCCTCGAAACTTACCCTATGCAATCTGATGTCTTCAAATTTCTGATAGATATTTTTGTAAATAATTTGGTGTGCTGCATTATGAACAGATTCGGTGCTGTAGGGATCCATTTCAAAGGATTCTTCAGAAACCGCTAGTTTCAAAAGGGTAAGCAAATCGTCCTTGCTAATCTGATCGATTGGCTTTTTGCTTGCTGCACTCCCATCCAAAGAATAGAATACTCTTCCATTATCAACCATTAAGTATTTCATAAGAATTCCTCCGATCCATATAGGCTGCTTCACCAGCCTCAAGGCAATCCAATAAAACCGATTTTCGTGATATATGATTGCCTTTTAAATCAACTAAGTCCTCACTTGAGGGATAACCCGAATACAAATGATATTCAAGCTTTCCATCACTTAAGACCTCTTTGCAGGCATAAACGATGTAATCTGGGTGAACAGAAACACCAATTGTATTATTGTGCGTTGCAATAATTACCGGAATAGTTTTTGATATGTCTTTAAGCAGGCTATCTACTCCATCTCTAAGGAATATATTGTCAAACGAAGACTCTGGTTCATCAAGAATCAAAATGCTGTTTTTCACTCCATCTGACAGTTCTTGAAGCAAATTATATTCGGAACGTTCTCCACCGGACGCAGGACTTCCATACTGGTTAAATACTTCATAGGTAATGTTAACGAAGTACTTATAATACTCCGATGCAGGAATATCCTTCCCTTTCAAAACTTGTAGGAATTTGTACGGATCATTGTACTCCTTAAATGCATCAGAGAAGACGGTCTTGCTTCGACTAACTTTCTGCATCGCCAGTGCACCTGAAAACGGATTACTTTGGGCAACTACTCTGTAAGAATACAAATTCTGCGCTTGAATAACACGAGGCTTTTTTATCATTTTCACCACATCACGGAAGACCTGTACCTTGTGCTGATTCATGAGGATTTGGTACAAGTCTATATCTGGCACAGCGGTTGTAGAAGAGCGAACACTTAGTTCTTTCTTTACCGATGTGATAAGACTATTTACGTATTCTTTGTGCAACGAATCTGTCTTTTCTCGAATGTATTGCTCTCTTAATGCAATGGCTAAACGCAGAAGCGAACTCCTACCAACATACCTTTCAACCAACTCCTTGTATTCAATTGAGCCCAGTAAAGTCTCTACGGCTTCAATCATTTCGACAAGGGAGGATAAATTTTTGATGCTAAAATTTGATTCTTGATAGAGATTTGCCTTTGAGAAGATGTCTTGCCGCTGTGCATCTTCTCCGGCCTTTTTCAGCGTCTCTAAATATTCGTCTATTTCCTTCGCATCTTGCTCCAGATTGACGGATTGCACATCATCAACAACCGTTTTGAACGGCCCCAAATAGCTTTCTGTTACAGAGTTTCCCTTGTTTTTTAATGCTGCCTCGAATTTTCGCTGAGATTGCTCATCATCCATCGATAACAACGAAAATTGTTTGATGTACTTTCCGCCGGGAAATTGCGCATTGATTTGATCGAGCGTGTAGGTCTTGCCGGACGAACGCTTTCCTAAAAGTACAGTTAATCCAGTTGAGATTTGCAAACCATTGTCGAGAATTTGGAATAGAGAGTTTCCATCTTCCGGCTTCAGTGATACTTTTGCCTTATCGGTTAATGCATATTTAAGTGACATCATATTAACGTCATCTATATCGATATAGGTCTGCCTTCCTAAAGGAAACGGAGCTTTTTCTTCAACTCTCCAATCGCTAAATAGTACAGGAACTAATTTTTCGCTTCGGGATTGCATATAGATGAATTTCTTTGCGCTGCATGCCTCCCCGCACTTAATATATGGGCTGATTTGAGGAACCCTCTCGAGCGGGAGTTTTGGCTCCTTCTCGTAATGAGGAATCAGGATATATTTCCCAAGATCATTAAATATTTCCATAAATTGTGCTTCGGAAATATATGAATCCTCACTTGTTCCGTTAAGGCGATAAACTTTCGCGCATTTTTCTGTGAAATCATCTATGTCAGATGGATCGGTAATGACAATCAGGTGGCCACCTTCTATATCTACTTCGATGCCAGGAAAGACTTTAATGGGTAGGGCATGCGTGATATCGCTGAATTGTTGGGCATCAAATAGATTGTGATTGGTTATCGCAATCAAATCTACTTTTTCCTGTATGACATAGCCTTTGAGCTTTTCTATCGAAAACTCAAATGGTTTGTCCCTTTTGGTGGAAACCGTATGGATATGAAGATCCATCTTTTTCATGTTTAACATCTCCAATCTTTTTCGTGCTGTTTTAGGACGATCTTCTGCTTATAATTAAATATCCAATCAATCTTTAGTGTAATTATAGCAACTCTATTCCTTTATTGCAAATATTTGCGGCCGCTTTAGTTTTAGCTCGTTTATTAAACGAGCTAAAACAGAATACTATTTCCGTATAATTGAAAAAATCGAATAGTTACTGCAACACAGACAGTGAGGTGTCGCAAATATAAGCATAACTGCTATAATAGGAATTTGTACGGATGACCTTTATCATTAAAACATTGCCACCATTTACACTGACACTGATTGGGCGAACATGTTCATCTCGTACAACATCGTCAACTCGCCCAACAAGAACATCATCAAGGTAAATTTCCACGCTCATATTTGCATCGCGATTTGTATCTTCCGATGTAACAATATTTGCCGCGAAAGTATCATATTGACCATCCAACTTGAACTTAGCCCATGCTGTGTCAGAAGCCTCAAAGCGATACGATATACTGTGCGTGGTTCCATATAAATCCTTGACTGAGGGGACTTGCTCACAATTAACACTGTCAAGGCATTCCAAATTGTCAAGGCGCTTGGAAATGTCTCGCTTTAATCCACCCTGCTCAATTACGCTATTGATTTCATCAGAAGAATATGTATTCAACAATGTTCCTTTGAGTATTTGAATTTGACTTTTTAAATCTTCATTTTCGCTTTGCAGGCTTTGAACTTGTCCCTGTAGGGTGGTTTGATTTGCCTGATACTGACTGTTCTCGTCAAGAACCTTTCTGTATGCGGAAATTAGCTCATCAGTTGAGTCTGTTAAATCAGTGCCGGCAGATACATAGCTGCCAGTTTCCCCTAAAATTTGGATGACATTTCCATTTACTGTTTGGGATATGTTCTGCACATTATGAAGTTGAAAAGCGCTTCCACCTGCTACAATAGCGGAAATGGCGGTAACTACTGCACAAATAATTTTGGTGCGGTTTTTCTCTTTCGTAATCATTTTACACTTTTCCTTTCTAGTTGAGCAGGTAAATCGTTCTAATTGTGTATTCTCCAGAAGCTCTTGTAGGCTAAACACGAGAGCTTCCTTTAAGGAAGCAAGGGAGAGTCAACTCTAAAATAATCGCTAATATAGATGATATACTTTATGTGACTTTCAAAATGTATTTCACCCATTTGTCGGGCATCGCGCATTATCCTGAAAGCGCATACCCCCGTCCCATTACGGTTTTCAAATCATCCGGGCCTAGATCCAGTTTCTTCCGCAGCTTTGCGATATGCACATCAACCGTTCGCGTCTGAATCGGCACTGTGATATTCCATGCAGATGCCAGAAGAAAGTTTCGGGAGCAGATGTGCCCAGAATGGTCGAGCAGCGTAATGAATAGTTGATATTCTGTGGTCGTCAGGTGAATGCGGCAGCCTTGCCTTTGAACGGAGAAATCGCTTTCATCGATGGACAGATTTTTATAATACTTCATCTGGAACACCTATCATGTCATAGTCATCAATAAGGGCCTGACCAATCGCCCATGCGAGGAAGAATGCTGCGCACACCAGAAAAATCGGAATCCACATTGCATTATAGCTTTCGCCGTCAGCGGCATACCCTTGGTTTTGCCAAAGAGCCGCAGCATGGAATAGTGGATAGAACCCTAGCCACTCAATCCCGTTTTTCATTCCAGAAAGACTAAGCAACGCAGGCAGACAATACGAGACAGCGCTGATAAAAAGTGCGGGCAGCAGATTTCCCAATTTCTGTCCCAGCCATAGGGTAATTCGGCTCATGCACAGGCAGGCAGCAAAGCGACAAATCAGCCAAAAGAGCAGCAAATCCGATAAAGTTATAAACTTTGGAACGGCTTGCAAGTCAGAAATACTCATTGCCGGTCCCAGCAAAGAGGGAAGGCCATAGTCGCGCAGAACCTGCCATAGATGAGGCAAAACTGTCCCGAAAGCTATTACTGCCGCAACCGCGGTGCTTTGCCGCAGCTTTGCTTTCACAGTGTATTTCCGGCCCAAAGGGGTGGATGCCAGAATTTCATCCATGCCGCCCTTGCGCTCCATTGCAAATAGACCGCTGAAGCATAGGGCGCACAACAATCCTGCTAAAAGTGTATCTTGCACATTACTTGTGCCGGTAAAGCCGAACAGCTTCTTGTAGCCGGTCTCATAAACAAGCCACGCACCGGGATTCTCCTTGAGGTAGTAACTAATATTGGATTGAAGAACACGCTGATAGGCAGAATATTTTTGTTGCAAGGAATTGTAGGCCAGTAGTGCGTCGCTGCTCAATTCGCCACGGTTGACGCGTTTCTGTGCTTCCAACATGGGAGCAAACTCATTACGCTGATCTTTCAGCCAGTCGCGGCTTTCTTCGCTCCACGACCCGGAAATATGCTTCATATAATAGGCGTAGTAGATTTCGTCCGCGTCTATGTAGCTTTCTGCCGTTACGCCTTGATAGATGCCGAATGCCAGAAATGCAGCCAAGAATACTGCTGCACCATTCATCAGTAACAGCTTTCTGCCTTCTTCACGAGTGACAGAGGTTGCGTGTGTTTTGTGACGGAATGGAAGTGACAGACTACGTTTGGCGGCTGGCAGCAGCTGTGCCTTTGTAAAAACAGTGCAAAATGCCGCAGACAAGATGCTGCCTAAAGCAACGGCAGTTACCCACTCTACCATTGGGAGACTGATGGGGTTGCCGAACCAGAACAGATTTCGATAATTCCCCAGCAACTCATTGGTTTGCAGCAGGCTTACCATATTGGCATACTTTATGACATTCAAATGGCTCGTAGCAGGAATCGCAGCACGGATGCCATACATCGCCAAAGGCAGTGCCAATGCGCCGATCCAGCCGGTCGCAGCGCGTTTGGCAATAAGGGCGGCCAGCATGACCCACAGCCCCATCACAAACGCACCAGCCCATTTTGCAAGCAAAAACCGAAGCAGGTATTGCCCAACTGTAATCTGCATTGTGCAGCGCATCAAGGCGGGAACACTTTGAATCGTGCGGTTCATAGGCCCCAAACTGAACGATGCCGAGCAATATGTGAGATTGACCCCATACAGCACCGCCAGAACGACCAATAAGCTGGCAGCAAATGCCGCCAGCTTTGCAATGGCCGTTTTCAGTCGCCCACCGGGAAGACTGCGAATCAAACTCAACAAGCCGCTGTCGCGCTCTTGGCGCACAAGAATCAAAGCAAGCAAGAGCATAGATGCCAGCAGGATAAGGTCGGTGAACGCATAGCTGATGGCCGTGTACAGACCTTTCTGCGGGTAATAATCTATGGGTGTCTCGGTTAGTCCGGCGTAAACCTGTGCGGTCAATTCGATGTTTTTCAAATCGTACCCGGTACGGTCATTTTGAAAAATCGAGATGCCGGACAGTTGGGATGCCTTGGTCTGAACGCCATCCAGAAAGTCGCTGTAGGCCGCCACGGTGTCATATTCGCTTTGCAGCTGGCTGAACAGGCGGTACTCTGTGTTCAAGTTATCCGTGAACAGAGTATAGGTCTTATCTGTGTACTCTTGTTCATAGGCATCGAACATAGCGGCGTTGTCCTGCCGATACTGAGTGAGTCCATAGCCGCCGTAAGCCTGTTCCCGATAATACTGCCCGATTTTCACAAGGCTTTCTATCTCAGTGTATTTGTCGTGAAGAAAGGTCCCTTTTTCTTCCAGGGTTTTATCGGAAAGCTCGGCACCTACTGCGTGATAGGCTGATGCGGGAGGCTGTTTGGCCGTGGGGCGAGTACCCATCCACAGCAGTAGGAGATTGGCAGCCGCCAGTATAGCCAACAGGGCAGGGAACACTCGGCTGCCCCAGACTTTGCGGAGTTCAGCAAAAAACAGGCTCATTTACCGTCTCCCTCACCAAACACGTTCAGGTACACATCTTCCAGCCCTTGGCCGGGAGCGTATTTTTCAATAAGCTCCGGCACAGGTGCAGCATCCACAATCTTGCCGGCGCGCAGCAAAATAACTTTGGTTGCCACCGTTTCCACATCCGAAACAACATGTGTTGCCACAAGGATGATTCGATCCTTAGCCATATCTGCCAGCAGTTCGCGCAGACGGACGCGCTCTTTAGGGTCAAGGCCTGCCGTTGGTTCGTCTAAAATCAACAGCTTCGAATCTCCAAGCAGAGCGGATGCCAACAGCAGGCGCTGCTTCATACCGCCGGAATAAGCAGAAAGGCGCTTGTCCAACTCGGCGGTTAAATTTACGGCGGCTGCTACGCGATCCACCTCGGCTGCAACAGCTTTTCGAGAAATTTCTTTCAAGGCGGCCATGTAGGCAAGAAAACGCCGCCCAGTATAGCTATCATACAGCCCCTGCTGCTGCGGCATATAGCCAAGAATGCGGCGGAAGGTGATACCTCGCGCTGGTTTACTGCACCCAGAGCACTTCACACGATTCTGCAGCCAGTGTGTCGGTGATGATGTTGATGAGGGTGATTTTGCCTTCACCGTTGGGGCCCCAAAAGCCATACAAGCTCGGTCCAGGGGTGAAAGAGACCTCTGCCAGGGCTTTTTTACGTTGTTGAGGTTATGTTCTTTATGTTTTTTTGGGGGAAGTAAACAAAATGGAGATGAGGGGGCACGGTACAATTTCTGCAATAAATGCATATTTAGAGTTAATCCGTGCAAGAGTGTGATATTTAGCATAAATGGACTGACCTTGATGTGGTCATTTATGGGTTGAAACTACGAATGAGTTAGGCAGCATAGAAATGTAATCATTTTGTCGTTCAAGCAGGAGTACTAGCTTAAACTATTAATGAAGTCAAAATTTTCTATTCCATTCCAGAAATCACTTTTTTTAATAAGTGCTCTTTTCGATAAATCCGCTGTAATCGTCCCGGTTTCAACATAATAGGAGTCTCCAAATTCTGTGATTATATACATCGGACGCGTTTTTTCTCCGTATGCGTTTACACCGTGCAAGATAACGGGATATATCTGACCGGTATTCACATCAATTCCAACTTCTTCACTGTTCTTTTCGTGGTAGATTACTAGAAAAAGCTTATCATCGCAAACATAGTCGATCATACTGTTTGCAATATCATGTACTATTTGTGCGGTGTCTTGAATTTTAATGGTTTTGTAATCCAAAGTGTCATACTTGCATGTAGTAAGTGCGCTGTTTTCGGAATCAAAGATATATAAGCTTGAACCCGTTGAGTAGCTAGGCATATAGCCCATCCAGCTTATTTCAGAATCCGTTTTTTTTCCATTTGTGTCAACGAAAAACAATTGGTAGTTTCCACTGCTATCAATAGATTTAAAAGCAAATTTATCTGCGGAGCAACCCACCAAAAAATCATTGGCAGTACATTGGAAAATGGGTGAAACTTTACATTCGGCGACATCAAATTCAACTAGGTATGATATGAATTCCGCAGTTTCAGGATTCACGTCATCTAAAACAAAAAACAAGTTATCCCCATCGGTTATCACAGGGTCACGTGCGATTTCTGTTGACGAAAAAGTATATAGTATATTTCTGTCTGTACCATCCAGATTGATTTGACACAAAGTTGATGGGACTCCGTAGTGTGGTGCGGAATAGTTTATTATTAGTTTGTCTTGAAACGGAAAAATCCCAGCATATTCAGCAACTTCATTGGGTAAAAAACCCGTACAGGACGAATCGTCATGCGTGCAACTAGGATTTGAACATAATATGGTTTTGACTTTATTCTTGTAGTCAGTAAAATAGAAACGTACCCCATCCTGATCCTTTATCGCTTCATAAAAACCATCTTGTGTGGTGCAACCAGCAATGCTTACCATTTCTGCTGACGTTACCATTTGGAGAGAGCCTGATAAATTACTATTTTCGAGGGGATTTTCTTGGATATCATTCTCATTGCTTATGGATGCTGGTGAATAATTACCACAACTACACATGATAAATTGAATAGGTAGCAGGATGCAAGTAATATATAATAAAGATTTTCTTTTCATTCAAAGATCACCTATTTCAAAATTCGGATGCCATAACTTAAAGCCAAGGAGCGCAAAACAGAACCGATGTTCTGTAGCATTCTCCTTGGCTTATTTAAGATCTAAAGAACACAAAACGAAACCGAATCCTCAGGGTAACGTTTTGGGCAATGTTGTAACTTTATACATTTTGCCAGACAACCTTCCAGTTGCTATGATAATTCGGTGAAAAAACAACATTTGACCCAGAGGCACTTCCTTTTGCCAAAAGAGAGTAGCTATTATGTTGGCTCAAATAAATCTCCGCAGCGTTAGTGCTTCCTCTAGAACCCATAAAGATTTCTTGATTCGTTACAACATAGGGCTTAATGTTTGCGTTCCATTCGCTTCCGGTCATGTTGGCGTTGAGGACGTAAGGCGTACCTCCGAGTAATATAGAAGTCCGAATTTTAAGGACATAACGATTCTTTTTATTAGAGCCCGCTTCTTTGCCGGACGGAACGCCAAGCCAAATTTGGTCGTTAGAGCCTTGATCAGTAGTATAAAGATTCACGTTTTGATTATTGTAGACTGTACTGTTTCCATAAAGATTTAAGGAACATGCCCCCAGATCATACCGATTATAACCTGCGAGAGCGACAACCGTTTCTTGTGTCGAAAGTTCTGTAGCAAAAGCTGGCACAGCCATAGCGACTGCCATCATAAGAGCCAAACAAGAGGTTAAAATCTTTTTATTCAGGGTTTTCATCTTGGTGGTCCTCCTTTTTATGAAATTTTGTAATTTGGGGTGGTTTCAGAGCGGAAGTTCGTCACCTGCGCGCTGGTGACGGACGTTACAAGTCGTGGTCGGTTCCCGGGTTCGCTGACCCTTTCCTGTATTCGCACTATAGCATACTGCACACAAAATTTCCACAAATCCGTCACGAAAACAAAAAATACAGCATGAATGCAAAAACTCCCCGCCGCGGATAGTGAAGCCGCAGCAGGGATTGGGTGTTTTAATTATCTATATGCGGAGGAAGATATCTCTGGGACCGACATGAATACCAGAACCTCACTTATGAAGATGCTGCGAGATGCCCGAAAAAAGAAGTTTGATCTGAGCGTGACCCGCGAGGTTTCCCGCTTTCCCAGAAACACAGTGGATACTTTGGTTACTGTATGCTGAAAAATATTCTGCCTATCCTTAACCTGGAACTTCTGAAAGTCCTCTGCGAGATAGGGCATGGCAACGAAATCATTCTCGTAGACGGAACATTCTCAGCTGAAGGCATCGGAAAAGATGCTATTGTGATTCGTGCAGACGGGCATGGGACAGTAGAACTGCTGGAGACCATCCTGCAATTTTTTCCGTTGGATCAATATGTAGAAAAGCCTGTCGCGTTAATGAAAGTAGTAGATGACGACCCATGCAAGCTGCCGATCTAGGATATGGTACTGAGACGTTCGACATGGACCCCAATACCATAAAGTCAGCTTGGGGCTTCAACAGCACCGAGCACCCCGGTGCAGTGTATCTGGCTGCAGTTTCTGGCAACACACGTCCAGCGCGATCTGGTTGCTTTCTCGATTTACGGCTATGATGTGCAGGAAACCAACGATGATGCGATTCCCGATGACGTGGCAGAGAAAATCCTGCGCTTTGCTCGCAGCGCTGTTGCCGCAGGCTGGATGAAGAACAAAGCCTATGCCATTGGTTTTTATCGGAAAGTTCGGCACCTACTGCGCGATAGACTGATGCGGGGGTGCTTGGCTGTGGGGCAGATACTCATCCAAAGCAATAGAGGAGTGGTGGAAGCTTCCAGTATAGCTAACAGGGGAGGGGGACTCTGCCACCCCAGACTTTGCGGAGTTCAGCAAAAAACAGGCTCATTTACCGTCTCCCTCACCAAACACGTTCAGGTACACATCTTCCAGCCCTTGGTCAGGAGCATATTTTTCAATAAGCTCCGGCACGGGCGCAGCATCCACAATCTTGCCGGCGCGCAGCAGGATAACTTTGGTTGCTACTGTTTCTACATCCGAAACGACATGCGTTGCCACAAGGATGATTCGATCCTTGGCCATATCTGCCAGCAGTTCGCGCAGACGGACGCGTTCTTTAGGGTCAAGACCTGCCGTTGGTTCGTCTAAAATCAACAGCTTTGGATCTCCAAGCAGAGCTGATGCCAACAGCAGGCGCTGCTTCATGCCGCCGGAATAAGCAGAAAGGCGCTTGTCCAACTCGACGGTTAAATTTACGGCGGCTGCTACGCGATCCACCTCGGCTGCAACAGCTTTTCGAGGAATTTCTTTCAAGGCGGCCATGTAGGCAAGAAAGCGCCGCCCGGTATAACTGTCATACAGCCCCTGCTGCTGCGGCATATAGCCAAGAATGCGGCGGAAGGCAATACCCGTTGCAGGTTTGCCGCACCAGAGAACTTCGCCAGAGTCAGGAGCAAGCGTCCCGGTGATGATGTGAATTAAAGTAGACTTTCCCGCTCCATTTGGCCCCAGCAATCCGTAAAGTCCCGGCGTTAGTGTAATTGATACCCCTGACAGAGCCTTTTTTATTTGTGGCCGTGCATTTTTCTTGAGTGTAAACAGAGAAATTTGCGAAATATATGTCTTGTGAATTGAATCAAGTGTAAATGTATGGCGCATAATTACAATCCGAATCTACCAATAGAATTTTGACGATAAGGCAAGCAATAGCCGAGTTAAAAGGCAAACAATTCTCTATAAAAAGCGCTTAAAACTGATTATTAGACTGAAGTTGAGTAATATCGAATGATAGATAGTTTGGAACAGAATTCCAATAGTCTTCCTTTTTGATTAATTTATAATCAGTGATAGGATAATCAATATTATAGATAGACCCATCTGTGCCGGTAGCAGAACGGGACAATGTTACAATTCCAGTATTAACTAAAAAATATTGCTCGTTTTCTGCCATAATGGAAACAGGTATAGTTCCGCCATCATATTCGTAAGAAAGTAAAAGAGGCATTGTCTTTTTTGTCGCTAGATTGTAACAAAAGTACTGCTCATTTAAATTACTGAAAACTATATTGTTATCATGAATTTCACCGACAAGCATTACGGAACCAGAAGAGTCAGATGAATCTGATCCGTATAAGTTGTCGGAGACCACCAAATCCTTACCGGTTTGCAGGCTATGCGCATACAAGCGTAAATCGCCTTTTTTAACATAATATATTGTATCCTGATTGATTACCAGCGACAGTTCACCCTGCTTCCACGTGAAATTTGTATCTATCAAGCAATTATCATGAAGTGAGTATAATTGAAGTTCATAGTGTAGATTTGAAAGCTGATCATCAGAATCTTGACTTGAATGCTCGGATGAAAGCCAAGAACATTGCAAAATAAGTCCTTCTGAGTATGTACCGATTATGCTCCAATCCTTTTGATTTCCCAACGAACATAAGCGATTCATTTTGTTCTTGTTGAAATCCGTACAACACAGTGTGGTATTTGTGATTTGCATTTTTTGAGAATCATAGTCCAAAAGAAGTAGGTACAAATTGCTCCCATCGGCGGCAATACCAGAACTATAGGGGAGCAGACTGCCTTGAGGGACAGAAAGTTTAATGCGGTTTGCAGCGTTCGGCTCCATTTGCAAAAGAAAAGTAGGTGACCCATCGTAGTTGATATTTGGTATAGGAGATTTTCCATATTTAATGATATAGAGTTTCTCATTTACTGCTAATGGAACTGCACCACCGAATATGTCTTCTATCCAACCGGGATTTTCATCATTGTTCGTCACAACTACTTGGTCAGACAGATAGATTAACTGTAAAGTTGCATAATCGTAATAAAGCAATTGTGCAGAGTAGTCGTTTGTGTTGGGTAGAATATAGTAAGCACCATCTTGATTTCCGCTAATTTCTGTACTGAAAATTCCCGTACTGGGCAGTGCCATTGTCATCTCAAGAGGAGCAGAAGTTCCCGAATCAGTACTTTCTATCTGTGTAGTTGGTTCAGGAATATCAGAAGATGAATTAGTATTGACCTCGTTTGAATTTGTACAAGCAGACAACAAAACTATACAGAAAAGTGAAAATAAAAATATAGCGTTCCACAATTTCATATGTGAGAATACCTCATAAATATTAATAGGGAGCATGTACTATCTCAAAAAGTACAGCGAACTGCTGACAATATCCGCAGTTCGCTGTAATACAGAGGTGTGCCAGCATTACATATTTGAATCAGTCAAAGATTCCAAGACCAACATCGTACATATAAAAAGTAGACCCCCCGGTTGTCCAGTGCAGATAGTTGCCATTTCCATTTGGTAGAGCGCTACCAATAGTAATATACATATTCTTGGGGTGAATATATCGAGGCAAAACGTAAAGTCCTCCTCCAGAGCCTCTACCGGTATAGAAGACTTCAATATCGGCTCTACGATTATTAATTGCAGGCTGGAGGTTTACTTCAGGTGCAGAGCCAACTCGATTACAATTAATAACTAGTGTTGGATCGATATACGTAGACCATGCCATGCCGGTGCTACCATTTGCTGTAAATATTACCCTTTCAAACCATTGGGAAGGGTCTCCCGTCCAACTCCATGTTGTTAAAGGAGTGTTTGGTGCGGGATTGCCAGTGGTATATTGGTTAATTAATTTCGAATTCTTGCTCTTTGCAGTAAAGAACGCATATGGATGAGATGTGTCATCAGACTGACAAGACGATACAATATGATTGCATTATCTGCGGCGCTAGCGTATGCTGAGAGAGACAATACAGATGCGAGCGCAAGGCATAGCACAAATGACAGAAATCGCCTTCCGATTGATAATGTAGTTGACATTTGGCAATCCTCCGATTTGATGAATTTTGTAAAGTTAATATTGCGGGCGATATTTCAGCATCTGCGCGCCGATGCCTAATACTAAATTGTGAACTGTTGTAGAATATGCGTTATCTTGACATCAAAATAGCACAGTTTTCTATAAAAATCCACTAAATCTGCGTATACGCAAAAAAATGTGCATGAATGCAAAAAGCCATCCGCGTTCTTTGCGGAAGGCTTTTAATGTGAAATTTTAGATTGGTGGGGAAAATTGTCAAAGTGACTTTAGTTAGAAGGAAAGAGTGCTATTCAAAAGATCGAGAACTTGTAATGCTGTGCCAGTAGTCATCTTTATTAATAATTGCATAGAGACGATCTGGCACAGGTAAAACAGTGGAAGAACCATCGTCTAAAGGTGATACCTCATTTTGGACAGAAAAGCCACCGCAAACCAAGTAGTGATCTTCATCTACAGATGTAATCGGATAAAAGATTTCGGAATCACCGTCAACATCATACAAAAGATCAAACGTCTGTATACCACCGCTCGTATCTAATGCAAAGTAAGTACATTCGGAACCATTCAATTCTCGAATTAGAAGATGACCATTATCAGCAAACAGTGGTGTTACGGAAATGTTGCTGATGTCGGATGTAGGAATGCTGTACTGTGATAGAGGAATATCCTCTTTGCTTTGCAAATCCATCAAATGAAAATATCCGTCGTCACCAACGTAGGAAAGAACACCATCGCCCAAAATGGGATAGGTGTCATTCATTTTCCACGTGAAAAGTACCTCATCATTTGATGTGTCGTTGAGATCCCAGGATACGAGGCCAATAGTATTATCGTCAATATATTGATAAACCAGTATTTTATCTCCGAAAGCACCCCAAATTCGCTCATTTAACTTTGAATCCATGCTTCGAAGAAATTCGGTTTCGCCGGAAATACAGTCTATTCGGATTAAATCGGCTTTTTCTGTATCGGCATCTACTTGTGTGGTTAAACGCAGGTACAGATAATTGCCGTCACTTAGCATGGGCTTTTCGAGAAATTGATTTGACTTAAATTGTGTGAGTACAGTTCGATTGCTTCCATCTAAGTCTGCGGTCATTATGTAAGAAGATTTATCATCGTCAGATTCAATATAGGGGGACTTTTGCGAAACAAGGATTAGCTTTTCACCAACTACCATGGGAGAAACACCGCCGGAGCTGGGAATAATATAGCTGGTGCAGGAGGAATTGTTATGTGCGCAGTTTGCTTGTGAGCATAAATAAAGAACTTTCCCACTTGAATAGTCTGCATACATAATATTACAAGAGCCATCGGATCTTCCAGAAGAGCGAATGTAATAGAAACCATCTTTCCCGTATCCACCCCAGACATATCCATCCTGTTTTTGTAGAGGAACAATCTCAGGCAAAGAACTATGCTGAGGATCGGAATCAGATGTACTGGAAGATATATCGGAAGAAATTGGCTCTTGCTGCATGGAATTAGTTGTCTCACTCGTGCTTGTATTCTGACCACTAGGAGTAACGCACCCAGAAAGAAGAACAGAAAGCAATAAGCTGAATACAAGAAGTGCGCGTGTTATGGTGGAGTGGTAAGACATATATACTTTCTCCTGATAAAACATTTGCCGGCGTTGCAGAACACCGGCAATGTAATAGACTTTTAAATACACTGAAGTTCGCAGCAGTTTTTGTACAAAAATTATTGTTCAACGTAGAGACCATGTAAAATCCATAGTACCACCCCATGTGACATTCTGGGAATTTGAATCAATTGAGACATGGTAAAAGGCATCTCGTGCCAAAGAAATTCTGAAAGAACTCTCATTACCAACAGTACTAACTTGGGAATCCGAATTGTTTGATACAATATCCGGATAAATATTACAGTTAGAAGTATTGGTATTCATGTTTAATGCGTATGCGTTTCCCTGAGCATCCGATTTGGCTGAATATACCTTTAAACCATTTCCACGATTTTGGATATACCAATACTGATCGTCATCATTTGTATAAGTGTACACTGTAACATTTCGGTTTTTGTAAGCTGCGCCGTTTCCTTCAAGATTTAGATACTGGCCACGCATGTTACTATAGAAGTGCTTTTTGCCAGAGGTTGTTACATCGCTGTCGGCAAATGCAGGCAAGGCCATAACTACCATCATTGCGAGAGCAAGCAGGAACATGGGGATGCGTTTCTTCATCGTTGACATTTGATAAGCCTCCAATCTAATGGATTTAATAGGGTTGATGTTCGGACGACATTTCAGCATCTGCGCGCCGATGCCTAATACTGAGTAAGAAAAAGTGTAGGTTTGGTAAAGAATGCCTTGATATTTTGTATGCCAAAAAACTTAACCGCCAGTACCTTTTTAGCTATGCACATGGCAGATCACAATTTATTACGGAATTTATTAATTAAAGAAACCATAACATATATTGCAAGTGCACATAGTGCAAAGATAAGGCTTCCAATATATTCCTTATGGAACAAAACCACTAGAACAATTCCAAATATGAGGGATCCAATAGCAGTCCAGCCTATGATAGCATAATCTTTTAGAAAAAGTTTTCCTGACAAGAAAAGTATGGCTAAAAAGCAAATAAGAGCCAATATAATTGCATTGCGCAATATCGGAGAAAAAGTTAAGCTTCTCAACAACATAGGAAAAGGATACCAAAACAAAGCCACTAAAAATATACCGTAGCTTAAGCCAGAAAACATTATCCGCTTTTTTATCGGGAATATTTGCAGGAAAAAGGCAATTAAATTAGTCATGATTTAAACCAATTCTTGAGTATAAACCCACTTGTTACCAATAACACTTTTCGAACCAGTATTAGTTAAATTGTAGTAGGTGTAAAGTGCGTGATAGCAATTCATATCATTGGCATAGGCACCATGCACAAAATATTTTGTTTCAGAGACATCAATATAGTCGGCACCTTTATCAATTGCTTGTTGAGAAAGGGCAGTGATTATGCTAAGTGTAGCACTAGCAACAGGACTCATAAGGAGACCTACTAAAGATGCGGTGATAGAGGCGGCAGTAGCGTTTGTGAGAATGGTAACAGTGTACTGATTGCGCGATACATACGAATGAGCTTGATTATAGCCACAGGGATATGTTGCATAAGTACTTGTGGAGTCATTGTGGCTGCCAGTTAGAAGTTGAGGCTCATGCCCTTGAGCAACAGAAACATATTGCGCATAATTTCCACCAGTAAGAGTGACCGTTTGAATGCCATTTTGATAAACAGTAATGGTACCATCGCTTGTAACAATTTTCTCAAGAATAATGGGAGTGTTTCCCTTCTCATAGATTGTGATTTTTTCGGTGACAGTAGAATCATCCATGATATATTCGACTGTATAGTTTAAGTTTTCACAATTGAAATTGTACATATTCCCAGAAGCATCAGCAAATGCTGTCATTGAAAAGGAAAAAAGCATACCTAAAGCCAAAAGGAAAGACAAGATTTTTTTCATAGTATTACCTCAAATCTTTAATAGCGGGTGAAACTATATATGGGGAAATTTGTAAAGCGGATTTAAGTTCGTCACTAGTGATGTATCAAAGACACAGATGGAATAAGATGATTACTTTATGGGCATACCCAATTTCCCCAATAATAGTCAGAAGTGGTATATTCACTTTTGCACAAATTACAACGATATGTTTCAGATCTGTGATACTGCACGCGGTAATCGCTGATTCCAACACGACCGTCTGTACAATTCCGAAACTCTTTTCCGACTGGAACAGAAGAGGAATTAGTACGAATGTAGTAGCCAACATTACCGTTTTTTTCGCAATGTGCTGCTGCATAAGGAGTGACTGTACCGGTATCGTCAGAATTTGCGGCAACGATATCTGAGACACATTCCTCAGCATCGTGATTGCTAGGCATAGTACTTGTCTTATTGCTCAGGGCAAAGGTGGGCAGTGCCATTGCCACCATCATAGCGAGAGCAAGCAGGAACATGGGGATGCGTTTCTTCATCGTTGACATTTGATAAGCCTCCAATCTAATGGATTTAATAGGGTTGATGTTCGGACGATATTTCAGCATCTGCGCGCCGATGCCTAATACTAAGTAAGAAACTGTTGTAAGCTGTGCGTTATCATGGCATCAAAATAGCACAGTTTTCTACAAAAGTCCACTAAACCTGCGTATACGCAAAAAAATGTGCATGAATGCAAAAATCCTCTGTGCGAGTTGTTCTGCACAGAGGATTAAAAGCAATATTGATTATGAGAGAATTGATGTGTTTATAGGTGGTTCAGCTATATCAGGCCAGTCAGCACTAAAAATAAATCGTCCATCATCATAAGTGAAAAGGTACTCGGCATGATACTTCTCTAAAATGTCTTTGACGTTCCCAATGCCAAAGCCATGAAGCAAGGGGTCTTGCTTGGTTGTAGGAATATGACCGTCATTGATCTGAACGATATTACTGGGATTGATAATTAAAATAGAAAGCATATTCTCGCTGTAAAGGATCTGAATACTGACCCAGCGGTTTGAATCGGACAAGCCTGCACAAGCTTCCATGGCATTATCAATCAAATTGCCCAGCACAATAGTCACATCTACACGAGGAAGCCTCAGCGCGGAAAGATCATTGACACGAAACCGCATATCGATGCCTTGCTTCTTCCCAATATATCCCTTTTGGTTTAGAACCGCATCAATAGCAGCATTATGGCTGTTGACAAGCAAAATTCGCTCACTTTGGCGCACATTCAACTCTGAAAGAAATTCTTTGGCATCGTCAACGCGTTCACTTTCCAGCAATTCAGATAAAGTCGATAGGTTGGCCCGGAAGTCGTGCGTCATTTTTCTTTGCCCGGCATACGCCTGACTCAAAGCCTGAATGTTTTCGTCCTGAACGTGGGCGCGTTCGTTGGCAGCAATCAGCTTCTCGCGATTTTCCGCGTTTTCTTCAAGATAGTCCAATAAAATCAATGCAGCAATATCAACAAGATCGAGAATCAATAAACAAATCTGCCATACACGTTGTTCTTCCGGGTAGGTATATACCTGCCTGAGCACAAGCAGTGTGCAAACAGGGAAAGCAGCGGATAAGGGGACCCAAGCCCTTGGTTGTGTTCTTGCATGTAGCGGTTTGTGGTACTTATTTATCAGAAATGCAAATGCTAAGATAAACGAACAACGGAGAAAAAAGAATATAGAATAGAGCGGAACATTCCATATATATTCTTCGTGGGTAAACCCACTAATACGTATACAGAGTTCATCAAACCAGTGACTATAAGAAAATAAAACAGAATATACCGTTACAACGATAAACAACCGCCGATCCCAGCGACTTTGGTACAAAAACACACAAAACAGATATATTAAGGCGACTTCTTGCAGCATTTTGAGTGTATATCCGAATTTTGTGCCAACAGATACAGATAAGAATGTAGCAATGACCCAGCACAAAAGAATACAAAGCCATCGCTTTTTTCTGCTTTCATTGCGAGGGAAAAAAGCGTCAAATACAAGAACCTCGACTGCCAGCGCAACCATGTTGCCTATAAAGCTGAGAATATTTCCCCAAATTACTACCATAGTTGCTGCGCCTGCCATCTTACAAATTTTTGCTTATTGTCGCGATAACTACGAGCCCCCACAGGAAGCGTTTGACCGACTGTCAGAACTGCACTTGTGCTTTGAAAAGACTGTAGATACGCCATATTTACAAGATAACTCTTGTGGATACGTAAAAATCCATGAGGGACAAGCAGATCCTCAAGCTGCGTCATGGTTAATCTGGTAATTAGCTGCTCACGGCATCCGCCTACCAAATGGAGATACTGTTCACGTCCCTGACTTTCTATCCATGCAAGAGATTGAACTGGGATAGGAACACTCTCACCCTCACAGAGAATTTCTACTTTTCTCTGACGGGTGCGGCACATTGCCAGTGCATCTTCAAAATATGTAGGCAGCTTCTTTTCCAACTCGGATTTGGCAAGATAGCGAAAGGCATCCACTTCATACCCTTCAGGGGCGTATTCGCTGAAATTTGTCACGAAGATCAATACAGCTTCCGGATTCATCTTGCGCATCTTTCTTGCAAGATCAATCCCGCTTTCTTTACCGAGGTCAATATCGAGAAATAGAATGTCATATTGTGCGATAGTGTTAGCACTCATTTCAGCAATATCAGTTAAGCAGCTCAATTTCATGGATTTGCTGGAATAGGCCGGCAATGATAGGATCCTTTTGAACATTGACTGCGCGAATGTAGGATCATCGTCACAAATAAGAATCTTGACCATACTCTCTCCTATATAGGCTCGACTGCCAATCCTTTGTTTGGGGTATGTTTTCAAAATAACGAATCCTCCGGGTTTTGTCAATAGATTTCTTTTTATATACCACGTTTGTGGAATTTAATCAAGCAAATTCCACAATTAAAATGGCGCCGAATTGTAAAATATTTATATTGTGCAAGGAGGGTAAAACGCTTATGTTGTATGATTTTGGGCCACGCCTGTTAAAACTGCGAAAAGACAAAAATCTTACGCAGCAGATGGTGGTTGAACGTGCAAAAGGGTTTGATCCGAACCTGCGACTTTCAGATTCAGTGCTGGGGAAATACGAAAGTGATCTTGCTGTTCCGCGACTGACGGAGGCAGCTGCACTGGCAGACGTTCTAAATGTTTCGTTGGATTATTTGACAAGCGGTGAGAAATGTAATGTCCTATCGCTTAAGGAATTAAGCCCAGAGCAGGTGCAATTGCTTATGGACTTGACAGCGCACATTCGAACCAAGAAAAGAAGATCTCAAGGACACAAAAATGTTCCGAAACCAACAACCGAGGAAACGGAATTGATAACTCGGCTCATTGCTGAGATTTTGTACTGAGTGCTTCTCCATCTTTCAAATTTTGCGTTTATGTCATATTTTTTGCGTTTGTGACATTTTTGTGGCGGGAATCATTTTCTGCTGATAAAATGAGCAGCGTAAGGAGTTGACATAAATGGAAGCATTGGCGGCAAGGATAGCGGCTTTTTGTTTACAAAAGCACTATATCAAACCAGATCAGATTGCTTGGCTGCAATATGGTTTGATGCGCCGCCTAATGGGAATGGTTACATTTCTTCTTCTGCTTCCAGTAGGTGCATTTTTTGACGGATGGGGAAGCACTTTCCTTTTTCTGCTGGTCTTCCGCTTCATTCGTATGCGGACAGGTGGATACCATGCTAAAACGCCGGAGGGATGCCTTTTAGGGTCAACATTTACAATGATCGTATCACTAGAGCTTGCAAAGCGATTGCATCCCGTATCAAATCTGATTTGTCTTGCTGCTGCTTCTATTTTAATTTTAAGATTAGCACCAGCAAATAATGCTGCCCTTCATTTGAACGCGGAAGAACTTGTTGCAGTACGCAAAGAAGTGAAATTAAGATTAGCAATCGTTATGCTTTCGGCGTGCCTATTGCTATTTTTTAGAGAACCGATAGCATATCGAGTAACTTCTGCGATTTTGGCTGTTGCGGTCACACTATTGATTTCTAAGCTCGGCCTTGGAATGCAATAATGCATTCTATTGATAAAAATTTTAAGTATAAGGACGAAAGGGGTAATAGTTATGGTATCAAAAGAAACCTTTACACAGCATCTTGCCCATGAAATGGCACAGGCAGTTGTTCATCGTGAACGCTACGGATGGCCGCCGGATTCGCCGTGGGGCCTGTTTCAGCCTACTCGCCCAGAAGAAACTGAAAAGATTGCTGTAAAAGAAGAACAGTAAAATGTTTGTATGATACACGTTTTGGATAACGTGTACACGATGCGCAGTCCACGTTTGTAATTGACGTGGACTGTTGCTGTATATGCGGTACATAGACAGATGAAAAGTTCAGCCATAAGGAGCTTTATATGGCGGCAATATTGTAGGCAATAGAATCACAATATTATAAACAGATAATTCTATTGTTAAATAGAAATGGCAATTGGGGTCGGCGTTTTTGCTGATCCCAATTGCTTTTCTAAGCTATTAAAAGGTGCCTAAGGGGATTTATGTGATTATTCCGGAAGTAGACGATTGATAAGTTCTTCGCAGTCGGTTGAGGTATAACCCCACAAAACAGAGCTCAGCACATTAATCGCTTCTTCCCGACGAAGATAGTAGTTGCGCATCGACATAGGCATTCCTTTTAATTCAAGAAAATGCAGAATCTCATAGTTGTTCGCATAATGATGAGGGGCAAGATATGTATAGTACAAAATCCAGTAATAGAGTTCCCCTTTTTCGTGCTTTTTTCGCATGAGATCAATCGCAGAATTTATAAGCTGTAGCATCCGTTTACTCCGCTCCAGTGAGTGCACATAAGATTCAAGATGTGTGTTTGAATTTGATGCTTCAAGACCATCCAGCACGGCCTCGGAAGCACAACCATACTCGGTGCGAAATTCCGCCTGAAGATTATAATCGGAAACTTCAATACTCCATGAAACGCTACGATAATTTTTTAAAAGAGTCCATGTATCGTGATAATAAGAGGGAAATGCGGATTTTTGATTGTGTGCAGACATAATAAATGCTCCTTATCTTTGTCATAGAAGAACTGCTTCACTCTATAAACAGAGATGCCGTGGCGATTTTGACGCATTTATAGCGCACTTAGAAAAAATATTTGTGAGGAAATTGCATGCAGAAGATGAACTTGTTCAAAAATCCCGATTATTTGAACACAAATATGCGGTCTGTGAAATATTAACGTTTTTAATATGAACTGCACGGTAGACAAACGCAGACGAACGGTCAGTTCAAACATAAAGGAATAAAAAGAAATAGCGAGGTGAAAGAAAATTAACGAAAAGATTCTCTGTAATATCATTAGACGGATACCAGATTGAAAAACGAACTAAAAAGCTATTTCTTGAAGTACAGTTATAGATGGTAGCCAATTTGTTAAGGGCAACTCTATCGAGCTTCGTACTTGCGAGAGTGATGGATGATTAGTGCTGGCGATTCCAAGATAGGAACTGCTACATGGAATTGTCAGTATCATACGCAAATTTTGACAGTGCAGATCCTGTCTGAATGGAACTGTGCTGAAGAATTTACGTGTGCTATTTTCCAATATAATATTATTGATCCACTTTGCCGTTCTCCTCCGTTATTCCCATCGAAAAAATGATGGGAGTAATAGAATGGTAAAAAGGAACAGTGGAACATCCAAAGAGGATATATGTCAAAATCAGTTTACTGCTTATGTGGTTCTGGCGGTAAAACGAAAGCGTCAGGCTTACATAAAAAAGAAAATAAGAGATAAAGAGGACCAGGAAAAAAGGAAGGAAGAACAATCAAATTTTGGAGCCGAAGAGAATACTGTGTGGGATAGACTGGAGGTTCAAAATGAAGAATTAGTGGCTGCAGTGCAACAGTTAAAGCCCAAAGCGCGGTTTATTGTCACAGGGTATGTCCTAAAAGGGAAAACATTTAAGGAACTTGCTCAAGAAACGAAACTCACAGAAAGAGCGGCAGCTTCTACGTATTATAGAAGCATTGAAAAACTACGTATTAAAATGGAGAAAGAGAAATGACATTTATTGAGCTGTTACTTGCGGCCAAGGAGGGAAGTGCATCTGCCTTTGAGATACTGTTTGACCGATATAAAAACCTACTGCGAAAATACTCAGTAATAAACGGAGTGTTTAATGATGATCTTTACCAAGAACAATGTGTGATTTTTGTACACTGCATAGAAATTTTTGAAGTGAAATGAGCGGAGAAAAGCCGCTTCAACCGTTCAAGGTGTGAATAACTTTCTCTGTGATATCAGATACAAACCATCAATGTGATGAGCAAGAAAACTTTGCACTGATTGGCGGAAAAGCATAAGGAAATGTGGGGTTCAAGAGAATTTTAAATTTTTATAAATTCCAATCTGTTTGTATTCACTTTGTTACGATATGTCGATATAATGGAAATAAAAGGAATCATGAATTGTGGGCGTGAGTAGAATGGATAGGACTGTAAAACGTAAAGGGGTAGCATATGTTTGATGAGTTTTTAGAAGATTATAAATATAACTGGAAAATGGCGGATAAAAAGTATATGGAAGAATGTTACAGAAAAAGTTTGTCACCAAAGCAAATTGAAAAGGCAAAAAACAGTCAGATGATTTCAATCTTTCTCAAGATCAAATGGATGTGGGAAAATCTGAAAAATAGTATTGAGGCTGCAAGGTTCCCCGAAATTTTAGCATTGGCAATAGCGGTATTCTTGATTTCTTTAATTCTTTTGATTGTGTTAGGTGGACATATTATAACAGCTTCGGAACCAGCATTGTATGGTTGGAGCTTGATTCTATACTTTGTCAGCGGTCATCTGGCTGTAAAACTAATGCCAAGTACGGTAGCATGCACCCGGACGAAAAGTAAGCAATGCTCAATAAATGATAAGCATAGCATGAAAAAAATAACAAGATATTTTGAAGATGTTTCGGTGAAGGCGCTTGTTGAAACGGCAGAAGACTTTGGTTTGGATTTGAAAAGCGCAATATCATGGTTGATTCTGGAAAATCAACAGTATATGAAAGATGAAAAAGAAAAGCAGCAGAAAGCAAACTTGATGACGCAGATAATAGTTGCTGTTTTTACAGCGGCCCTTAGCAACATGGTAAATGCAATTGGAGAGGGAACAAGCGAAGCAATGAAGAAAAGCGTAACCATAGGTAGTGTATGCATAATAATTTTAGGCGGTATGCTATCTGCGTATCACATGAAAAAGAGTATGGAAAAATCAAACGCAGAATTCCAAATTGGTAAAAACTTGAGTGAGGCCCTTAATTACTATGCTAATAGTTTATATAAAGGAAGTTCGTTAACAATCATCTGATATACCGAATTTGTGAGAACATTTTTTCCGGAAGCGACATAAAAGAATGAAAGAACGAAGCTGCTTCTGGCGTTTGTGTACATATACTATTGCGTTTTCTAATGCTTGTATCGTACTTGCCATTAAGCTGGATAAATTATGACGTGATCCATATTGCTAACGATTAAGAACTTAGGTAATGCATTATAATATAGGTAGGAATTTAGGGGGGATACTAAGTACGAGGTGAAGTTAATTACAAAGAGGATTTTCTATTTTGTTGGGTTCATTCGGCCCCGATAAAAAGAGAAAATCCGAACTTGCGGACATTAATTGAATATGATTAAAAGTGCAAAAAGTCTCCGCCACTTATAATGTGGTGGAGACTTTTTGTGAAAGTGAAAAGGAAAATGAACCGCAGGGGGGATGTTGGGAAAGCGTCAATCAAAATACTTTGACGTGAAAGGCTAAGTGCCTCACTTGCAAACGAAGGACTCGCAGCAGAAGGATATTTTAATATCCGTAACTACTACGAGTCCTTACTCTTATGCGGTTAAATTGTTGCAGGTCGTTCGGCACACACGGTGACGGGAAAAGGCTGGTTATAGGAGTTCCCTACTTGATTTTTAACGATTGGAAAATGTGAAAAGTTTTGGACTTTGTTAAGGAAAAAGTGCAAATAATTTCATAAAACTGATGGTACTCATTATGCTCTAGAGCAACTCTGCGGTGTAAAAAGCAGAAAATAAGTATGTACCACAAAGGCATTACATTAAATCAAGACTTGTAGTCCTCCCCTAAGAATGGATAAAAGATGTCGACCTTTGATAGGTTGACATCTTTTATTTTGTATACACCCAGCATGGGCAACAACAAGATGGTGAGAGAACATTACGTGCTTGGCGGAAGAAAAGGTGGTAGAAGGGAAAAAACTACAATTAAATGAGATAAAAGTTAAACTTTAGAAATGGAATGATGTCCTTCAGAGACTATGAGTCGATAGGATTCTCCCCGCCAATAGAAATTCATTCGTAGTGCCTTCCATCCAGACGGTAAGACAG
>OLPO01000527.1_pt1 | contig 30912 bp, 38 predicted proteins | sample 1672831 | NCBI WGS metagenome assembly OLPO01 (sample SAMEA3136728, study PRJEB25190) | human gut metagenome
ACAGTTATTCCTTAAAAAGTATCATATATTACTAATACCATTCACCAGCAATTCGTATTATATATTAGTAATACCGTTTACAGCTATCTGGTATCACATATACACTGATACCAGTTTCTTCCTATTAAAAACAGTATTACACATATACTGATACCAAGCTCCTTTATGCTGATATCCTCGTCAGCAAATAATCCGGTATCATGCATATCTGATACCATTTATTCTCAAAAAATATCACGTATACACTAATACCGTTTATAATCATTTAGTATCATACATGTTTAATACCATTTATCCTGCTGACAGTTGTTCTTTAAAAAGTATCATATATTAGTAATACCATTCGCCAGCAATTAGTATCATACATAACTAATACTGCCCATAATAATCCGGTATCATATATTACTGATACCAATAATACTGCCCACCCTTGTCAGCAAATCAATTAGTATCATATACTCTTGATACTATTTAATTGTAAACAGTATTGCTTATTGCTGATACTATATGCAGTTGTCCGGTATCATATATTCTTAATACCAGTCTTTCCCGCTGACAGATAATCCCGTCAATAAACATAAAAAAAGAGTATCAGTTTTTAACCAATACTCTCCTCACAATTATTCTGCTAAAAATCCTTTTACGTAATCCTCAACGCCTGCTTCCGGTTCGCTGTTGCAGACGCCATAGAGCTGCTTAATGGAATATCTGTTTTTGTATGCAACAAATTCTACTGTATACCGCTTGTTGTTATACACAAATGAATATATAGCACAGGAATCTTTGTTGATTTTATTCGCATATTCGGCAACACAGTTGTGCATTTCACTGCCTTCCCGAACAAGTCTCCTTTTAGATTTAATCCATTCCATATCATCCGGCAGCAGCTTTGTAAGACGATTGAATTTTGAATTCTTAGGAACCTTTACTCTTGGTGTATTTTTAGCCGTAAGCTCCTTCGCCAGATCATCATGCGCATCATTAACCTTCTTTTCAGATGTAAACATGATTGAAATCTTTCTGTGCAACATTTCTGACATATCAATATAATCATAAATAATTGGGTCTATGTCAGCACCAACTCGCTTTTGAATGATTTCAGATAAAAACCTTTTAACAACATAACGTCTTGAATCCACTCTTTTTATTTCCGGATCAATGTAAATTCTCTTGGCATGAACACAGTAGGTTTTCATGAATTCTTCAAAACTCATATATTTGTTTGCCAGCAGAAAGTTTCTGCTTTTTTCATTAACAAGCGGCAGGGCCTGCATAATGAGATACCCAAGGCGCAGGTCACATCTGCTCCAGTCGATAAAGCCTGCATTTTTATAATGGGCATTCATTACTTCATTAAGGGTGTGTCCGGCAGTAATCTCGTTACAAGTGAATGCCGGTAGCAGGTCATAATCCCTGACAGAATATGCCATAATATCTTTCCACACACATTCTTTTGCATCTTTAATACGCTGAAAGAACCACGATAATATAGTTCCTATAAGGCCGCATCCCTTTCTGACATCATTGTTAATTGTATGAAAACCGGCTGGTACCCATTTTCCTGATGGAATCTGCATAAGAACGCTATAATCATTCGTAAACAGATATGTTCTGTCCAATTTAGTGCGTCCATCATGTCGGCACGAATATAATGGTTCATCTCCATAATTGGAGTCATCCCGCGAATGTGCATTATATATGGCAGTGCTTTCGTATTTTCTAAACGTTAAGAATATTCCTGAGAAAGTAATCTTCCATGAAAACTTTATGGCTGGCTCATTAACAGACACAATATTTTCGCTGCCAAATTCCGCGCAGTCAAGCTTAGTACATGTATTAAAGATCGGCTCGACAAACTTAGTGTTAGTAAGATTTATACGTCCACTGCTGTAACCGTTACCCAGCTCGTTACTGATGAAATATAAGGATGCATCATTTCTTTCCATAATGCTGTCAACAAGATCCTTAAAGCCCGGATAATATTTGAAGGCAATTTCTGCTGCCACAATATTCCTGTTAAAAACATTATTCTCAATCATCTGTTCGTACTGAATCCACTCTTCGTCAGTAATGCCTGCTTTAATATAACACCGTGCCCTCGCTTCCATGCCACCGTTAACCATCTGAGACGTAAGCCGTATAATCCTTAAGATTTCATTCATGTCTTTAGAACATGTGCCTTCTTCAATTAATACCAGCGCAAAAAGACTTAGGGAATATGCATTTCTTGACTGTGAAGAGTTAACAGAAGTTGTCCTACCGGATTCAATTACCAAAATTCCATCAGGAATTTTTGAAAAATGCTACAGCTTAAAAACAGTAAATGCGTCGAACGTGGACACTGCTTGTGACTATGCATTTTATGGTTGCAAAAATCTGGAAACATTTGATTTCAGTAAACTGCAATCATTGGATTTTATGGCATTTGCTTATACAGGCATTCGTAAAGCAGTCTTTTCTGATAAATTTTCAGAACTTGGCGTATCAGCGTTCTATAGCTGTAAGAATCTTCAGACAGTAGATATGAAAAACTGTAAAATACAAGAAATTCCTTACCAGTGTTTCTGCTGCTGTGAAAGCTTAAAAAATGTTCAGCTCCCTCAGGATGTTACAGTTTTTGATAGTGACTGTTTCTTTATGGCAAATCTCAACAAAATCACCATAAACGTAGGTACATATGTAGGCAATAATGCTTTCAGCAAAGCGTCTATTAGTGAATTAGTATTTGCCAATGACACTAACCGTCTGATGAAAACTGCCGTTCATCCTCTTGCATTTGAAAATGCAAAGGTTGGCAAACTTGCTATACCTGATCATATGTATGACAGGTTCAAGGATGCTATTGATAAGATACAGTAAACTGTTAACAGAGTCTCTTTTTACAAGAGGCTCTATTTTTTATAATACAAAAAAAGACGCCTCATTAATAAGACGTCTTTTGGATTACAATATTTAGTTTTTAATTTTCAGTTTCAGAAGAATTAAGGATAGCCTCGATTTCATCCGTTGACTTATCGAATGCTTCAGCCAGATCTTTTACAGACGTGCCAGCTTTCGCAAGTCTTTTAACTGCAGGAATAATCTTTTTATCGACAGCCTCCTGATTGTACTTTTCCATTAAATCACACATGGAATCAAGACCTCCTTCCGTGTTTTTTAACCTCTTAACTTCACTAGAGAGCATCGGGAACTTAGGATTATCCACATCTTTTGCAAGAAAACAGGACATAAGCTCTGAAATTGTTGAACCATCATTGACTGCAGTATTAACGAATACTTCTTTAAGTCCGTCATCCACTACAGTTCCAGTTTCTCTGATAACCTTGTCAACATGATATATTGTTCTGCCCTGCTTGAATATGTCAAACTGGGATATATAAACAATACACACATCAACAACATCTTTAAACTTGCTGCCAACCTCTGACGATTTGACTGTTATGCTAGATGCATTAAAGCGCGCTCGTCTCAAATGATCATCATTGTCAGACCTCTGAATTTCGATGTTGCACTTTTCTCCTGTACCCAATGTACAAAGAGCATCAAGCCTTACTGACCTGCCGTAGATATTCTTTTCGCTGCATTGAGTTATTACCTCATCCACGATAAGCTTATCATCTTCCAAGATTACTCTTAGAATCTCCTGACAAACCTTTGGGTTTTGAGCTAACGCTTCAAAGAATACGTCGTCAATAGGTCTGAAGGGTTCAACCTTCGCTTTCTTTTCTTCTTCCGTTAATTTCATATCATCTCTCCTTTCTTAATTTATGTTATTAACTACATAATTAAGATGGAGTTTGTACATTTACTACATAGCAAATATTTATTTTTGTGAGTTTCTATAGTTATTATATCATGAACTGTTCATTTTTACTATACCCTTTTGCTCGTCTTCCATCAAAACTCATATTTATCCTGTAACTAATTTTCATATTAAACAAAAAATAAAGGAGGATATACAATATGAAAGTAAACATTATCAAAACAAGTACAGTTAGCAGCAAAATGGATGAATTCGTTATAGAAAATGAAGTTCTATATGAGTGTAATCTTACAGGTACAGTTGTTGTGCCAGAGAATGTAACCAAGATAAAGGCAACAGCATTTTCCAATAAGACTAACATAATTAAGGTAGTGCTGCCAGAGGGACTCAAAACGATTGGAACCAATACATTCATTGGATGCACAAGCCTTGAGGAAGTTATCATTCCTGAAAGTGTGGAAGCTATTGAGGATCAGGCATTCTTCGGATGTAAGAAACTCAAGAAGGTTCATCTGCCAAAAAATCTTAAGCGTCTTTGTATTAAAGCTTTTACAGATTCAGGATTGGAATCAGTAGACCTGCCGGAACACCCTGATTACGTTGGTTCATATGTGTTTGCAAACTCACAGCTGCATCAGGTAACAATCCCTGCAAATTTCCCACTTACAGTCGCAATGTTTGATGAATGCAAGCACCTTGAAACTATTACGTTTGAAGGAACAGACATAAAGGTTCCGGGTATATGTTTCAAGCTCTGTGAAAACCTTAAAAACATTGATCTTAGAAACATCAAGACTATTGGCAAAGGTGGTTTTTCGGGATGTAAGTCTCTTGATTTCGATGTTCTGCCAAAGGACATTCGTGTCAACGATAGTGCTTTCTCAGGGTGTGGAATAAAACACATCACTGTGGAAAACTTGAACTCCATTGAGGGAACAGAAAAGGTCTTTTCTGAGTGCCATCAGCTGACAGAAGCTGTGATTGAAGTAAGAGGCGCAAAGCAAGAATAAGGATTCTCTTCACAATCAATTTCTATATCTGTGATTTTCTTCTTTTTATTGCTGTAGCTGGGATATATTCTTGTTTCATCATAAACAATAGCCTTAAACAGCTCCGCCCTGATATGATACGGCTCTGATTGTTCAAGCATTTTCTGAATTCGACACTGAACATATGCCAATAGTACAATAATCAGAAAAATTGCAATGGTCCCAACTATTGCCAACATACTGATAGGCCTAACACAAAAAACAAGAAGCTCTATGAAAATTGCAGTAAATCCAATAGTAATCAATATGGCAATAGCTGTAATAAGAATATCATAATCGTATAGTTCCTTTACTATTTTGAACAGTCTTGGATGACCAACTTTCAGTTTTGCAAATGGCTCACCTTTAATTCTTGCATTGGTGTATACCTCATCAGGAATGTTGTATATTATATTAATCTGACCATCATTATCTCTTGAATATTTGAATTTCTTTCGTATCTGCATACTTTTTCTCCCACAATCACTTTTTACACCGCACCCGCAGGATAAAACCTGCGGATGGTAATAAATCTAATGAATATTCTACTTAAACAGCATAAGAATAAGCGGAATAACAAAGATTGCATAAATAAGTAGCAGTCCGGAACATGATGCAATGCACTTAACGTTGTAACGTGCTTCTTTATTCCAGCTCTCTCCAAAGATATTAAACTCAGTGAAATCTCCGCAGTTGTCCCATTTATGCTTTGAAATCTCTTCCATTGGCAGGCGACTTTGGAGATTAAACTCTTTAAGAGTATTGTTTAACAATTCTTTATCAAACTTGTCACCTTTCTTAAAATTCACCCCTGGAATCTGAATTCCAAATTTATTAAGTGTTTCAATTAACTCTTTAACAAGATGATCATTGTACGCATATTCATTAAGTATACGCACATCTTCATTTTGTTCAATGTTGGACACAATAGACCTGATCTTTAATACCGCTACGGTATATTTTTCATACAGACTGTAAAATTTGTACCACTTATCGTTCTTTCTTATTCTTCGTATCAGCTTCTTATTTCCGAAAATCGGAATATAAACAATGAGGAATATGGCTACAATATAAGCCAGTCCGATAAGAATGACCAAAAACTCGTTGCCAACAGTAAGGAAATAGTCGTTCCATGTACTGTTGCTTCCACCAAGGGAAGTAAGTTTTTCAAATGAGTCAATTAAAAATTGTAAGTATTTTTTCAGCATAATTCATTCTCCTTTGTTTTGTATATTCATACGTGAAATTCATGCGGTGCTTTTTGTTTTTGAGTTACAATGTCTTTACCACCATTCCATCTCAACGCATTTATCAATACAATCCTTTACAATATCCTTGAAATCAGAAAACTTTGCACAATCTGAACGTCCAGCATATCCATAGCAGATATCATCATTATAGTCTTTTATGATTTCCCAAATTGATTTGCAATGTTCAGTATCCATTTTTCCACTACAGTCACTTTCATATAGAAAATCAAGAATATTACTATATTTCTCATTATATTTTGCGTTTAATTCTGCAATCTTCTTGTTATAGCAAGCCATGAACTTTTGTCGTTCATCTCCAACAAGAAACATTCCATCCGTCAGTTTGCTGTAATGTTCTGCAATGTCCGTTGCTGTAAGGTCTGCAACTTTCTGCCTCAATCTGTTAAATCCTGCAGGGCCAAGATCTATTGAATAATTTGGACTTTCTATTGTCACTCCCATATTTTTCTCCTTTGATTATCTTAATACGACATCTTTTTGTTGGCGAACAGTATTCACATCTATTTTGCATAATCTTTTACTACAACTTCATAATCCGTTCCCAAAATGCTAAGGACATTGAATTTCTTTATTTCTCCTAAAACCGTTGGGTCTTCTTCCTGAATTGTGAACACAATGCCAGATTTTAAAAAATAACGCACTATTTTTGACAAAAACTTCATTTTCATTTGTCTATTATCCGTACTAAGCATGAACCCTTGCGGAATTTTAAAATCAGAAATAACCCCCTCGTCAAATATAATCAAAACATCTTTTTTGTTTAGTCTCTTTATATTATTGATTAGAAAGTCCCAAATATCATCAAACATGTGAAACTTAAGAGCTGAAGGATAAGCATTATATATGTAATACTTGTTTCCTTTTTTCGGGTCAAGTTCATACAAATCCTTTGTATCACAAAAAGTAAACCCACAGCTTCTTAATTCATCTTTTTCTTTTTTGAAAATGGGTATACCGGCAAAAATTATGGTAATTCCATTACAATGATTTTTAGCCAGCTCTATACATTCATATGACTTACCGCTGCCACTCCTTCCGACATACATTCTTTTTATGCTTTTCATAGTTTTCAATATTCCTTTCATTCTATCAAGACACAAACAAGACTTGATAATTTTATCGTTATATATAGTGCCTAAAATCAATTTTGTCCCAAAAAATATTCGCTTTCCGCAATAATCATTATCTTGGTGCTAGAATAAAGACTTGTGACTTTAGTCATAAGATACAGCCGTCCTTATTAATTTCCATCAATTTTATTATCAAACTTCAGGTCGGTTGTAATCTCCGGCACCTGTTCAAACTTCGCAAGCAGTCCATTGCAATAGAACGTCCTGTCTGAATCCGTAACAGGCTCCTTTAACAAGTATCTCGCAACAAATGTCATCATGTCTTTGTCAACACACTTAACCTTTATGCTGCGGGCTGCATTGTCCATTAAATAGACATTCGAATAGACATTCTTGATGTAACCGTCAACACCATACCCATAAATCTTGTGCAGGGAAAAGACCTCAGTGTTCATATATGGCGCCTGACCGGATATTTTGTATATGTCAGCTATTACTTCACGCCTGTTCTCCAGATCAGTTATGTCAAAGATAATTTCATCAGCAAGAAATGCCGCCACATTCTCTTTGCTAATAATCTTTGCATGCAAAATATCTGTCAGCAGTTTATCCATAAGCATTTTTTCGTAAGCAGTCTGTCTCTTCGGATTAAGATTACCCATAATAACCTGACGAATGTACTTGCTATTTATGATGTGCTTATTATCAGTAAACCTGCTGATAAATTCTTCCCATGTATCGGATCCGCCAAATATATCATCGTGGTATTCCCGCAGAGCTGAAAAATTAGCCTTTTTCATGTCAATACTTAAGAATACTCTGCCGTTATTCTCGGGATTGTATATCTTGCTTACCGGGAGCCCTTTATTTTTTATTGAAAAATCATTGATGCCATAAGCTGTGAAAAGCTGAAAACCTTCTGTACTCCTTACAGTTTCAATTGCTTCATCCTTTATGCGGCTATAGTCAGCAAAATAATCCATAGCACTGTCATACTTTGTAAGTTCACTCTTAAATAAATCCCACTTGCTTACAGAATTATATAGAAAATCAAACAGTTTGAGCCTGTCTGAAAAGTATGGTTCATCGAATATGTTAACAGGAATATCACAGTCCTTGCAGAATCGCTGTCTTAGCTTAATCATGTCGCTCATCCATAATAGTCTCCTTTGCGTCTTTGTATATATAATATTTACTTTCGTTCATTTGTCCAAAAAATACTGGCAGAAAATTTTCAGCATTAAGTGACACTTTAAACAAAATAACGCAAATATAAGGGTTTTGCGGCATCTGTTTTTATTAAAAGCCTTGAAATCATTGATTTTACTGAGTTTCTTACGTCAAGTGGCACTTGATGTTAATTGTCAGCATAAGTTTTTGCTCATTCGCCAGCAAAACTCATCTTTATCCTGTAAATTCATAAACAAAAAAAAGAATAAAGGAGGAAATTATTATGAAGCTTACAATTAAAGAGACAAGTTTATTCAAGTTTGCTAAAGAGGAGGATTCTGCTGACAAGAAATCTCTTGAGCCGGAGTTTACCATAGAAGGTGCTACTCTCAAAAATTGCAAGACAAACGGATGCAAGGTGATTAAAATCCCAGCAAAAGTAACCGTTATCGGTGACTATGCCTTTTATCGCAGTGATGTGGAGGAGGTTATTCTGCCAAATAGTTTAAAGACCATCGGTGAAGCAGCTTTCTACCAGTGCAGCAGTCTTAAGAAAATTAACTTTCCGGAAAAACTGGAGAGAATAAAGCATTCTGCTTTCAAAAGCTGTATTGCCCTTGAGTCAGTAGATTTTCCAAAAGAAATGCTTTACATTGAGTCGTCTGCTTTTGAGAATTCAGGCCTCAAGCATGTAACTCTACCGGAAAAAATGATCCACCATGACAAAAATGGCGAGAATATCTTTGCTAAAACTGCATTGAAGACTGTGAATATTCCAAAGAATTTCTCTTTGGAGACAGGAATGTTTGCAGACTGTCATCAGCTCAAATCAGTTAAGCTTAGCTGCGGCAAATCTGTGTCAAAAAACTGTTTTGCTGGCTGCGAAAATCTTGAGGATATTAGCCTTGACTCAATAGGCTGGTTTGGAGATGGCGCATTTAAGAGATGCAAATCTTTAAAAACAAAAGAGCTTACTCTCTACCCTTACCAGCATGTTCGTTCCGACGCATTTGTAGAATGTTCATTTGAGAAAGTCCACATTGAGAATGTAGATGGACTGGGTACAGGCGTCTTCAAAAAGTGCAATCTGTTAAAGGAGGTTACAATTAATGCTCCAAAGGCAGATTCATTAATAAATATGGGCATATTTGAAGGATGCTCAAATCTTGAGACGGTTACTTTCACTGACGAAGCAGACACAAACATCGTCAGTATCAGTGAATATGCTTTTTATGGCTGTGAAAAACTTACAGGAATAAAGCTGCCAAAGAATTTGAAACGCATAGCTTCATTTGCGTTCCAGTACACTGGACTAAGCAGCATTACATTTCCTGAAAGCCTTAAAAGTATTAACGAAGGTGCTTTCTCGTATACAGACCTTGAGGAAATTAATATTCCTGACTCAATTGAATTTCTGGATCAAGGAGTTTTTAACGGCTGTGTAAGACTCAAAAAAGCACATCTGTCAAAAAGACTAACCACAATCCAGACAGACTGTTTTAGAGAATGTGAAGAACTTTGCGAAATAACCGGTATTGAAAATATCAGAACCATAAACTGCCGTGCGTTTTCAGGATGTTATAGTCTTAAGGAATTTGATTTTTCAAACATCAATTCCATCGGGAAAAGTGCTTTTGAATGCTCAGGTCTGGAAAAGACTGAATGTTCTTCCAGACTCATGAACCTCGGAAAACAGGCGTTCGCTGGATGTATCAACTTGAAGCGAGTAGACTTAAGCAGATGTATGGATCTGGGAAAAATCCCTAAGGAGTGTTTCAATGATATTGACAATGAGCTGGACCTAAGACTTCCAGCCAAAGCACTTACTTTTGAAAGACGCTGTCTGCACGGACTTAAGCTGGACCACCTCACTATTTATCCCGGTTCATATCTTATAGAGTTTGCACTGTATGGTGTAGAAGCCCAGACACTTGAGTTTCTGCCAGTCAAGGATGAAAACTGTATACAGACACGTTTATATACAGGCCGTGAACTTGCTGGCACAAAAGTACATGAACTGATTGTTCCGGACTACATGTATGACAAATACAAAGAGATCTGGGACAAAATGGAGTAAACAGATTAAAGAGCGGCATTACTGCTGCTCTTTCTTTTTATGTAAACGCCATATTCATTGTACATCATAATCAAATTAATAAAGGAGGAAATTATTATGATTAGAATTGAGGACATTAAATGGAGCATTGATGAGGATGAGAAGGAAGCTTTAGCAAATCTTCCTGTCAATGTAACAATTACAGGCAATGATGAGAAGAGAATCCGCATTGATTCAGAGGGCGATGAAACTGAGCTCTTGGATTTAATCTTTAACTGGTTGACAGATACATATGAATTCTGCATTGAGTCAACTGGTGACATCAGTCTTGAAGATGATACACCTGCCGGAACACCAGTTGGCCCGTCTCTTGACGATGAAAGTTACTTTAAGCTTCTGTCAAAATCAGCTGAAGACCTGCCAAGAGAATTTTTCATTACTAAGCAGGACTCCGCATATGAAGCCAATTGCGATGTGGTTCGCTTCAATGGCACCACAAAGGAGCTTAAAGAACTCATGTGCGGTATTGTTGATGACGATATCACAGCAATGCTCAAAGAGAATGAAGAACCTGTACAGTATACTTCGTCAGCAAAGTATGTTAACGAGTTTGCTGCTGGCAAGTATGTTGCAAATGTGACGTACCCTAACAACCATATCGTCACCATAATGGCAATAGATATGGGAAGTGTTAGAGAAATTTCTCTATAAACAAAAAATACCAGCACTTTGTTGCTGGTATTTTTATATACACTTGGTTGTTTAGCGAAGTAAAGTGTGAAGAAATAATTATATAAGCATGATAATGTTGCTTGCCAATACTATACAGACATATCCGATAAATGACAGTCCGCCGCCGCAAAGTATCAGAATTAATATTGATACCATATTTGACACCACTCTTCTGCTTTTCCTGCTTATACGTATATGGACCACGTCACCCGTCTTTGCAGACTTATGCAGATGAATAATATTCCATGCTGTGTCTTTCACAATATCTCCATCGACGCTGTATACATCCGGCGCAAGTATTATGGCGGCAGTATCTTCTGCAAGCAGATATCTGGCAAAAAGAAACATTCCTATTCCTGACAGCATAAACCCGCTGCCAAGAATAATTACACTGATTATCATTATCAACATAATGCTCTCCTACCAGTGCATTCCACTGGACATAAACGGATTACAGCGCGGACCATTGATTTTGACCATTATATTTCTGCATTTTTTAATTTCCGGACATTTGTCTGACTGGATACAGAGATTTTCATCTTCAAGAATCATGTTAAGCATTCTGTAGAATGGAATAATGATATTTTTATCCAGATTAGCATCGCGCCAGTGAGAGAAAATCAAATCAATGCGATCAGCAAGTACTTCCAGAGAAAAGTTTGCAAGCGCTTCTTCTGTTGTATCTTCAAATGGATCCCGTGGTGTCATATTTAAACCAAAAAGGCTTTTCTCCTCAAGAGATTTGTCTTCCTTGTCTTTCTGCTTCATCCAGCTGTAGTTTCCAAGTACAAGAGATGCAGTGTATTCTTTATCATTGTCCACAAACTTCATGCATGCATCATTATGTTTACCAACGAAAACTGTAATCTTTCCTTTATAAATGGCATTTGAAATACGTCTGATGCGGCACTGCTTGCAGAATACATCATTATGGTCAAAAAGACTTAATGCCTCATCGAACTTCCTGACAATTTCCAGATAATGTTCCGTCATCTTCGTAAATAATGCTGGCGACTTATCCATCAGTGCATTCCAATCCACAACATAGCGCTTATTTCCTGATGGCAGATACAGCTTAGCAAGTTTTGCAATGATTTCTTTCTGTTCATCTCCATCAGCAGTTCTGAAATCTGCTACACTTATTAATATATGCATCAATATTCTGCAAATGGTAAAATTAGTAATATCCTTTCTCAAGAAATCAACCTTATACGAAGTAAGAGCTCCATCAAAGGCAGCCTTTCTGAGCTTATACAGCAGTATTGATGAACTATCACCAATGATTTCTCTTGCATGCAGGCTTTCTTCTGCATTTTCAATCTCTCGCTTTGAAACCTGTGTGTCATGCACATAAATTTCTCTATTTTCCATATCATCTCTGTCCATAATATTATTCCTTTCTGTAAATACATTTTTACTTTATAATATTTACTTTTATTTATTTGTCCAAAAATGCTTGCAGAAATTTTCAGTATCAAGTAACACTTTATTTTTCCTTATCTATCAGTAAAACTCATATTTATCTTGTAAATTCATAAAACAAAAATAATAATAAAGGAGGACAAATTTATGAAGATTACAACTTACAAAACAAACAAGAAGGTTCAGGAAGGACCTGAACCAAGTACAGAAAGAAGAGTCGTTGACGGTTTTTTCTTAACAATCATTGATGGCGTGCTCATTGATGTTGAGTATAGCAGTACAAGCGCTGACGTGTTAACTATTCCTGATGATGTAAGAGTTATCAGTAAACAAGCATTTAAAGATGTCTGTGTAAAGAAAGTAATTTTACCAGCTGGCCTTGAGAGTATCGCGGATGAGGCGTTTAGAAAATCAACACTCAGAAAGATTGACCTTACAAATGTAAAGGCAATGGGTGACAGAGTATTTGAGTTTTCAGAACTTAGAGAGGTTACATACTCAAAACATATGACTTATGTTCCTGAGATGTGTTTTAAAGGCTCAAAACTTGCTGCCTTTGAAATCCCGAAGCAAGTGACAGCTTTAAAAACTGGCTGTTTTGAGAACACAAATCTCAAGACAATTGACCTTTCGGGAATTATTACTTTAGACGATGGTATTTTCTTTAACTGCCTTAGTTTAAGAGAAATCATTCTGCCAGAAACTATCACCAAAATTCCCGTTGACTTCTGTCAAAGATGTCAGTGCCTTGAGAAGATTAATCTTTCTCACGTACAGTTCATTGGTATGTGCGCTTTTTCCGGATGCAGTAATCTGGATGCAGGAAACCTGTCAGCAGAAATTGACAAGTACGCATTCGAAGACACCGCTGTTAGAAATCTTGAGATAAAAGACATCTCAAAAATTCATAAGTGTGCATATCGTTGCTGCGACAAGCTCGAGTCAGTAACAATCAGCGGTAACGGAATCATTCCTTCCGGATTATTTGCAGAATGCAGCAGGCTTAAGAATGTAACTATCAATGAAGGTATCACTATCATTGGTGAATCTGCTTTCAGCGAGACTGTTATTAAAAAACTGGTTCTGCCGTCAACGGTAATTGCTGTTAACAATAATGCATTTGCATATTGTGGACAGCTTGAGAAAGCAGTTTTAGACGAAAGACTTGATTCCATCGGATGTCAGGCATTTATGAACACAACGTCACTGTCTGAAATCAGTATTCCTGATAAAGTAGAGTACATTGGGTCAAAATGCTTCAGTTATTCGGGCATAAAAAATGTCAAACTTTCAAAAAATGACTTCTTTACAGTCATTTACGATAAAACATTCTTTGAATGTGTTAACCTTAAGGAAGTCATACTTCCTGACAATATCCGTCAGATAGGCAGCTATGCATTTGCTAACTGTAAGTCACTGCAGCATATCAATCTTGACAATATAAAACTGCTTTTTGACAAAGCTTTTGCGGGAACAGCACTTGAGAAAATAACCCTTACTGCCAGAAAAATTGGCTCATGGGCATTTGCTCAGTGCGAAAATCTCAAAAAAGCTGATTTGTCAGGCATTGGTACTAAAAAATTAGATTCACGCTTATTCTTTGAGTGTATGAATCTTAACAAAATCAGCCTGCCGAAGAACCAGATAAAAATATTTGGTGGCGACTGCTTCTATCACACAGCTATCAAGAAAATCACCTTTGACACTGAACAGATTACAGTCGGATTAAACGCTTTTGGAAAAACAAATCTCAAAAAGGTTGTCATCAGCGAGAATTGTAATGATATTCTGTTCCAAGACTATGCCTTTCGTGAGGCAGAGGTCGAGGAATTTGTAATTCCGGATTTTCTGGAAAAGGTTATCAACCATGACCTTGAAAGAATGTTCTAAACAAAAAGAGACTGGTGCGAAAAACACCAGTCTTTTTTATTATCTGCAAGCAAACTCCACCTTTATCATAGTTCATACAAATTAAAATAAAGGAGGAAATTATTATGAGCAATATTACAATCAACATTCCAAAAGGAGCTGCTGCCATCATTGACACGCTCCAGAGCAATGGTTTTGAGGCATATCTTGTTGGCGGATGTGTTCGTGACAGTATCTTAAAGCGCCCGATTCATGACTGGGACATCACCACATCGGCAACACCTGATGAGATGAAGAAAGTGTTTGCTGACACTAAAATCATTGAAACTGGTATCAAACACGGTACTCTCACTATTCTGTCCGTTGACGGATTTTATGAGTGTACAACATATCGCATTGACGGTGCATATTCTGATGGACGCCATCCTGACATAGTACGCTTCACTAAATCTCTTACTGAAGACCTAAAGCGCAGAGACTTCACGATCAATGCGATGGCGTATAATGACAAAGAGGGGCTCATTGATTTATTCGGTGGCAGGCTTGATCTTATGGATCATGTTATCCGCTGCGTAGGCAATCCCGAGGACAGGTTCAAAGAAGACGCACTTCGTATCATGCGTGCACTGCGGTTTGCGGCACAGCTTGAATTTGATCTTGAAATGAAGACAAAGATTGCAGCATTCCAGATGAGCGATACTTTGACCAAGGTATCTGCTGAGCGTATTAACAGTGAATTCTGTAAGATACTTACTCAGCCAATGGGCAGTCAGGTGATCAATAATTACAAGGAAATCATTGCTGTATTCATTCCTGAAATCAGGGATATGTTCGATTTTGAGCAGAATAATCCATATCATATGTTCAACGTCTGGGACCACACAATTGAAGTACTCGCAAGAGCAGCTCTCTTCATGGATCCAAACAATTTGGCACTGACTCTTGCAGCGTTTTTCCATGATATTGGAAAGCCTCATAGCTATCAGGATGGTCCTGACGGCATAAGACATTTCTATAGCCATGCAGTAAAGTCTGCTGAAATGGTTGACAGCATTATGCGCCGTATGCGTTTCAACAACAGCATCAGGGAACAGGTAGTCACTCTTGTCAAATATCATGATGCCGACATTAAGCCGGAAGCAAAATATGTTAAGAGATGGCTCAACAAACTTGACAGTGAACATCTGTTAAGATGTCTTTTCATGCTCAAATACTCTGATATAAGCGGTCAAGTAGTGAAAAACAGAGCTGAGCGTCTCAGAGAAGTAAGTGAATTATTTACAGTTCTTGATGATATAATTAACCAGCAGGCATGCTTTTCGCTTAAGGATCTGGCTGTTAACGGAGAAGACCTTATTGCAGCAGGCATGAAGCCGGGCAAGGAAATAGGGGCTGTTCTCAGTCAGATGCTTAAATTAGTTTTGAATGATGAGTGTGCAAACGATAAGGACGCACTGCTTAAGGCTGTAGGTATTGAGTAAATTAAAAAGAGTGGCCAAAATGGTCACTCTTTTTCTTGTTAAAGCTGATTGTACAGCTGCGTAATTATCTGGTTGATATTGCTTCCCTGCATGTATCCTATTTTTAAATTATTCTTTCTTGCCATGTGTAAATATTTATAATAAAAAGCATGACATATATGTTCTGCGCAGAATACCGTCAAGTCCTGATTAACAAGCTTTGACAGCGGAATGTCTGACCTTACTTCTGTTGCAGTATATGTCCAGTCAGGAAATTCCTGCTTTAAATAATTGACAAGATTCTGGTGTCCGCCAATTATTGTAAGCCTTTTGTTTTTAAGCGCTTTCTTCATGTTCTCAATGTTGTTTTTAGCAGTTTCTGTTTCACTTTCCTTATCCAGTTCATACACAAACGAACGTAATGCTGCAAGTTCCTTTTTATCATCAGCACTCTCATACTTAAGCTTGTCCAGTTCTCTCTGAAGCGACTTGACCTTTTTATTTTCTCCTCTTAATGAGCTAATCTCGCTTTCCTGCATCTTAACCTGCGACTTGAGTTCATTTATCTGTGCAATCAGATCCGCTCTGTCATCAGACTCATCCTGTTTATAGTCATCCGGTTTAGCTTCGTCTTCATCAACATTTTTGTCTGCAGCCATTGTCTTATAAAGCTTGCTGTGATTATTATCATTGAACAAAAACCAGTTATCCGATATCGCACTCAGATTGCCAGCAAAAACTATTTGCATCATGAAATTAATAAATGAGGCCATCATAAGCTCATTGAGCATTTGGAAGCGCTCATCATCAGACGCGTCCTTTACGACCTGTGGATCAGTATAATCATACTCGTAATCCGGATCACTTAACGCATTTGCCACTGCTTCCACAGTATTTGTGACAAAAATACTGCCATTCCTGAGCCAGTTTTCAACAATGCTCATGTTATAAAGTTTTTCATTAACAGAGAAGTATCTGTAAGCAGTATTTCTTATGCAGAACTTAATGATTGTAATATCCTTTTTGTATGCAGTTAGATACTTATTAACAATATCTTCTGCAATGGAAAGATTGTGGTCAAAAGACTTGCAGTCCTCATCATGGTAATCATCATCATATATTTTAGAATATTTCTCTTTTGGAATACTTTCCCGTAAATGCTTGTTTGTCAGCTTGCATATTACTTCAAAATTACGATCTTTTTCCACTTCAATTCCAATAAGTCTTGATATGATGATAATTCTTGCCGCCGAGCCATCAGACATGCCATCACCCAGTATATCAAATATATCATAGCCAGTTAGTTTTGAAAAACGCTTGATGCTGTTGTATTCTTTCTTATGAAATGTTCTGTGCAATGCAATCAGCTGCTTCTTGCAGAACTCGTTGCCAAGTTTTGTGCCATAGTACAGATAATGGATAACCATTAGACTAAACTGGTCTCCAATCATATTGATACCGTAGGACGCTTTGTCATAATCGCCAGTAAAGTAATCAACCGCATGCAGTTCATCTTTCTTTTCATCAACCTGTCTGCATACATCAGCACAATTTGCAAAGAAGTCCTTTGCAATGGCTGAAATCTCAATTCTCAGATCGCCAGTGATAAATTCGTTTACAAAATAAAACTCAATGCCATCCTCTGAATCGGACTCATTTTCAAGACTTAAATCGTCTATGTATTTTGCCCTTTCTTTTCTTTCTGCCAGCCATTTTTCCATGTCGCTGCCCGTATTGTTAACTCTTTCCTGCATGCTGCTTGGAAGATTGCTGACCAGATCAGTTTTTATCATAATGTTTCTCCTTTCCTACTGTACTACACCAAACCTGTCAAACGGATAATACCGCAAACCTGCTTTTGCCTTAATCGCATCTCTTTTTACGTATGTATGCTTCCATTCTCTCGCATCAAATGAATTGTTTCTGTTATCACCTAAAAGCAGATATGAGCCCTTTGGCACATTGAATGTATATGGTCCATTATCATTTGTCCATTTTTCGTCCTTAAGATATGGTTCCTTTAAGCATTTTCCGTCAACATACAGTTTGCAGTCCTTAATTTCAACCTTTTCACCCGGCAAGCCGATAACACGCTTAATGTATTCTTCACCAGTATCAGGCGCATTGAATATGACAATGTCTCCTCTGGCAGGATCGTGCTTGTTGTAATAAAGTCTGTTGGCAATCAATTTGTCTCCTGTCATAATAGTGTTCTCCATTGATGCGGATGGAATGTTTGCATTAAGGAATACATGCTTTCCAAGAATAACCGCAAATATCACTGCAGTCACAATAACAATAAGAGACTGGCCAATGTCTTTTAAAAACTCAGAGTGTTTTTCTGCAAATGCTTTAATGTTCTCAGTATTCATCGTTTTTCACACCTTTCGTATATAATATTTACTTATATAATATGAAAAACAATAAATCTGTCCAAAAGAAAGAGCTGCTTTTTTTGCAGCTCTCTCATTAATATGCTAATTTATTTTGAACGTCTCGGTATCATATACCTGCGATGCATCGAAGTTAATTACAGTATTGTAAATTACCATTCCAAACTGCTTAATGCCCAGCACTTTTGATGCCTCATAAACATATGGCAGAACTGGTTTAACAGTATCCCCACCGTCAAAAGCGTCTTCCAGCTCAAACATTACATATGCATTTCTGCTGTCTTTTTCAAGCAATGGACATGGCTCATTAATCCGTTAATACCAATCCGTTAATAAAGCATCATTGTATATATCCATTTACATCCATATAGCAATTTTTGGCACTTTTTTTGTTAATGGTATTTCTGTCAAAGAAATGAACTCGTTTACAAGCACTCCTGTTATCACCAATCTGCTACCACTAATCCGTTAACAAAGCATCATTGTATATATCCATTTACAAAGGAATGTGGTACTTTCACATTCCTGCGTAGCACCCACGTAGCAATTTTTGGCACTTTGCTAACAAACCATGAGTAGCTACTGCTCTCATCTTCATTGTCATCTCTAAAATCCATATATATAGAAGTAAAAGCAAACAAAACAGACAATGGTCTATATAGAAAGGATACAATTCTCACTAATACCCACGGGCAAGCCCGTGGGGTTGCAGTAGAAATACTGTAACCCATGTGAGTAGCCTAAGTCTTGAAATAAAGACTACGTTAAGAAAGAATATATAGTTACCTACGGATGTAGTACCAAGTCTGTAGCTCTAAGGCATGTGATTAAACAGTTCTGAGGTATAGGAACAGTGTCATATGTATATAAAACCTTTCATTAACATTAGCGATGGTACACTAACCACTCGTTTAGAGTGAGTAATTAAAGCTTTAAGGCTTTTAAACATTTTAGAAGGAGGATGCGTAATGGTTTACGTATTAAATGAAAACGGACAGCCCTTAATGCCTACGGAAAATCATGCTAAAGTGCGTGTTCTTTTAAGGCAGGGTAAAGCAAAAGTAGTTAACAATTGTCCATTTACAATACAATTATTGTATAGCAGCACGAACTATACACAGCCTGTAACACTTGGCGTTGATGCCGGAAGCAAACATATCGGACTTTCAGCAACCACAGAGGATAAAGAACTCTACGCTGCTGACGTGGAACTTAGAAACGATATTGTAAAACTTCTAGCGACAAGGCGTGCAAGCAGGCGTTCAAGACGTAACCGTAAAACCAGATACCGTAAACCAAGGTTCAATAACCGTAAGCGGGATAAAGGCTGGCTGGCACCGTCGATAAAGGAAAAAATAGGTACACATTTAAAGGTAGTTGATGATACCTGTAAGCTGCTGCCAGTGTCTAAAATCATAGTGGAAACTGCATCTTTTGATATTCAGAAGATTAAGAATCCTGACGTAAAAGGCACTGACTATCAACAGGGTGAACAGTTAGGATTTTGGAACGTCAGGGAATATGTACTGTTTCGCGATGGTCACAAATGTCAGTGCTGTAAGGGGAAATCTAAGGATAAAATCCTTAACGTCCACCACATAGAAAGCCGACAGACCGGTGGCAACGCGCCTAATAACTTAATTACATTATGTGAAACATGTCATACTGGTTATCATAAAGGAACTATCAAGCTGCCAGCTAAAATTAAACGAGGTATGAAGTTTAAAGATGCGGCATTTATGGGCATCATGCGATGGGCTTTTTATGGAGAGCTTAAGAAACGTTATCCAGATGTGTCATTAACCTATGGATACATAACCAAAAATACACGTATAGAAAACGAACTGCCTAAGGAACATTACGTTGACGCAAGGTGTATAAGCGGTCATCCGTTAGCCAGACCGTTGGGAACAGTGTTCTATATAAAAAAAGTACGCTGTCACAACAGACAGATATATAAATTCAAGATTTTAAAGAAAGGTGTCCGTAAACGAAATCAGGCTGAATACGAAGTTTATGGCTTCAGGTTGTATGACAAGGTTTCATGGAAAGGTCGGACATGTTTCGTTTTTAGTCGTAAATCAACTGGTTATATAACCTTAAGACTTTTAGATGGAACACGCGTTAAAGAATCTGCGAGTTATAAGAAAATAAAGTTACTGCGAATGCGCAGCGGTTACTTAATAGAATCAAGGAGTGTTATATTTTGACGCAATTGGATATTATACAGTATCACAAAATTAAGAAACTAATACAATTAAGTAAATAAAGAAAGGTGGTTAGAGGCGGTTCATCCCACAGGCAAGCCTGTGGGTTTCCCCGCCGAGATTTTTATGGCAGCATTAGAAGATATGGGTGGACAGGCAACCCTGACAGTTGAAAGCAAATTAATGGAATGGCTTATTAAACAGGCGGACTTATTAAAACTCGCTACAATGATTAACACGAATGATGAACTCACAAAATGGGTAAAAGATGGACATGAACTAGCACAGCCGTTTGAAGTCCCGGCGGAAATATCAAGCGAATTTGAGGATTTGTGTAAACAGCAGGAAATCGCATTTTCACAGCTCAATTATGACAGCAAAGATTATCCGCTTGCAGATCCTTCGGAAACAGGTGTTATGGTATATACCTGTAAGCAGTGTGACCGTGATCAAGCATATCGTATTGCAAAAGCCTGCGAAAAGAAGCTTAATAAAGAAAAGAACTTTGAACTTACAGCAGATACTATTAATGAGGAATTTAACGGCATCGAGACAAACATGCTGACAAATCTTACAAATGTGGAGGCTGACATTCTGCAGAAAGAAATGGCAGCAAACAATATTTATTCAGCAAAACTCTTCAATGCCGAGACAAAGACATATGCAGTGGAAATATCTGCACAGGACATGGAGGAACGTACATTTAAGGATGAAATGACACCGCTCGAGCGTTCAATGGCAGCATCAGTATTGAAGCTGTCTAATCCTGCTCTCATGGAATATTTAAACAGAAAAGATGCTGCAAGGGAAGCTGTTTCAGGCGTCATTGAGCAGGCTTCACACAATCCTGAAATTGCACAGGTAATTGCAGATCCTGAACATCTGAAAAACAGGTTTATTGTCAAGGACAGCAAAGTCATGTTTACGATAGATAATACAGTTATGAACACATATGATCTTGCCAACAAAAAAGAAAAGGAAGCATGTCTTGGCAACATTGCAAAATACGACACCTTTGTTGTTACAACTGAACAGGAATATAATGAGGAACGAAAGAATAATTTCGACAACTTCAAACAGCTTGCAAAGAAAAATACCGAAGCGCGTATTCTCAATGTCAATATTGACGATGCGGCAAAAGAACTGGAACAGAAAGACCTTATTGACTTTACTATTCACAAGAGCGACCAGCCTATAGATGATCCGTCAAAACCTGAAATTTTACAGGGACACGATTTTGCACAGAAGGAATTTCGTCTGGAGCGTACTGATGAAGTAAGAGACATTATTGGCAAGATTTCGCCGACAAATGGTCAGGAAACAGATTTAAGCCAGTATGACAGGGACGACCTGACATTTAAGAATGACGGTTCAGTTGAAGTAAAGCAGAAAATCAATCTTGACCTTGGCCAGAATGTTGAAGAACTCGTAAACAACGCCCAGAATGTACTTACAAAGTTCGGCATTTCACAGGCAAAGGAACACATGGAAGTAACAACCAAAATAAACCAGTATGCTATTGCTGGAGAAGCTCTTGCAAAAGGTGGATATGAAGTAGGACAGCTTGATGACATTGACCTTGAGGAAGTCGCAAGGGATTATGAAGACAGAGAAAACATAGGAAACGCTTATTACGGTGAGAATCATGATTATGACTATGTTAACGGCGATGTTCCAATGCCGGAAGAAATGATTGACGTGCAGATAAAAGATGATATGTACGAAAATATTGCTACAGGCGAGTCAATGACATACGAGGAAGCAATGAATATGCCGTCTGAGGAAGAACCTGATCTTGACGATAATCTTGCAAACGGACTGCTTGATGAAGATGGACCTGCTGCAATTACCGGTGAAGATATTTGGGCTGGTGATGACGACGAAGATATTGAATATGATGATAATTACGACGATTTCATGTTTGACTAGACTGTATATAAGAGACTGGTATTATGCCGGTCTCTTTTTTATGCAAAAAAAGGAGCTGAATTACTCAACTCCTCTTTTTGTTTACCACCGTACATTCAGATAAATCTGGGCACATTCATCCAGAATACCATATGCCAGATAGGTTCCTGCAAAAACTATCGCAAGAATACAGGCTGTAAACCCGGCAGTACATATCTTCTTTGCATTATTACGAAAGAATTTATATACTTTACCGTTTTTATGCAGTACTGCTGCCAGCTTGTCTGCTGCATCAAATACAACACTGACAATAATACCTGCAATAAACAGTACTGCAAAAATCACTGCAAGGATGAGCGCTTTAATCATGCTGCCTGACCTCCTTCCGGTTTCCAATCTTTGTCATCAAGAGTAAAACCAGCATTCTTAACATCTTCTTCGTAATCGAAAAGGTCATCAGGAAACAAATCTTTAACCAGCCAAGCAAGCTTCATCACATCATCAGGAACCTCGGACTCATTGAAAAATCTGTTTTCTACTGGAAGATAGAAAACCCTTGCATAAGGCTTATAAGCACCAAGAAGCTGGTGGGTATAAACCTTTATGGTACCGTCAATAATTAACTTATTGAGATCACTCTCAACAATCTCATAACAGCCGCGAGCATTTTCCACACTGTCATCATCAACAACGTATTCCATAACAATATTATCTGGAATTTCAAATTCGAATACAGCTACAGAATTGTAAACTGAGCCAACAACTGCTGCTGCTATCTGGGCATTGCCAATAGCTGTCTCAAAAGCTTCCCTGAGCTCGTCTTCAAAGTCCTCAGCATATTCCTGTCGCTCCTTATCAGAATAATCCCAGTAATCCTGTCCTACTGACGCCATATAGACGCGGGTACTGTCAGAAACCAGCCAGTTGCTGACTTTGCTGTCAAAGCCTCCGTCGTGAACGATCTTCAAAAGGTTTTCTATTGATGTTCCGTGATAAAATTTCATATGTTTGTCCTCCTTTATTTTATTTTTGATATATGAAATCTGTAATAAAGGTGGAGTTTGTACGTAAAAAAGGACAGCTGAAGCCATCCTTTCCTTAGCGTTGTTCGTATATCACATATTTTCAGATGCATCAATCTCGATGTCATTCAACAGAGTTTTTTGCTCTGTCTGAAGTGCGTCATACAGTTTATTGAACGCCAGACATGCATCAAGTGATAATTCTAAAACACTTTTATCCTGCGACTTACCGACTTGAGAATGAAGTTCACTGATGTTGCGATACAATGTTTTTGCAGTATACATTAACTCTGTCAGTGTTTGCAATCTCTGGAACTCCTCGGTATCAATGCCTGTTTCCATTAATTTCATAATTTTTCAAATCTCCTTTCGACTGATATATCTGTATATGTGCTTGCAATACTTGTTCCATGATAAAATTTCATATTGTTTTCCTCCTTTATTTTTTATTTGATATGAAATCTGTAATAAAGGTGGAGTTTGTTTACACATAAAGAACAGCTGAAGCGATCCTTTTCTCAATAAGTTATATTAGAATAAGCTCTCTTAGATTTCCGAAAACATTGAACTTTCGTCCACGTCTTCATCAGCAGCAGCTTCAAACTCAGAAAGCTTTTTTGGGATTACGTTAAACTTCATTCCCAAAGCCTCCAAAAATGCAAGTGCACCTTTACGATTGTTTGTATCAAAGAGATTTGTAACAACTGACTCAAAAATTGCATTACATATTCTTTCCGGGCCAAGCTGCTGATGCAGTTCATGCTGTGTTTTATATGAACTATTGTCGATAATAGGGATTGCAAGCAGGTCATTTGGATCACAGTCGTAAATTCCCCCGTCAGGAACAACTGCAATACCCCAGTCAACGGTGCCATCCTTATGTCTGCCTGACACAAATCCAAGTTTCTGATCAAGAATAGCTGTTGTTATGGTTTTTGAAAATGACAATCTCAGATTATCATTATTAAGTATCTGCTCCGTTAACTCATCAAACAGCTTAAAATTGCGCGCGCACTGTAACGCAATAAGTCCGTCAACGAATTCCTCTGTCTCTCTGATACCGTCAATAATCAGTTTTGCAGCACCGAGCTCGTTTAAATAAACAAGGTCAAGTCCATAATTTGCAGGTACGTCATTAAGCATAATATCCTGAAGATTGCTTATGCTATCGAACTCAAATGTAAAGAAATTCTCTGATAGAAACTTCATTCCGGCTGTAGCATCTTCTGGCAGCATGTCTCCTCGAAAAGATGCCAAAAGCATGAGAATTTTAATGAGAAAGAGAGTATCACCATAAGTCTTAATTCTTTTTATATTGTTTTCATTATCAAAAGCCAAATGAAGAATATTGGCTAAATCTTCATCCTCGTCAGCAGCGGCAGCTTCAAGACCATTTTTAACATCAAGAAATGTTGTAATGATTTCATCATTATTATCCATCAGTATCCTTTTCTGCATGAAGCCGGTTATGGCATTAATTTCTTCTTTTGTGAACGGTTTAATATTTGCACGCATAGTATATTTCCTTTCATATGTGTATTCGTTTATTTTCTATATATATAATATTCCGCTTTTAAATTTTGTCCAAAAAAAATTAGTCCTGTATCAAAAGAATATCCGTATAATCATAATCGCTTATGTCAGCATATCCATATCTAAGCAGTTCATCAACAATATCATTGCAGTCCATTCTGCTGATGCCAACGAACATCATGCCTATATTCTGTGGCATATCCTGCTGCAGAACAGATAGTCCCTCTTTATCATTCCACTCATCATCAGCATGTTTACAATAATGTACATTTGTCACAGCAATGATTATGTCAATGCCCTCTTGTCTGAATTTTAATCGCATAATTGCTCTCCTTTCTCGGCATACCAGCCATAAACCTTTTTATTCTGCGCAATAAATTTTAATACAATCTTTTCTGAATCAGGTATTTCGTTAACAACATCAAGATATATATTTTCTATGCGGTCAGTGTCAGTATCCGGTATTTGACAACATATGCCATAATTGCCATCCAGTAAAGGTGATAGTAAAGGTGATATATCTTTACCCGAAAGAATCAGTCTGATACATTCTTCATCTTCGTCGATAAACAGACTTTTTTCTATATAATTAGCCAAAAGTGTATCTGCAATACGCCATATTGCCTGAGAAATTACCGCCAGACCAAGAAATATACCAAATGACAACACTATACAGGATGCATTATCATGCAGGGCAAAATAGCCAGGTAATCCAAGTGCCAGTATTATAAACAAAAATGTCAGCAGCCCGGCGCATATTTGGATTTTACGGCACCAACGACGTACTTTAGAATTGTATTCTTTAATCTCTTCGATTTGTTTAGCATCTGCTTCTGAAACAGACATTTTAATTTCAGGGTTCACGGCTGTTCTCCTTTTATTTTTTTCTTATATAATATTCACAAACATAATTTTGTCCAAAAGAAAAGAGCAGAAAATATAATATCTTCCGCTCTTTTATTGTTTACAAAGTTACTTCTGACCATGTACCGCCCTCATAATGTAGTAATGGCTCCTCTGTTGACTTATCAACGATTTCGATGCATCCGGTTGCATCTATATCGTACTGTGCTACCTCAGTTTTGACAGCATCAAGGTCTGTGGCAGAACACATTGGTGATATACAAATTGCCTCGCCCATATCTCTGGCAATCTTATTTGGCCAGAGCTTAATTGAATAAAACGTCATAATATTGTTCCTCCTTTATTGTTTTTTTTGATAAATATGACACCATAAATATGGATTTTTGTGCAAAAATAAGAGCTGCCAACAAGCAGCCCTTATAGTTAATCTTCGTCAGGAAGTCCATTCTCTGACCATTCGGGAATGTAGACCGTAAATACGTAGTCTTTCTTGTCCTCTGACAGTTTTCCCTCTATCAAGAAATCTTTGTCTTTGTATATGTGCAGATGTTTGGCGTCGACAAAGAAATCATGTGTATGTTCTTTTCCGCCCTTTACATATGTAATTGTGATCTTTTCTTCTGTAGCACTGTATAGTCCAAGATCATGTGTGATTGCTGTAATGTCAGCAACATTATCGTCAAGAATCTGTACCGTTTCCAGATCTTTCTGAAGATTGGTCTTGCCTATATGAGGATGCTCACTGCTTTCCTTTGCAAGAGTATTTAACTCCTTATAGTCATGGAATATTGTTTCTATGTTCATGCCTGTACCACCTCACTTTTTGTCTCGACATCGTCTGATACGAACGCGCCAATCTTTCTGACATGGAAAAGTCCCGGCACAATATATCCTGTGATGTCAGACACCTTGCTGCCAATCTGCCACAGTTCAGGTTCACCAGTTATTCGGTACAGAATATAAATATTTTCATCATTTTTAACACCTGACATGTGTTTTGCTGGCTGATGCTTTGTTTTATCGAATTTCTCTGCTTTTGTGTAATCCGCATATGCTGACACAAATTCGTTAACAATTGTTTCTGTTGTTTCTGCTGCTGCACTGTAAAATGTTTCCCATGGAGCAGTTTCAAACAAATAATATTTCATTAGATAGTCTCCTTTTTGTTTTTCTTAAAGAATGGCTCAGGATCTGGTTCGCACATAATCGGAACTGCCGGGTCTGAAGTCTCTTTAACGTTTTTATCTGCTGATAAGTCTTTTACAACAGTTTCCAGTGATGGTGGTATAGTCTTTTTAACAATTGCACTATTATTAACAATTGCACTGCTGTCACCAATATTTGATATGCGTCCTGTCTCCACAAGCGCTGATACCATAAGAAAATTATTACTTAACGCACTCTGCTGCTTACCAGCTTCCTGTGACTTAAGCGCAAGTGCAATTAATGCGAGCTCCTCTGAATTAAGCTCGATGCGAGCTTTGCCCTTCTCATATGATGTGTTTAGTATTACCATGGATGGTTTCCTCCTATTTAGTCTTTTATATGTATAATATGAAAAATCTTCATTTTGTCCAAAAAGAAATAAAAACAGCAAAATTTTCAAAGTAAATACAACACCTCCGTTGCGTTTATTTCCTAGAAAGAAAAAATAATTGTCAAATTTGAATTTCCTATGATGGTGTATATAGTATGAGCTGTCAGAGTAATCGCAACACCTTTTAAAGAATGTTGCAGTTACTTTGCTGACTACTTATAAGAGAAGGTCGTGAAAAATCCAAATCAGTTAAAATTTAGCTCTTTCATTCTTTCATGAATTAAAGTAATACCCATGGAATCATAGTTACCATGAATCGTAACTGTTTCGGTAAAGATGTCAAACAATATATCATGTTCCCATTCAACCATGTCATTTTCCACTTCTACAGAAGACGGATATACATATTGGTTTTCTATGTGAATCGGAGCATATCTATATGAATCTTCATCTTTATAAATTAAATAAAGACCATATTTTTCAAAAAGCATTTTTTCTGTTTTTGTTGGATTTTCATTAATATATTTCATCGGCTACCCCTTTACTACATTTTAATTGAATACTTGAAATATCAATATATTGATTTCTATACGTTTCATAATTGTCTTCTGAAACACCATTTCTACCACACATCAATTTATAATCAATTTGCCTTACAACTTCAATTGTTTTTCCATCTTTAAACATCAAATAGCAAATATCCATACCTCGAATACAATCATTTTGCTTAATTGGTCTTTCATAGGTTGTAATCTCCCAAACTATAGCATCTTCAAGCATTTCAAATCCACTTAACTTATACCCATACGTTAAATCTTTTTCGATTATTTCATAAGGCGCTTGCCAATCTTTACTCGCATCACATTCTATTTTTCTAATACTATTGTGGCTTTGCAAATACATTTCAAGAGAATTATATGCATCTAACAGGCCTTGTTTTTCTAGTGCTCTTTTTCTTTCTCTTTTTTGCTCTACAGTGTACTCATAACAATGTTTAGTCCATTCAGTTTCATCTACAACGCGTTGCATTCTGACGTCATAATAAATACTTCCTGAATTTTCATTATTAAAATCATTTAAAGATATATAATCCTCTGCAATATGACAATTTTTACCTTTTATATCATCTGGTTCAAATGCAGATAATGCTTTATAAAAAGAGTCATCTACAAGTGGTCTGTTGCAATTATAATTTCCTGACGGAACATAACTATTTTGTACAATATGATTTATTGGAATTGGAATTTGTATGTCCTTTTTATTACACTCAAATATCGTAATATCTGTTGATTTAATGTGAATTTGAGTTTTTATATCATTTAGAAGATTTGACTCCTTAAATGTATAATAAGTAATGTGTTTCCCAACATTCCTCGCAAAATCATTGCACATCTGAAGCATAAATGCAGTTTTTCCTGCCGCCGGTGCCCCTCTTAGTACATAAAATCCCGGCTGCATTGTTACTTTCTTGTTTTTGCCAAAGATCTTTGTATCAAAAGATATATTTCTCATACGCTCACTGTCAGCGGCAAATCCCTCGCCACCATCACAATCTGTAATATAACCAGTCAGATTAGCTACTTTTGTAGACATATTTCATCCTCCTATTTCTTTTTCATATATAATATTCCAATTTTCAATTCTGTCCAAAATATTTAGCACAATATTCATCGTAAACAGGCATTTTTCTACGTCATCATTACTGAACCGGTCTCTTATCTGACTCTCTGACAATAATTTCACTGCATAAACTCTGTTACAGTTTAACAGTTTTATCTGTTTTCTGAATACCAGATTTACTTCCGTGAAATCTGGCATAGAGGATGCCCTGACCACAAACGATTTGGGATTTGCAGCAGATATTCCCAAAATTAGTTGGCCAGAAACAATTGAACTTGACTCTGCCAGCTTGCCACACAAAAGTTCATAATACTTATATGCCACCACTATTCACTCCTTTTCTTTTTCTTCCTATTAATATGGATTCCAAGAAAATTATGAAACTTTTAGGACAAAATCGCATTTGTGAATATTATATATACAGACATAAACCAAGGAGGAAAGAATAATCATGAGCAAAATAATTACGGATAATACCATGTCAGCAATCGTGGCTCTTATGGATGATAACACAAGAGAAATTGTTCATAGAAAACTGGCTCCATGTACAAACTATGAATTTCTCAAAGAATACTGTAAACAGGAACCATCGTTTGCAAATGTGCTTGAAAACGAATTTAGCATTGAACTATAAGGAGATGCACAATGGAACTTAATTTATTCAATGATACATGGGTGTTTGATGACAAATATTTCATTATCTGCGGACCAAGCTGCTATGAGGTTCACAAGATGGACAAGGAAAGCACTAATGTATATGAAAACGAGGCGTTCATTAACTGCCTCAGATATGTATGGAATGAGCTTCAGAAAAATAAACGAAATTGGAGATGAAATAATCATGCAGATAAACGAAATCAAAGCGAAACTTAACTCAGACGAATACAGTTTTCTAAAGGCTGACAAGCACCTTGGCAGCAATATTATCCTGCTTACAGCTGGTGGAAGCCATGCATATGGAACAGACAATAAAAACAGCGACTTGGATATAAGAGGATGTGCAGTTAACAGCAGAATGGGCATTCTTACCAGTGGAAGTTTCAGGCAGTTTACAAACACGGATGTACTTATAGGCGAGGACTTTGAACAGTTTACTGATGACGCAACAGACACAGTAATTTATTCATTCAATAAATTCATGTTCCTGCTTGCAAACTGCAATCCGAACACTATTGAAATGCTTGGATGCAAGCCTGAACATTATTTTTATTTATCAGACATTGGCAGGGAATTAATTAACAACTCCGACATGTTCCTGTCAAAGAAAGCAGTCGGCACATTCGGCGGATATGCCATGCAGCAGATGTACAGATTAAGACAGCTTACAACAAACAAAATGCCGCAGGCGGATCTTGAGGAACATATTCTGCACGTATTATCTTCCATGGAAGAAAACTTTGCCGGAAAATATTCCGCATATCCAGATGATGCTATTAAGTTGTATATTGATACTGCTGTGCAGAAAGGCTTCGACAAAGAGATATTCATGGACATAAATCTGCACCACTATCCGCTCAGAGATTATTGCTGCTTATGGAATGAGCTGCAGACAACTGTGAAAAGCTATGCAAAAGCCGGGAAACGAAATGAAAAAGCTGCTGCCCACAAAAAGATAGCAAAGCACTCAATGCACCTGCTCAGACTATATATGATGTGCATTGATGTTCTTGAGAAACAGAAAATAGTAACATATCGTGAAAAGGAACATGACCTGCTTATGGACATCAGGAACGGAAAGTATCTTGGTGCAGACGACAAACCGCTTCCGGAATTCTTTGAGCTAGTCAGCGAATATGAGAAGAAGCTTGAGTATGCAAAGAAAAACACTACTCTGCCGGATGAGCCTGATTACAGAAGAATCATGGAATTTACAGCATATGTGAATGAAAAAGTCGTAAAAGGAGAAATTTAAGATGGGAATGAGCGATAACATGCTTGCCTGTATCAGGGCAATAGCGGAAAACAGAATACAGGATGCAAAGCAATA
>OLPO01000533.1_pt1 | contig 30806 bp, 28 predicted proteins | sample 1672831 | NCBI WGS metagenome assembly OLPO01 (sample SAMEA3136728, study PRJEB25190) | human gut metagenome
TTATGTGTATTTGGAATTTCTCATTTTGGCTTGTACTATTTATATTCTAGCACCACACAGGCTTCAATCGCATTATCTAACGCATTACCAAAAATCACACACAAGTCCATCGGCGCAACCAATAATTGCATTGGAATTTGCACTTTCATATTAAAGGAAATATCCTTACTTTCTGCCAAGGTCTTTTTTGAACTCAGCAACGTATCCAACGCACTATTTCCCGTGTCAATCAGCGGAATCATTTTTTCAAAGGACTGCGTCAATATTGCCAGATATTCTTGCCCCTCCCGGACATTCCCACTATCCAAAAAATTTTTCAACATCAATAGTTGATTACTTAAATCATGCTTGAACCTTCTTACTTCTTGATGCTTGGCCATTATTTCTTCTAAATGTTCAACCTGCGTTTTCAATTGTTTTTTTACTTGCTGTTGCTTATACAAATTTTCACTTTGCATTGCCAAGCGTTCGTATAAATAAATTGTAAAAAACACACTAAAAAAGACGCCGATTGCACCTACTACTGCCAATGCATTAAATTGGAGATGCGCTATTTCTCCACACATCCAAAAAAGCAAAAAGCAAACATAAATAGCTACTACAAAAAGAATTATATGCCATAGCCAAAAAACAATATCGCTATCATAATATAACTGATGTTTTCTTCTTATTCGCAGCGCATCACATACAGCCAATCCGGTGGCCATCGCAACAATGATACGTAGTAACTGGTAGGTGGAAATTACCTCTATTTGATGTAACGAAAGATCAAATACCAGCATCATCAAGAATTGCACAATAACGTTAACAGTAAGTAAAACAACAAACGCTAGGGATGCTACGAGCAATCGTTGAAGCATCGTTCCCTGATATAAGATAAATGATACTGCCACCATTATTATCAATGTGCATACGAAAACCTGCCAATCATGCAAAAACAAATGACGGAACACGTAATCACATATAAATACAACGAGCATTCCCTCTACTAAATTATTGAAAGCTGTCGTCATTTTTCGCTTCAAATAAGCCTCATACAACCAAAAATACATCAACGATTCACAAAAAGCCTCCACAACCATTAAACCTTTAATCACTAAAGAACCATTCTCCTTTCTTCATAGCGTGCTATCATCATCATAAGATTTTTCTTATAAGCACGCCCCACGGGAACTGAAAATTCACACCCTCGCAAGGTTATTTGATTATCTTTTATGCATTTAACATAGCGTAAATTGACTATAAAGGATTTGTGCACACGTGTAAATTGATTGGTTGGTAATTCCTCCTCTAATTCGCTCAAGGATTTGCGCACCGTATAATTACCATCCATCGTCACCAACAACAGTTGGTGCTTCATACTTTCCGCATAGAGAATATCATCTGTATACAAACGTACAACTGTTTTTTGATCTATCACCATGATGGTTTGACGAACGCCACAAGCTTTCTTTTGAAGACTCTGCACTGCCTCATCTAAATCCTCTACCCGCACCGGCTTTAACAAAAAACGAAACGGAGAACATTTAAAGCTCTCCTGCATATATTTGGAATGACTTGTTACAAAGATAATCGGTACCCATTCATCATACGCACGAATGGCATTTGCTAAATCAATCCCATCCATCCCTGGCATCTCCATATCCAAAAAAAGAGCATCGTAGCCAAGCTCCTTATCCTCATAGTGCCGCAATAAATGCTTGCCATCGGTGTAAATATCCGCCTCTATCTCATACTCCGCCAAGGCCTGCGCCAATGCTTCACATATATGACGCTCATCATCACAAAGTGCCACACGCATGATATCAACCTCCTTACGAATATACTAATACCATCAGCAATAAAAATAAGAATAAAATCTTAAAACTAAGATTTTATTCTTGAAAGCTTTAGTGTCATGCAGTATTTACTCTCGAGATTAACTCCCATCTTCATTCTTTCCCACGATTCTATTGGTATTTTCATTAACTTGACGCAATTCTTTTTCTATACGCTCCAACTGTTTCGATAATTTTTCAATATTACGTCTTTCTTCCTTACGATTACCAATGATAAGAAATGGAATAGAAAAATATACAACCATAATTATGATAGAAAGCACTAGCCCAATTTCAATATTTGTCGTTACCATTTTAATCACACGCTTTTCTTTATATTCAGAATTATAACTCTATTCTTTCTTTATTGCAATGGTTTCTTGTCATAAACTACATTCTCACGACACAAACAACACCCTTTTTTGTAACAAAGAGTGTTAACATTATGATAGGGTTATGAGGCGGACAGCAGATTTTATTTCTAATCAGCTTGCTGGTACTCAACAAAAAACGCTGCTCTCCGCGAGGAAAGCAGCGTTTGCTTTATTACAATTAGCCTTCTTGTTGACGGCTGAGTTTTTTGTTTTTGTTGTATTTTGCACGGTCATCGGCTTTGAGGAAGCGTTTACGCAGACGCAAAGCTGCCGGTGTTACTTCGAGGTATTCGTCTTCGTTCAAGAACGCAATGCATTGTTCCATAGACATTTCACGTGGGCTCTTGAGCTGGATCGCATCGTCTTTCCCGGCGGAACGGGTATTGGTGAGCTTTTTGCCTTTGCAGACGTTAACCGCAATGTCTTGATCACGGTTGGATTCACCAATAATCATGCCTTCGTACACATCTACACCTGCACCGACAAAGAGGGTACCACGGTCTTCTGCCGCAGAAAGCCCATATGCACTGGATGTCCCGGTTTCAAATACAATTAATGCACCGGTACGACGGCCTTCAATGTAGCCACTGTATGGGCGATATTCTTCGAAGGTGGCATTCATAATGCCGTAGCCACGGGTATCGGTAAGGAATTGGGTACGGAAGCCGACCAAGCCACGGGATGGAATGAGATATTCCAAGCGTACTTCGCCGTTACGGTTTTGCATGTTGCGCATTTCGCCTTTGCGAGCGCTCATTTTTTCCATAACTGCACCCATGTATTCTTCCGGTACGTCCAAGGTAACATATTCATAAGGTTCCATTTTGATGCCATTTTCTTCACGGATAATAACTTGTGGGCTGGATACTTGGAATTCCAAGCCTTCGCGGCGCATTTTTTCAATCAAGATGGAAAGGTGCAATTCACCACGCCCGGCTACACGGAACATATCGGCGCTGTCGGTTTCGTAAACGTGAAGGGCGATATCGCTTTCGGCTTCTTTTTGCAAGCGCGCAAGGAGCTTACGGCTGGTGATTGGTTCACCGTCTTTACCGGCAAATGGAGAGTTGTTGATGAGGAACATCATTTCCAAGGTTGGTTCTTCAATGCTAATAAATGGCATTGGGTCAAGCTGGTTTTGTGCACAGATGGTTTCTCCAACGTTGATTTCACCCAAACCGGAAATAGCAACGATTTCACCAACGCCGGCTTCTTCGATGTCTACATGCTTCAATCCTTTGAAGCCAAAAAGCTTGGTTACGCGTACATTGCGCACTTTTCCTTCACGGTTCATGATAGAAACCATATCGTTGGTATGAATCACACCTCGGTTGATGGTTGCAATTGCGATTTTACCAACAAAGTCGCTATAATCCATCAATGTGATTTGTGCTTGAAGTGCACCGGCATTGTCACCCTTTGGAGCCGGAATGTATTTTAGGATGGCGTCAAGCAGAGGGTGAAGGGTATCACCGAGATGATCCGGGTCATCGCTACTCATCCCTTTTACACCACTGGCGTAGAGCACTGGGAAGTCCAATTGGTCTTCGGACGCATCGAGATCGATAAAGAGGTCGATAACTTCGTCAACAACTTCACTTGGACGTGCTGCAGGCTTATCCATTTTGTTGATAACAACAATTGGGGTTAAGTGTGCCGCCAATGCTTTTTTGAGTACAAAGCGGGTTTGTGGCATGCAGCCTTCGTAAGCGTCTACAACCAAGAGTACCCCGTCTACCATTTTCATGATACGTTCTACTTCGCCGCCAAAGTCAGCGTGCCCTGGGGTATCGACAATATTGATACGATGGCCTTCGTAATCAATAGAGGTGTTTTTCGCAAGAATGGTAATGCCTTTTTCTCTTTCGAGGTCATTGGAATCCATGACGCGTTCTGCAACCTGTTCATTGGCGCGGAAGGTACCACTCTGGCGCAGCATCTGGTCAACGAGGGTTGTTTTACCATGGTCAACGTGCGCAATAATAGCAATATTGCGGATTTTCGATTGGTCTAACATCGTTTCCTCCTAAAATAGCTGAACATTGAAAAAAGTCCTATAAAATAAGACAACCGGTCAAGACATTCCTTGACCGGTCGCTCGTATATATTAGTTTTCTGCGGTAACAGCAGCTTCTGCCTTGGTACCAACTTTACGGCCATCATAGTAACCGCAAGAAGGGCACACATGGTGTGGAAGCTTTGGTTCGTGGCAGTTAGGGCAGGTCATAGACTGAACGGAGTCGAGCTTGGACCATGCGCTACGTTTTCTGTGAGTTCTAGATTTGCCTCGCTTGCTTTTTTGTAATCCCATCTATTACACCTCCCCCATCATTCATCCTTGAGCTGCATCAATGCAGCCCAACGAGGATCTATTTCTGTATTTTCACAATTACAAGGGCCATCGTTAAGATTCGCGCCACACTGTGGACACAAGCCCTTACAATCAGGTCGACATAAATGTCGAAGTGGTAACTGTGTTAGTATAGCATTTAGCACAAGATAATTCAAGTCCAAATGCACATCATCGTAAATCCAATTTTCGGATTCATACACTTCTCGATCGCCGCCATGTTCAGAGAGCACATCGACATCGTGCGCACTCATGAGTGTTTCGGAAATCTCAAAGTCCAATGTGTAAGATACAGGTGCCAGGCACATATCACAAACGGTATCAAGCTTTGCTTGAATACGCGCCTGCATCTCTACCATGCGTTCCCCTCCGACAAAATTAGCTTCTACTGTCACAGAACCGTTTAAGCTCAATGCAGCATCTAGACCGGCTAACACATCCGTTTTCAGGGATTCGTGTTGACGGCGTCCCGGATTTTGTCTGAGTGTGGATAAATCTACAATTAAAGCCATTTATCTCTCCTTGTGCATTAAACACTCTAACCCGTATAATTATAATTGCAGTTCATTTGATTGTCAAGAATGGTTTTTTTATTTTCCAATTATTTCCCATTCATTTTTGGCGCATCGTTGTACGTATTGCAAGTAATAAGATATACTACAAGAAATACCATTCCCCTATTTTTTCAAAGGAGCCTACTCATGAAACCACGCTATATTCGCCTCTGTGCAATCGTACTTTTCTGCACATCGGCCTTTAACGGACCCACCATCACTTTGGCTACAGAAAATACAGTTGTGACAGAAACTGCCACGCCTGCAGTTGACACCTCGTTATCAACTGACGGCACCACAGATATCCTTAGTGACAATACCGCAACGGTCACACCGGAATTACCGGCTCCACCCGAGGCGCAAATTCCATCAACTGAAGCGCCCGCCGTTGTGCCTTCGCTTCTTTCCGACCATGTTAAGTATATGGTTGGCTTTACTGATGGCACAATGCAGCCCAACAAGGTTCTTTCTCGTGCCGAAGCGGTTGCACTTATTTACCGTTTGCTTGCATCGCCTGAATCCGACAATGTTGCTGTATCTTTTCCCGATGGACGCGATAGCGATTGGTTTGCACAGCCTGTATACGCCTTGGCTCGATTGGGCATGCTAGAAAATGATAGTGTCTTCCGTCCACAGGATGCCATCACACGCGCTGAATTTGTGGCCATACTTGTGCATCTTGCACCTGATGCGCCGGACAATGTTCAGTTTCCGGATGTGCCGGCGAACTACTGGGCGGCGCATTGTATTGGTCAGGCTGCGACCTTGGGCTGGGTGAGTGGTTTTCCCGATGGTTCTTTTGGCCCGGAGCGTACACTTTCTCGTGCGGAGGCCTGTGCTATTTTGAACCGTATTACCGGGCGTAGCGGTGACAGCACACGTGCAAAGGTTTTGCTGGGGCTCGGCCTTTATGAGGATGTCCATGCTACTCACTGGGCGGGTACCGCCATTTGTGAAGCGACTCTTCCACACACTGCAAGCGGCGCCATGACAAGTGAATCTTGGGATGGCCTTGACTACAACAGTTTGCACTTTACGCCGGGCGTGCACAACGTTTCCGGCACGCTCTACGCTGTGAATCGCAACGGTTCCCTTATTCGCAACGGCGCAATTGGTGCATATATGGCTGATATGGAAGGACGGCTCACCGCCGTACGTTCCGGCTATCAATCCAACGTGCCATATATCAGTATGCTTGACGAACTTGGGGCCACGGTTGGCTGTGAACCGATTTCTTCTCTTATGGGGCTACGTGCCAAAGGATTTGCCACCAATATTGACCCACGCACCTTCCTTGCGAAGCTCCCGGCTTCCAATTCTAACCCTGAATATGGTTTTGTTGGCTCGCCATATCGTTCAGACGGACGATACAGCTCCATCAACCCGCGCCCGCTTACCGTCTACTGCAACACCTATTGTGGTGGCTCAAGCGCTTGTGCCGACTTTAGCGGTGCTTCTATTGAAGCCGTACGGCAAGAGCTCCTTGCCGGAAATCTCATCATCGCTTACCAAACCTACTGGTGGCAACCAATACGCTATGGCAATTTTATCATTGACGGTCACTATAAACCGATGGTAGCCAATAACCATGTGCGTCTTATTGCAGGCTATGACCTAACCAAGGGCTACTACGTGAGCGACCCTTATAATCCCCAATGTCCCGGCAAATCTTATCAATATTGGATTGATGCCACTACCTTTGACAAGCTCTGGAATCAACGCAAAATGGGTATGGTCGTTCGCTAAATTGATGACTTACAAAAAGCGGTAGCTTCCCCACCATCGCAGTGGGAAGCTGCCGCTTCTTTTTATATCCCTTCCATGATTACCAAGCTTATTGCGCCACACGGTTTCCGAGCTTGCACGTATAAATGAGCTGTCGGTCTTGTTTTTGTTCTTTATACTCATGCATCCATACAGCATCTGCCGCCAAATGGCTAAAGACACCAACTTCACGCATCGCGTCACCTTCCACATGCCACAAGGTCACATAGAGATCCACCATTTTTCCCGGCTCCACTGCTTCCTCTGCTTTTTTTAGTGCTTCAACGAGGGTACTCGCTTTGTAAAACAATTTTTTGCTGTCATCCCCACTCAACACTGCCTCAGCAAAAAATCCTACCACACCATTGGCACAATCTTCTTGCTCCAACGCTTGAATAGTTTCCATTTCCTTGATATATGCATTCACCACGACCACATCCTCTCCTCTTATTTTATCGATTATCTTATATCTTCTATTATAAGAGTCTATGCGTATAAAATCTACTCATCAAAAGTATGCCCTTTGCACAGCATGCCTCACATCGTCTTTTTATAATCGATACTTCTGTTTATGCCTTAAAGCATTGTACTTGTGCAATTTTTCCTTTAAAATGAACACAAACAAAAAGGAGGGCCAATGCATGATGAAACATTTTTTACGACGACTAACTGCTACCGTATTGGCAGTAGGCTTTTCTGCAACGCTCGCGGTTGGGCCAATTCTTGCGTCCGAAAACACTGACACTACACTGCCTGTAACACCAATTTTAATTGAATCACATATCCGCTATATCAACGGATTCACCGATCAAACCATGCGTCCGGAACGGACAGTAACCCGAGCCGAAGCGGCAGGGATTATTTCCAATTTACTCGAAAATCCGCAAGCCGGCACCCTTGATTGTCACTATACCGACCTTCGTGCCGGTGCTTGGTACGAAGAAGCAACGCGTGGACTGTGCAAGCTGGGGCTTTTCGATGATGGTACCCTTTTCCGCCCAGATGATACCATTACGCGCGCTGAGTTGGTGGATGTATTAGTCCGCTTTGTACCGGATGCACCGGATGCCGCCGCATCCTTTAGCGATGTGCCAAGCGACCACTGGGCTGTAGCGCAAATTGGCAAAGCCACTGCCCTTGGCTGGTTAAGTGGCTATCCGGACGGAACCTTTAGACCCGATAGTAGCCTCACCCGCGCTGAAGCTTGCGCCATTATTAACCGTGTTACGAACCGTACCGGTGACATCACACAAGCGCAAAAGGTCATAGGACTCGGACGTTTTACTGACGTACGCCCAAACTATTGGGCGGCAGTAACCATTGCAGAAGCAGCCATTGATCACAATCATGTCATTGCTGAAAATGGCGAACAATGGTGTAACGTTGACTGGCAAAATGTCACCTTTACGCCGGGGATTCACGACATCAACGGCACGCTTTACAGTGTAGACAGCTACAAGCACTTACAAACCAACACCACAGTTGGCGCTTATAGCGCTGACGAAACCGGCGCTCTTACCCAAGTGGCATCAAGCCATCATTTAAGCTATGTCCCATACACTAGCCAAATCGACGGCATTCAAGCCTGGGTTGGATGCGAACCGGTAAGCGCCCTTATGGGGCTCAAAGCCTTTGGCTATGCCAAAGATACGAATGTACGCACCTATTTGGCCGGGCTACCACATGCCGCCAGCAATCCTGAATATGGGTTTGTCGGCTCCCCTTACGTGGTTGATAAAAGCAAGCGTACCACCATTTATCCGGAAGCCCTTGCCAAATATTGCAACAGCTACTGTGGCGGTGCTACTGTATGTGCCGATTTCCGCGGTGCAAGTGTGCACGAATTACGCCAAGAGCTTCTTGCAGGACATACCGTCGTGGCTTATGAAACCCTTTGGTGGGAAGCGCCACGCTATGGCAATTTCTGGATTGACGGTCAGCTTCAAAGCCTTGTCTACAACAACCACGCCGTATTGGTATATGGTTACGACCCGGCAAAAGGCTATCTTATTAGCGACCCATACAACTACTATAATCGCGGCGAAACCTACCAATATTGGAAAGATGCCACTACCTTTGAGCGCATTTGGAATGAACGCAAAGTCGGAATGGTCATGCGTTAATAAAAAAATGGTACTTCAACTTCGCGTTGAAGCACCATTTTTTATTTATTTGCTACCTGATATTCCCTTAAAAACCGTGAACTGCAATGGTAACGATACCATAAATGTTGCCGCGTCAAGTACAGAGCGTGTCAATGTCATGCCTTGAAAGCCTGCAAAAGAAGAAAGAAGCAATCCTGCACAGACCAGATAAATCCCATAGCGCCCCACGAAGAACAACACCGGGCGACAACGTTCACCAAGAAAACGATACACACGACCAAGTACACCGGAATACGCCACTAGCGGTGTTACTACGCAGGCACTGAAAACAGCGTTTTTTAGCACCAACGCTACTGCCGGATTATCACGCAGCCAACTGAACACCATTTCTACATTAAGCCCTACAAGTACGAGAGCAACCAAGCAAATCCCAGCACCAAGTTGTGCACTCACCATGAAAATTTCGCGCAAACGCAAAAGCAAACCACTGACAATATGAAAACCTGCTACCGGTTGAAAAGACAGCGTCGCACCAACAAGCACATTGCGAATCACAAGCACAATTTTATTGGCAAGCGTCACCGATGCCATCGCTGCATCCCCAAAAGAAGCAGCACAGAAATTGAGCACCACCGCCATTACGCCGGCTGTCCCTTGTCGGCAAAAAGTTTGCTTGCCTTTGGCGCAGATTTCTCGGTAGCTTTGCCAATCAGTGCTAACGCTACGCATGTCCAAATACAAAGCATGACGTTGATTAAGAAACACGTAAAGCAGTACCACAAAGCTCACACCTTGACCAAGAACCGTTGCCCATGCGGCACCGGTCAGCCCCATGCCTACGTAACGAATAAGCAATGGGTTCATCGCCGCATTAAAAAGCACGCCGCTAGCCAAACCAAGCACCGCCGTAAAGCCCTTACCTTCATTCAAAAGCACACAGCAAACGACACTCTGCAAGCACATCATCGGACTCCCTAAGAGGATAATCTGTGCATACTCCATGCAAAACGGCATCATTGTATTCGTCGCACCAAGTGCACGCATAAGATCCGGAAGCACCATCAACGCCGGCACCATCAATGCGACAGCACCGATAAACGCCATCAACATTGCGCTATTAAAAATCTGTTGCGCCTTCACAACGTCCGCTCTATCCAAGGCACGTGTCACCAGATTCCCGGCACCGCTCCCGATACCAAATCCTATGGCCTGTAAAATGACCTGAATGGAAAAAACCAATCCCACCGAAGCCACTGCACTTGTACCCAAACGTGCAGCAAAAAAAGTATCGGTCGTATTGTAAAAAATAGTAATCATTTGCGCAATCATCATTGGAAGCAACATTCCAACAAACCATCGCGGCATTTTTTGTACTATACGTTGCACCCTTGTCACCAAGGCATGCGTCTTTAATTGATGAAAAAGATGCATCGTTCTTCCCTCCATAATAATCAACATGAACCCCTATCCATGCTGTATCGCTATTTTTTTGCATCCCCTATTGTAATATACTCGCACAACGCATGCATCCTAAAAATTTTCTGATTATAAATCAATTATATATAAAATATCCGTTTTTAAGGATAAGCTTGAATATTTTTTTCTAAATCACAACATTCTTGTCCATCTATCTGTAAAAAACATGAAAAACGCGTGACTCTCATCAATAGCCACGCGTCTAAAATACCTTCAAAACACAGTCTGCACAATGATATCCTCAAGAATACCCACTGTCTCATTGTCTGCGTTGGTTTTCTTTAAAATCATATGCTGAATTGGAAATGTCGGATAATCAAAGGTCTTTTTCACCAAACCCGGTTCATTAAACATCCACTCTGCAATATACGCCGTTGTGTAACAGATTGCATGTTCATCCAATATCAGCTGACGATGAACCCCAACATAATCACCATAATCAGACAGTGGCACCTTTTTCATAAACTCTTCGCGGGATGTAATGCCATCAAACCCTTTATCTTTTGCATACTGGCTGTTACAACCCAGGACAATGATGTCTTCCAACACACAGCGTTGCATCTCTATACCATGCTCAAAAAGGCTAGGCACGCCATTTTTATAATATTCCATCATGTTTTGCTGAACATATTCAGGAACAAATTGTCTTTTCATGCATTGATTCTCCATTCAGTAATTTGTTATGATTCAAACTGTTATAATTAAACTAGGTGTTCTCTTTATTATAAAATATAACTGTAGGTGGCTGAAACAAAACTCCTGCAATCCAAAATTATTGTTAACAAAATATTTATGTAACCTTACTAAAGGATGTGATAGTCATGAATATCGGCATTGTTGCTGAATGGAATCCCTTTCATAATGGCCATCGCTATCTCGTTGATATGATTCGTTCCACCACACCCAATGCTACGATTATTGGTGTTATGAGCGGTGCTTTTTGTCAACGTGGCGAGTCAGCCTGCGTTGACAAGTGGACGCGTGCCGAGATGGCACTTGCAAACGGGGTGGATGTGGTATTGGAGTTGCCTCAAGTTTATGCGACGGCCAGTCTTGAAGGATTCGCCCACGGTGGTGTGGCAACGCTTTTGGCCTTCGCCCCTTTAGATGCGCTCTACTGTGGCAGTGAATCCGCCAACAGCAAAAAAATTGCTGCGCAAGCAGCTTATCTAAAAAGTCATCAAGCAGACTATGACTTGTTCATTCGCGAATCCGCTGATTTAAGCTACAGCGAAGCTAGCCAACGTTTTCTGGCAAATGCAGGGCTTACCGCCGGAAAGGAAACGCCCAATGATCGTTTAGCGCTTCACTATCGTCTGGCATTGCCGGAGGAAATTCCCATGCACCTCGTGCGTCGCGATGTGAGCCATCATTCTGATGCGCCTCACGGTGCAATGATGAGTGCTAGTGCTATTCGTGCTCATTTGCCACATGCACTCAATGAAGTGTGCGCCTATCTACCGAATGAAAGCACCGAGGTTCTTGCACGCGCATACGAAAACGGCGCACAAAATCCGGACTATTCAATTCTGCTTACCACGATCAAGGTGCTTGCTTGTAGTATGAACACGCCCACTTTAGCTGTGCGTCTTCATGTTCACGATGGCTGGGAGCACCGCTTTTTAGACGCTGTGCGTGACGCCAGCGATTTTTCAGACCTACTCACACGTGCCCAAACAAAGCACTACTCAAGAAGTCGCATCCAACGCCTTGTGCTTTCGTTGCTTTCGCCTTTACCACAAGCACCACCTTCTCCCGGTTATGTGCGCGTTCTGGGCTTTTCTCAACGTGGTCGCACCTTACTCAAAGAGCGTGATAAGAACATACCGTTGATTCTCAATACCGCCAAGGATGCCCGCGCGCTCAGCCCCGATGCCCAAGCGCTATTAGAAGGCGATATTCATCGTCAAAATCTTGCCGACCTCCTTTGCCATCGCTTACAAAAAAATCGTGATTATATTGAACGCCCTCGCATAATGTAATGTTCGTATTCACAGTCAATCCGCATTGGATACAATGAAATCGGCAAAGAAGTTCTGCTTTCCATATTGGATTTTTCACTCAGGTATTGTATGCTATAGTTAGTATAAAATATATTCGATATTTAGGAGACTATACACATGACTGATACTCAAGTAAAAGTAACCCAAGAACCTTACCTCCAAAACGGGATGTATCGTATCCCTACCAACCAAGGCACCCCTAGTGATGCATTCTTGCAAGGACCATGGTGGCAAGCCAATGCCGAAGATACTGATTCTACTAGCATTGTAGAATATACCATCATCTGGAAAACCGAAACTGAGGATGCACCAGCTGACTGGAGCAAGCCAACCTACATCATTGCACGTGGTGACGTTAGCATTGATATCAGCGACCAAGCTGAATTATTGCCTAACGAATTCCTTTCTTTCTAATTTATCCGAGCAAGCACACCCAACAAGGTGTGCTTTTTTGTTTGGTCCATAGACGTCATGCGCTTTCATTTTTGATTTCTATTGCATTTTATATTTTTTGCAGATAGACTTGAGTTATAGTATTTGACGCAACATCTATAGAAATATTGAAAATGAAGGGAGATTCTCTATGCTCAACCATTTTTGCAAAAAACCGTTATGGGAAGTCAGCCAAACCTTGGTGGCTGTTGCCGGCGGTACCAAACCGGCTGATACTGTTATTCGCGGCGGCAAGCTCGTCAATGTCTGCACTGCTGAAATTTTAGAAGACATCGACATTGCAATCAGCGAAGGCCGCATTGCCCTAGTGGGTGATGCCGATGCATGTATCGGCGAAGGCACCGAGATTATTGATGCCGAAGGCCAATATTTGGCGCCGGGCTTCTTGGACGGTCATATTCACATCGAATCCTCTATGTTAAGTGTGGGCGAATATGCCAAGGCCGTTATTCCACACGGTACTGTCGGTATCTACCCAGATCCGCATGAAATCTGCAATGTATTGGGGCTCGATGGCGTTCGTTGCATGATTGATGATTCCAAACGTACACCACTCAAAGCCATGTTCGTTACCCCTTCCTGTGTTCCTGCTGTACCAGGCTTTGAGGACACCGGCAGCTTTGTTGGACCGGATGATGTGGCCGAAACCATGAAATGGGACGAAATCGTTGGCCTTGGCGAAATGATGAACTTCCCGGGCATCCTTGCCGGCACGGACCACGCGCATCATATTGTAGGCAATACCTTAAAAGCTGATAAGGTTGCTACCGGCCACTACTCCATGCCGGAGGTTGCTTCTGGGCTCAACGCATACATTGCAAGTGGTATTCGTTGCTGCCACGAATCCACCCGTCCGGAAGACGTCATTGCCAAAATGCGTCTAGGTATGTATGCACAAATTCGTCAGGGTAGCGCTTGGCAGGATTTGCCTGTGATTGCCAAGGCCATCACCGAAAACAAGGTAGACACCCGCTTTGCTAACTTGATTTCTGACGATACCCATCCAAACACCCTCGTTAGCCATGGCCACTTAGATTACATCTTGCGTGTAGCGCTTGACGCGGGGATTGATCCAATCACCGCCATTCAAATGGTTACCATCAATACCGCCCAATGCTACCGCATGGATCAAGAGCTTGGCTCCATCACACCGGGCAAATGTGCCGATATTGTCTTCCTCAAAGACCTTGAAAGCATGGAAGTCACCCGTACCATTATTGATGGTGCCACTGTTGCCAAGGACGGCAAGATGTGCGTAGAAATTGAACCGTACACCTACCCGGATTGGGCGCGTCATTCCATCCACTTGAAGGATGTAGTGACAGCTGACACCTTCAAAATTGAAGCACCTGCAGGTAAAGATACCGTTACCGTTCGTGCCATCTAAGTCATTCCGGCACGTGTAGGGAACTACGAACGTATGATGAATTTGACCGTGAAAAATGGCAAGCTCGAAAGCGATGTTGAACAAGACGTTCTCAAAACCTTTGTCCTCGAAAGCCATCACGAAACCGGGACCATGGGCGCCGGATTCGTCAAGGGCTTCGGCATCAAAAACGGTGCGATGGCTAGTACTGTAGCCCACGATGCCCACAACCTTCTTGTTGTTGGTACCAATGACGAAGATATGGCGCTCGCCGCCAACACCTTAATTGAATGTGGCGGCGGGATGGTTGCTGTACAAGACGGCAAAGTATTGGGCTGTGTACCGCTCCCAATCGCCGGCCTCATGAATGACGAACCTGCGAAAGATATGGCTGCTACCGTTGCCAAGCTCGAAGAATCTTGGGAAATGATTGGCTGCACCTTGCCATCTCCGTTTATGACCATGGCACTCATTCCGCTCGCTTGCTTGCCGGAATTGCGCCTTACCAACCGTGGCTTAGTTGATTGCCGCACCTTCTCCTTTGTGCCACTTGTGGTAGAAGACTAATCAAACACAGGGCAAATGCAACGCGCATTGAACCCACAATCGTTACACACATGCATACGAAAAATGCCGATAGAATGATTTCTATCGGCATTTTTTGTATTAAAGTTCCACATCCTGTGCTTTCAAATATTCATCAATCGCCTCTGCTGCATCCTTCCCGGCACCCATTGCTTTAATAACGGTAGCGGCACCGGTGACAATGTCCCCGCCGGCAAATACATAAGGCAGGCTTGTTTGACCTTTTTCGTTGGTCACGATGTTGCCACGGGTATTCAACGCCAAGCCTTCGGTACTCTTGGTGAAAATCGGGTTTGGCCCTTGACCGATAGCAACAATCACAGTATCTATGTCCATTTCCTCAAATTCACCTTCAAGTGGAATCGGTTTGCGACGACCGCTCGCATCCGCCTCGCCGAGCTCATATTTTTGAAGTACCATTTTTTGAACCACATCATTTTCGTCACCGATGTATTTTACCGGTGCACATTGAAGCTTGAGCTCAACGCCTTCTTCCAAGGCGTGTTCAAGCTCTTCTGCACGGGCCGGCAATTCATCCTTGCTGCGCCTGTAAATAATATAGCTCTTTTCAGCACCCAATCTGAGTGCCGTACGCGCAGCATCCATTGCCACATTGCCACCCCCGAGAATAGCAGCACGTTTGCCCACCTTAATTGGGGTCGCTGTGTTTGGAAAATCATACGCCTTCATCAAATTGGAACGCGTCAAAAACTCATTGGCAGAATAAATACCGTTGAGGTTTTCGCCCTCAAGATTCATAAAATGCGGTAATCCGGCACCGGTTCCGACAAAAAACGCATCGAATCCATAGTCATTGCGCAATTCTTCGAGGTCATAAAGTTTGCCAACAATGGCATCTACCTCAATAGTCACACCCATGGCTCGAATATTATTGATTTCATGCTGCACAATGTCCTTTGGCAAACGGAATTCCGGAATGCCATACATGAGCACACCGCCCGGCGTATGCAAGGCTTCAAATATTGTCACTTCATACCCCATCTTGGCAAGCTTCCCGGCACAAGCAAGCCCGGAAGGTCCTGCTCCGATAATACCGACTTTCTTTCCGTTCTTTTCTGCCAATTCCACCGGTTTAGGTGCTTGAGCACGTTCCCAATCCGCCACAAAACGTTCCAAGCGACCAATTGCCACAGGCTGTCCCTTAACACCCAATACACAGTTACCTTCGCATTGGTTTTCTTGTGGGCAAACACGTCCGCAAACCGCCGGCAAACTGGTATCCTTTTTCAGACGCTCAGCCGCTTCCGATAAATTGCCCTCTGCCAACGCTGCTATGAAATGCGGAATATTAATATGAACCGGACAACCCTCTACACAACGTGGCTTTGCACAATGTAAGCAACGCTTGGCTTCGGCAATGGCTGTTGCTTCATCATAGCCCAGTGCCACCTCTTTGAAATTGGTCACACGAATCTTCGCATCTTGAACCGGCATTTCATGTCTTTGTGCTTGACTGGTCATTAGTTTGCATCCCCTCTCTGATGTTCATGCAATCCAATATTGCAGGTATGATCGCGCTCATTGGCAATATTTTCTTTATCTCTCATAAAACGTGCACGTTTCATTGCCAAATCAAAATCAATCAAATCGCCGTCAAATTCCGGACCATCCACGCAAGCAAATTTTGTTTCATTGCCTACGCGTACACGACAACCGCCACACATCCCAGTGCCATCAATCATAATCGGATTCATACTAACAACAGAGCGTATACCGCGTGCCCTGGTCACTTTGACACAGTTATACATCATAATCATCGGCCCAATGGCCCAAACGATATCTACCTCATCTTTGTCACAAGCTTCTGCCAATAAATCGGTAACAAAGCCTTTATGTCCCACAGAGCCATCGTCCGTTGCAATACGTACCTCATCCACCGCCGCGGCAAGCTTGTCTTGCCAGAAAAGCAAATCCTTACTCTTGGCTCCAATAATGGCAATAACGCGGTTGCCTGCTTTTTTCAAATCGCGGGCAATCGGATAAATTGGCGCAATGCCAACCCCGCCACCAACAATCACAACGGTGCCATACTTTTCAATTTCACTGGCTTGCCCCAGTGGCCCTACCACATCTGCAAGTCCATCACCCGGGCGAAGTGCAACAATTTGCTTGGTAGAATGCCCCAATGCTTGAATAACAATGGTAACAGTGCCCTTCTCAGGATCGTTGTCCGCAATTGTTAACGGAATTCGTTCGTCCCCTTCTCCTATACGCACAATCAGAAATTGTCCTGCTCTAGCTTTCTTTGCCAGTTGCGGTGCTTCTACTACCAATTCATGAGTAGCGCCACCTAAATGCTTGTAATCGACAATCTTGTACATTATATGACCTTCTTTCTTTATCGGTCTCTAGCAACCTATCACCATCAAAAAGAATTTTTCTTATTATAGTTTAACCCCCTCTAAAATGCTATAGTTTTCTGGCTTCATATTATTTCTATAAAAATTCCCACTATGCTTGTTCGCAATAAAAAAGCCACAATCCGTTTACCGAATTGTGGTTTTATGGTTCTCACTTATTTATTGTTGTTATCGTCTTCATCGTGCCAACGAGATGGCAAGCCGAGCTCTTCATCAGACATTTTTCCTTTAAGCCCAGGATATCCTTCCCAATGAGAATCAGCCTCTTCGTCATCCTTTTGTGGAGCTTCCGGTGCTTTTGGTGAACTGATAGGTTGGGTTCCCTCATCTGCCGGTTGCTCAACAAATTTTTGCTGCATAAAGGATGGGATATCTACCTTTGCAGGTTCAACCTTTGGCGCTGACGCCATCGGTTCAGCCTTTTTGGCTTCCTCAATTTTCTTTTTCTTCTCTTCGTTGAGCTTTGCCAAATATTCTGCTTCCTCGCGTTCAATGGTATCCATATCCTTGCCATCCATAACACCTTGGAATTCGAAGGCATTGATAACCTCGCGCTCTTGAAGGGCTTTTGCCACCGCATCGAGCTTATCACGATGTTCGTTCAAAAGTTCATGCGCACGGGTATGACATTCATCCATAATACGCTTTACTTCTTTGTCAATCGAGAATGCAATCGCTTCAGAGTAATTGCGGCTATGACCCAAATCACGTCCCAAGAAAACTTGTTGCTCATCTTCACCGAAGCAAATGGTGCCAAGCTCTTCGCTCATCCCCCAACGGGTCACCATTTGGCGAATCGTGTTGGTCGCACGTTCAATGTCATTGGATGCACCGGTGGAGATTTCACCGAGCACAATTTCTTCTGCTACACGCCCACCCAACATCATAGTAACCTCATGAATCAAATGGGTACGGGTCATGTAATTGCGATCCTCTACCGGCAAGCTCATGGTATAACCACCGGCACTGCCACGAGGAATAATCGATACCTTATGAATAGGGTCGCATCCTTCGAGGTAATGACCAATTACTGCATGACCGGCTTCGTGGTAACTAACCAAGTTCAATTCTGCTTGGCTGATTTGCGCACGGTTTTTCTTTTCCGGCCCTGCAATAACACGCTCAATAGATTTTTCCAAATGCTCTTGGGTGATATCTGTTAAGCCTTCACGTGCTGCTAAAAGCGCTGCTTCATTTACAAGGTTTGCCAAATCCGCACCGGTAAAGCCGGCAGTTTGCTTAGCAATGACCTTCAAATCAACCTCAGCGGAAAGCGGTTTATTGCGTACGTGAACCTTAAGAATTTCTTCGCGGCCACGTACATCAGGACGACCAACGGTTACCTGACGGTCAAAACGGCCCGGACGCAAGAGCGCCGGATCCAAGATATCAGGTCGGTTGGTCGCAGCCAAAATGATAATGCCTTCGTTGGCATCAAAGCCATCCATTTCAACAAGGAGCTGATTCAAGGTTTGTTCACGTTCATCGTGGCCACCGCCGACACCGGCACCACGTTGACGACCTACCGCATCAATTTCGTCAATGAAAATAATGCATGGGCTGTTTTTCTTCGCTTGTTCAAACAAGTCACGCACACGGCTCGCCCCAACGCCGACAAACATTTCTACGAAGTCAGAGCCACTAATGGTGAAAAACGGTACCCCGGCTTCACCGGCAACCGCGCGTGCCAACAAAGTTTTCCCGGTCCCCGGAGGCCCAAAGAGCAATACCCCTTTTGGAATCTTTGCACCAATAGCTTTAAACTTCTGCGGCTTTTTCAAGAAGTCTACCACTTCAGAAAGCTCTTCTTTTACTTCATCTGCACCGGCGACATCATTAAAGGTCACTCGCTTGCTGCTATCAACAGTCATGCGTGCCTTACTCTTCCCAAATTGGGACATCTTGCCACCGCCGCCTTGGGTTTGACTCATAAAGAAGAAGAAGAGCCCCACCAACAAAAGCACCGGTAACAGGGAGCTCAACAGACTAAATAACGGAGATGGTTCCGGCGTTTCTGCTTGAGTAACTTTAATGCCCTTATCTACGAGCTTTTGGGTCAAGTTATCATCATTTTTGGAAATCGGCATCTTGAAGGTTTCTTTGTCCTTTGTAACACCGCTGATTTCCTGATAGTTATCATAGGTTGTGATGGTCACCTCTTTAATCTTGCCCTTCTCCACGTTTTCCATGAATTCGGTATAGTTTGCGCCATACACCTGCTTTGTTTCCTCTACAGTGGTGTTGCCACCAAAGAATTCAATCATAGAAAAGAACAGGAGAAAAATAACGAGGTATACCGCAAAGCTTTTCCATGCTGTATTTTTCATACGTCCTCCTAATTTCCTGTTTTAATACTCAATTGCTCGGTTTGTCCGGCAATTGTTATAGTCAAGTCAACCTCCGAAAAGGTAACACTATTATAATACATGAGTAACGACGCCCGCGCAAGGAATGGAGCCCAAATTACTTCTTTAGTTTTAATGTCATACACAATCGGCCATACCGCTCTTAAACAGCTTGGCAAACCTTCTTCTTGAAAGATTTTTTTGAGACGCTTATGCCCCAAGTTTGCAAGTTGAATATCATCCCCAACCTGTGGAAAACGTACCGCAAATGGTGCATTTTCCTCAATCGTCAATTGTGCCTCCAAAAAATCATGCACATAACCGTTATCTACACGTTGCCATTCTCCCGTTGGTATCATACCGATATAAATCCAACGACGCGTAACTTCGATAATCAGCCCCTTGCCGAGATCATAACGACCGTTTCCCACTTCAATGCGTTCGAGCGCGTGATTTACCATATCAAAATGCAAGCTATGACGTCCGATACTCATCATTTCAACCAATTGACGTAATAGCGCACTTATCACCGCAGGATGACTTTCTGTAACTGTCGTACGCTTGAGCATACAAAATCGCTTTGCCTTCAACACCATTGCCTGTTGATAGAGTGCTTGCGCTTGCTGCTCAATATAATCTGACGCCACCTCGCTGCTGTCCGCCAAATGGTTCAATGCTTGCACAATGGCCGGATTGTACTGACCAAGGATGGGCAAAAGCTCATGACGCAATCGATTGCGGAGAATCGTGGTATCATTGTTGCTTTCATCATTCACCCAAGGAATTTCTTTTTTTCTTGCATAGCATTCAATATCCAAGCGTGTCACGCCCAATAGAGGACGTAAAATGACACCGTTTTGTGCCCCCATCGCTGCAAGGCCCTTAATAGAGCTGCCACGCAACAGGTTCATCAAAACCGTTTCTGCACGGTCTCCGGCGTGATGCGCCAAACAAAGCCACGTTGCATCACAGGCATCCATGATTTCTCTGAGTGCCGCATGTCGCAAACGGTGCGCCTCCGCTTCCATGCTGCTGCCACGCTCTGCTTGCGCTGCTCGCACATCGATATGACGACCATGAAAGCGCACGTCACGTGCCACGCAATACGCTTCTACAAATTTCCATTCTGCATCCGATGCTTGACGCAAATGATGATGAATGTGTCCCACTTCCACTTGGATACCAAGCATTTCACGCAGTGCAAGCAACAGATCCAGCATCACCATTGAGTCCACACCGCCTGATATCGCAGCAAGAACCGTCTGTCCTGCTTTTACATGCTCCGTAAGACAGTCCTTACACGATTCATACAGCAACTGCTCTTCTTTAAACATTGCCAAGCCTCATCAATTGACCATAAAGCAAATCTGTCGTACTCACAGTAAGTGTTTGCGCATCAAGTGCTGCCATAACCGTAATGGCGATATCGAGCCCTTCGCACAAAATATCCGCACGCCCTTTACTCACACCGGGTAGCATCATGCGCGCTTCCAGCGTCATTGCTTTTAACTGAGCGTTCAAATCTTCGATGGATTGACGTGTGTAACATTTGCGATGAATTTTCTCCGGCTCATAACTTGACATCTTTTCAAAAATAGCGGCCATCGTGGTCAAGGTGCCACCCACACCAACAAGGGTCATCGCATTCCTTTGTGGTGCATGCACACTAAGTGGCGCAAGTGCTTCTGCCAATGGTCCAATTTGTGCCGCCGATTCTTTGAGACGCACTGCTCCAACCGGCACAGACACACTTTCGCCGACACCGGTCCCCCAACAAAGCTCTGTTGAACCGCCGCCCACATCAAGAACCGCCGGTACAAAGCCATCTACCTGCAAACCCTGCACCGCACCTTCGTAGCTATATCGAGCTTCCTCTGTTCCAGCCAAAACAGTGATTTCACGCCCCAACAGCTTCTCCATACGGGTTTTCATCACATCACGATTTTTTGCTTCACGCAAAGCCGATGTAGCGCTAATGCGACAAATCTTCACACCGTTTTCTTTTGCCACATCAAGCAGCGACGCAATTGCTTCAACGGTACGATCTACCGCCTCCTCACTAAGCATCCCTGTGGCCGTAGCATTTTCCGCAAAGCGACTATAACGCAGCCGCTCCTTTGGAAGTGCACACCCCGCTTCCAACCAAGCCATGCGCACACTATTTGAACCAATATCAATCAAGCCAGTCTTCATTGTCATCTTATCCTTCAAAAATTCTCTTCAAATAGAAACAGAGCCGCTGCATTGCAACGGCTCTGAAGCGTTTTTTAATAGCGATTGCCACTACGGCGTTTCGCGTTCATATTTTTGTTGAAGGATGCAAGCTTCTCGTCACTGTCCTTCATGAAACGTGCAATTTTATCTTCAAAACTTGGAGAAGGCTTCTGAGGTTTCTTACGTTCCTTCGCCTGCTTAATAGACAAGCCAATCTTGCCATTGTCATTAATGCTCAAGATTTTTACTTTTACTTCGTCATTCACACTGAGGTGTTCATTAATATCCTTAACGAAAGTATCCGCAACTTCAGAAATATGCACCAAACCAGTTTCACCGGTTTCTAATTCTACAAATGCGCCAAAATTGGTAATACCGGTCACTTTACCAGATAAAATTTGCCCTACTGTAATGGACATGCGATTGCTAGCCTCCTAAAATTGTTAAATTCTCTAAACATGTTACTATTATACCTATGCGTTGAAAGCAATGTCAAGGACTATCATAGGTTTACTCTGTGTCCGCCGCACTGCTCTCTGCCTGCTCTTTATTCATGCTTTTTTGTGAATTTGTTTTGTCTTCGGTCTTATCTTTATTGGTATTTTTACGCTGGGTCAATAGAATTTCACCCGGCTTGACCATTTTCAAATCCTCACGAGCAGTTTTTTCCACAGCCTCATCGGTTTTTAAGTGAGACACCTCACTTTTAAGTGTTTCTTGGGTAGCCTCTTCTTCACGAATTTGCGCCACCACCACATTTTCCTGAGCTTTCAAATCAATAATGGCAAAGCACCCATACATGAAATTCATGCCGACGTACACCAAGAGAACGAAGGTGAGTATTTGGGTCCAATTCCACTTTTTCTCTTCCTCCTGCAATATAGAAGGCTGCTCAGTTTTCGTTTTTTGACGAGACAATCGTGATGACAAAGACGTGTTCTTTTTTGTAGCCATTGGCTCACCTCTTTCGTCTTTCATACGCGCTACCGCGTGTCTCCCTATTATACTTTTTTTATAAAAAATCCGCAAGTCAACGCCTAAGAGAGCAATTCATAAAGCGTATCAGCTTCCTTTGCAGGCACGGTTTCACGCACCTCTTTAATGCGTGCACGGAACAGCTTTTCACCGAATTGAATTTCGATTTCATCGCCTACCGCTACATCGCTCCCAGCTTTGGCCACGCGACCGTTAATCTTTACCTTGCCACCGTCGCAAACATCTTTTGCCACAGTACGACGTTTAATGATACGACTCACCTTGAGAAACTTATCAATTCGCATTTCTTCCCTCCTTATCTCAAAAATCATTGTCGAGATAAAAAACAACCCTAAGCCACAGCCATCCGGTGCGCTTAGGGATATGATTATAGTAGATAAAACTTACTTGCCAACAACGGCATCCTTCAAACCTTTACCAGCCTTGAAAGCAGGAACTTTGGTTGCAGGAATGGTAATAGGTTGCTTGGTTTGTGGGTTTTGACCTTGACGTTCCTTACGATCTCTTACTTCGAAGGTACCGAAACCAACCAATTGCACTTTTTCACCAGAAACGAGAGTTGCAGTGATGGAATCAAATACTGCGTTAACAGCCTTTTCAGCGTCCTTCTTGGTAAGACCTGACTTTTCAGCAACACTTGCAACTAATTCGGATTTATTCAATGAAATTTCCTCCCTAAAAATATATGGTTTGTCTTGGATTTTAAAACTCCATAGCTTGCTTGCATTTTACCACAAGGATTACCGCAAGAAAAGCGGTAAATCGCTATTTTAACAAGTTTTTTGCCATTATCACCGCACAAAATACTCTTGAGTGCTATTCTTGAATGTCCATTAGCTGTGCTTCCATACGGTCGGCAAGATTTTTGGCTGAAAGCTCGATAGGACGCGATTCTTCACGATAGCAATATACTGATTTCAACAATTTTCGTTCACTTTCATTCTTACAGAAATTTGTGATGTCCTCTGTAGAAAGACCTTTTTTCTCAAGCTTACCAATCAATTTATCCAACTTCATGAGCACCGGTAATCCTTCCGGTAGTGTCAATTTTTGCTTTTTCATGGTTTTTTCAGCGCGCTTAATGCTTTCCCAATCCATCAGCGCCTCCGCCCCATCAGCAGGCGGATAAATGCGAGGATGGCGACGCTTCATTTTGGCCACAACCTCATCAATCACACCTTGTAAATCAAACTGTTCCTCTTCCTCTGCCAGCGCTGCATGAAAGACCACTTGAAAAAGTACATCACCCAGTTCTTCGCGCAAATTATCCATATCCTTGCAATCAATAGCATCACACACCTCATAGGCTTCCTCAATCAAATGCTTGCGCATACTCTCATGACTTTGCGCCCGGTCCCATGGGCAACCGTCCGGCGCTAACAGTGCATCAACAACTTCAACCAATGGCATGACATCAATCTGTTTACGCATGATTCCTCCTCCTAACAAAAAAAGCGTTTCCGTAGAAACGCTTTAACACTGACAATTATTGACCGCCCCATTTTTGAGCGAGCTTTGAGCCGACCTTTGGAATCTTTTCAAGGGTATCTCGATCAATGCCACCAATGACAAAGATGACAACAAAATAGCTGATAACCCCCACCAAAATCCCACAAGCGGTAATCATAAAGGCATTGCCTAATAAATCCACAAAGAAATGCTTCACAATGGTCACACAAACAGCCATTACAACCGTAGCGATAATCGGTTTCAGCACCATTTGTTTTGCACTGAACCAACCCCAGCCCACAATTCTCCCCAATTGGAAAAGATTGTGCAGCGCAGCCACAGAAAAACCAATGACTGTTGCAACGGCAGCCATACGAATATCTGCACCGAGACGAGATAAAAGCACAAAGTTCAACGCAATTTTAATAAGTGCGCCAACAATCAAGCTACTCATCGGAATCAACACGCGCCCCAAGCCTTGAAGAGCACTTGCAGACACCTGATATACCCCTACCGCCAAGACAGTAAAGGCCACATAGCTCAATGCCATCCCTGATGCCGCATTATTATAAAGCAAGGAACAAATTGGCGTTCCCAATGTTGCAAGCCCAGCCGCAGCCGGAAGCATCAACAGAATAGTAAGCATCAGCGAGGTACGAATGTTATGGTCCACACCTTGTTGATCCTTGAGTTCGTATAAATTAGCCACTGTCGGCACAAGGCTCGCTGCCACGGCTGTCGTAATAATGAACGGTAGATTAATAATAGGCATTGCATAGGACGAAAGATATCCATATTGAATCAATGCTTGTTCATGTGCCATGCCGGATGCTTCTAAACGTGCAATATCCATCGAAGAATCAATGAATTGCATAATTGGAAGTACCAATGCCCCAATAGAAATTGGGATTGCATAGTACACCAATTGTTTAAGCATTTGTGCAGTGGTCTCTTTGTTCTTTGGTTCTACTTCATTGACCGGATGATTGCGCTTGCAATACCACACAAAGAACAGCGCCAAAAAAGTAAAGCCACAAATACCGCCGACAGCAGAGCCAAAGCTTGCGCCGGCTACAATAACTTCCAATGGCTTCCCTGCCAAAAGAAAAATTGCGAGGAAAATCGTCCCAACACGGAAAAATTGTTCCAAAATCTGAGAAACAGCTGTTGGCACCATTTGTTGATGCCCTTGGAAATATCCACGCAAAACAGCCATTAAGCAACTAAACACCATGGCAGGAGAGAGCATTTTAAGACTCAACGCCGCCTGTGGTTCATTGAAGAGCGCTTGAGCAATGACATCAGCTTGGGTAAAGAAAATCAGACCGATTACAATCCCAATAGCTGAAAGCAGTGTAAACGCCGCTTTAATCAAACGAACGCTTTCACCATGTTCAGCACGTTCTTCATATACAGCAACCATTTTACTGACCGCAAGCGGCACGCCTGCAGTAGAAAGTGCAAAAAGCACCGAATACACCGAATAACTCAAGCCATACAATGCCGCCCCTTCTTCCCCGACAATACGGTTAAAAGGAATGCGATACAACGCCCCCAGCATTTTACCGAAGACGCCGGCAATGGTGAGAATCAATGCACCTTTAAAAAAGGATACTTGCTTTGCCATAGATGCGCCTCGCGTCATCAAATGATGTGGTCGCGAATGATGGTTTGTTCACGGCCAGGGCCAACGGCAACAATCTTAACCGGCACACCGGTAAGAGTTTCTACACGTGCCACAAATGCTTTTGCAGCTTCAGGAAGTTCATCATAGCTGGTGCAAGAGGTGGCATCACATTCCCAGCCGGGTACGGTTTCATAAATTGGTTCTACCAATTCAAGGTCATCCAAACGGCCCGGGAAATACTTGATTTCTTCCCCTCTTAAACGATAGCCGGTGCAAATTTGGATTTCAGGAAGAGTATCCAAAATGTCGAGCTTCATCAACGCCAATTCGGTAATGCCGTTAATACGGATAGAATAGTTAACGAGCGCCAAGTCGAGCCAACCGCAACGACGGGTACGGCCGGTAACAGTCCCAAACTCATGACCGCGGGTTTGAAGTTCAACGCCGATTTCGTTATCTTGTTCACTTGGGAATGGACCTGCACCAACACGGGTGGTGTAGCTCTTGATAATGCCCAAAACAGAATTGATATGTTGTGGACCAACACCTGCGCCTACGCAAGCAGCACCGGCATTAGGGTTGGAAGAGGTTACAAACGGATAGGTCCCGTGGTCGATATCAAGCAAGGTCCCTTGCGCACCTTCAAAGCAAACCTTTTTGCCGTTTTTAAGTGCTTCGTCAAGCAAGAAAGAAGTATCAGTAATTTGACCCTTGATTTGTTCCGCAAGTGCCAAATATTCTTTAGCAATTTCTTCTGCATCGAAAGGTTCTACGCCATAAAGCTTACCGAGCAAGTCATTCTTAATAGCAACTGCATTTTTCAAACGTTCGAGGAAATATTCCGGATCAACAATATCACCCATACGTAAGCCAATGCGTGCACACTTATCCATATAGCAAGGGCCGATCCCATTTTTGGTGGTACCGATTTTATTGGCGCCCTTTGCCAATTCTTCGCATTCGTCTTGTTTAATATGATAAGGCATAATCAAGTGGCAACGGTCACTAATAAGCAAGCGACTTACATCGACACCCTTTGCCTTTAAGTATTCCATTTCCTTGATGAGTACTTTCAAGTCAACAACAACACCGTTCGCAATCACGCAGGTTGCATGACCGGAAATAATCCCAGATGGAATCAAACGGAGCTTGAATTCTTCCCCATTAACAACAACAGTATGACCTGCGTTGTTACCACCTTGATAACGTACTACATAATCTGCGCGTTCTGCGAGGTAGTCGGTAATTTTCCCTTTACCTTCATCGCCCCATTGTGCGCCCAATAATACCAAACCTGGCATCTTCTTCACCTCAATAATTTGTTTATCATAACTCGGTTCATTATTCTTTGCATGCAAATGCAACTGCTTTTAAGCATGCTACACTTTATTTTATCAAATATCACTCATAGGGTCAATCAAGACCCGACCATTCTCATTATTTCACCATAAACCAAACACACCCTGCTTTGTGGAGCGCCACTCTTTTCGCTAATAGCAAAAAACCCCTTTTGTAAAATCCAACCATTTTACAAAAGGGGCTACAATGCTCATATAGTGTTTTTCAATCTCATTAGCCGTTAAATGGCATTAACCAGCTTACGAGTGGGCCACCAACCAATACAGTTACAATCATACCAACAACCAGGATTGCAAAACCGTAGAGGTAAGCATATTTTACATCACACTCTTCATTACCGTGCATAATAACAGCGGTCATAGAAGCTGCAGGTGTCATAAAGGACAAGTTCAATGCCCAGAACATGAAGATATACACGAGGTATGGGTTGCCGCCCATCCCGATAGCCATGTTACAGAAAATCGGAATAAATACGATAGCCAAGATAATGTTGTGAACAACCTGAGTGGTTAAACCAACCAAAATCATGCAGCATACTGCAAAGAGGATTGGGTTCATGTTCCCGAGAAGTGGGGTTAAGAAGCCCATGATGGTTTTAATAATACCGGCATCTTCTGCTTGGAAAGCGTTTGCCAATGGAATAGTTGCGATGATCATCCACATTACAGGCCAGGAAATGTGTTTGGTACTTCCTTTTGCCATATCATAGTAGGTGGTGCCGTCTTTTCTTCTAATCCAAGTTGCAAAGATTGCCAAGAGGATGGAGGTACCAAGTACACCTTCTAATTTACCGAGAAGAGCGGAAATTGCCCATTCCTTAGGTAATACGCCAGGTAAAGTTAAGAGAACAACGAAGGCAATCAAAATCCCAAAGCCCCATTTTTGTTCCCAAGTCATCTTATTATCTCTGTATTGACCGTAAATGTCTTGATCGGTACGCAATGCGTCAAAGTCAGGACGGAGAACAAAGAGAAGAATAAAGAAGAATACGAAGGTTAATGCAAGCAATACGCCAATGTTTACTACAACGAATGGAATAAAGTCAATTGGCAATTTGGTAGCATTCATGAAGAAGCCGTTGTAAACAATAGCCCCTTGATAGAATGGGAAGCATTGACCACCTTGAACAACGAGTGGGCAAACTGTACATGCCACGTATTGTACCCATGGTGTCTTTTTGTCAAAGCCCATCGCATCCGCCAATGCATAGAGGAAGCCCCAAACAATAAAGATACCAGCGAAACCGGTGGAGCAAAGCCCCAAGATTACTGCTACAAGATATACGGATAAAATAATAAGTTCTGGACGACCAATGGTAATCTTTCGGGAAATAATCCATTGAGCGATAAACAATGCTGCCTTAGAGTCTACTACAACCCCAACGATGATATAGCATACGAACATCATTGGAATCATGTAGTAACTAAGACCTGAAGCCATACCTTCTGCAATCGTGTTATAACCAATCCAGCTTAATGCACACAATGCAAAGAAGCTAGGCCAAACCATTTCAAATACAATCCAACCATAAATGGTACCAACAAATACCCCTAAGATTTTCATCCCAAATGGTGTAATTGCACCAAATGATGGCAAATAGCCAATACCAAAAGTAATGAGCAGATAAGCCGCCAATTTAATATGAATACTTTAAATTTACATTCGATTTTGTCGCCTGGCTCATGAGATTCACTCCTAACCTTTAACTATTCAAAGTCTTTTTCAAAATCTTCAATTTATTATTTTAAAAAACAAAAAAGCAACTATAATATTTAATTGCATATATTTTTGACTATAAAATAGGGGAACATGTAACATGCATTTATTACATGTTCCCCCTAATAGTCAGAAATCAGTCAAATTAGTCTTCGATAATTTGATATACAGGTGCCCCTTCACATTGTGCTGGCATACGTACACCGGCCAATACTGCAACAGTAGGCGCAACGTCAACTTCACGAATAACACGGTCGGTCACATAGTCTTCCTTGATGTTAGGACCGGCTGCCATGAAGATTGGAGATACGGAAGTATCTGCATAGCCTTGATAGGTGGAGATGGAGTCACCGTGGATACGGTTGAAGCCTTCTTCGTTGAAGTAGATGATATCGCCGCAACGATCGCTGTTCAAGCCAAAGTGTGCAGCTTCTTTACGACGTACTGCGAGAGATACGATACGCTTACCATTCCAACGATAGTTGTAGAGGTCGTCAATAATCTTACGTTCTAATTCGTATTGATCTGCTGGGTCTACGATACCTTCTGGGTTACGGCCCTTGAGGTTGAGGTAGATGTAGATACCGCGTTGTGCCACTGCGGTGGTCTTGCTCCAGTCGATTTCGCGGAAGTCATTACCGTCTTCGTCTTTCTTCATTACGGTGTAACCGAGTTCTTCCATTACTTTAATGTTGATACCGAATGGGTCACCAATTGGAACAGCTGGTTCGTCTTCGTCAGCACAAAGGAGACCGTGGTCGGAAGTAATGATGATGTCCCACCCTTCATCCAAGAGGTGCATGAAGCGACCGAGGTATCTGTCGGTGTCTACATAGAAACGTTCCATAACAGCTTGCATCCAGGTTTCATCGTATTGTTCGATGTGTGGACGATACTTAGAGATTTCCCAGAAGGTGTGACCTGCGATGTCAACGTTGTGTAAGTGGGAGAATACAACGTCGTAGTCGTTTTCTTCGATTAATGCGTTCATAGCATTTGCTTGCCATTCAGAATAAGCTTCCCAGAGTGGAGCAAAAATCTTGTGACCGCACTTTGCAGAGTTACCAATCATCATAGATACGGAACGGATTTCGCCGGCCTTTTCTCTGATTTGGTTAAGCAAGGATTTTGGATGGAAGAGAATGTCATTGTGTGCTTCCATTGCGTTGCCGTACCACATTTCAACGTTAGAACCGTCTTCAGCGATACCGATGAGGATTGCTTGACGTGCAACTTCAACACGTTCGCCCTTCTTGGATACGGTATCCATGATGTCACTAACTACTTCATCGATGGTATCGAGCACAACGATTGGTTCTGCCTTCTTGGACTTGTAAATAGCAATTTTGTCAAATACGCCTTGTTCGTTAGGAATAATCAATACAGGACGACGTTCCATGCCATTGCTTACAGGAATTGCGAATTCCTTAGCGCCTTCTGGAGCGTTTGCCCAGTTCTTAGCAGGCTTGATTGGCAAGGTAGTCTTTACTTCATACAATTCAGGTCTAGCTGCACCAGCGCATTCCCCTTCGTGTTCACTCATAATCATGTTCACCAAGGTCTTTTGCTTCAAGGACATATCCAGACCGTTTTGGCTACCATCGAGATCGTCTTCGGTTTCCAAATCGGAGATTACGCAACCTGCACCGGATTCGTCAGCTTCTTTTTCAGCAACGTGTGCTTCATGGATGGTTTCGGAAGCTTCAATCCATTGACCCCATTCAGCGGTACCAACAGCGATGTTGATGTTGGATGGTTGAGTACCATCGATAACATGAAGGTTTTCGCTATCGGAAGATGGTGGCCAAGAAGAACCAGGCCAGTGGTAAACGAGGGTTTTCTTACCGGCTTCAGCGGTAACGTTCCACAATT
>OLPO01000543.1_pt1 | contig 30493 bp, 29 predicted proteins | sample 1672831 | NCBI WGS metagenome assembly OLPO01 (sample SAMEA3136728, study PRJEB25190) | human gut metagenome
CGCTGAGCTGGGCCTATGCCGGAATCTCTCCCACAGAAACCACCGAAGAGCCCAAAATAGACCTACGGCCCGTCGCTCCCCGCAAGGGGAGCGTGGGTTGAAACTGCATAACCTGCATCGGCAACATGCTCGGCAACAGTCGCTCCCCGCAAGGGGAGCGTGGGTTGAAACAGGTCGCGCTGATTATCGGCACTGCCCAATCCCTGTCGCTCCCCGCAAGGGGAGCGTGGGTTGAAACAGGTCGCGCTGATTATCGGCACTGCCCAATCCCTGTCGCTCCCCGCAAGGGGAGCGTGGGTTGAAACAACCCCCCGCCATCATCGGCGTGGGCGAGGCGGGTCGCTCCCCGCAAGGGGAGCGTGGGTTGAAACAAGCGCCAGTGCGACGAGGTGAAGCAGGTCATCGTCGCTCCCCGCAAGGGGAGCGTGGGTTGACACAGCGATCCCAAGACACCCGAATACTACCACATCCGTCGCTCCCCGCAAGGGGAGCGTGGGTTGAAACGGCCTCGTGGTCTCGGGGCTTGTTTGCGTGGCCGTCGCTCCCCGCAAGGGGAGCGTGGGTTGAAACGTCGCCATACTCCAAGCCCTCGGGCTCAGTGAGAGTCGCTCCCCGCAAGGGGAGCGTGGGTTGAAACTGCTCCAGGCCGATGCCCGTTTGACGCATAGTCGTCGCTCCCCGCAAGGGGAGCGTGGGTTGAAACATAGTACGATTGAGCAACATTTTAAACAACTGGGTCGCTCCCCGCAAGGGGAGCGTGGGTTGAAACGCACTCACGGTGACATGTATGTGCAGAATATAAGTGTCGCTCCCCGCAAGGGGAGCGTGGGTTGAAACTTGACATCACCGTAGAGGATCAGCTGCTTTCCGGGTCGCTCCCCGCAAGGGGAGCGTGGGTTGAAACACCAAGAAGACCCTCCTCTGGCTTAGGAACCTGCCGTCGCTCCCCGCAAGGGGAGCGTGGGTTGAAACGGCGGGCGTCCCTCGGGGGCTTTCGCGCGTTCTGGTCGCTCCCCGCAAGGGGAGCGTGGGTTGAAACGAGCGGTGGGTCTTAACCTTGGTCTCCACCACCTCGGTCGCTCCCCGCAAGGGGAGCGTGGGTTGAAACGCACCATGTCCGCTAGCTCCTGCTCGTCGGGGGCGGGTCGCTCCCCGCAAGGGGAGCGTGGGTTGAAACCAGCTGTACCTCAGCTACGACGCCACGAGCCCCGAGTCGCTCCCCGCAAGGGGAGCGTGGGTTGAAACGCACCATGTCCGCTAGCTCCTGCTCGTCGGGGGCGGGTCGCTCCCCGCAAGGGGAGCGTGGGTTGAAACCCCGCGCCCCAGCAGCACCAGTCGCTCGGGCGCGTCGCTCCCCGCAAGGGGAGCGTGGGTTGAAACCAGCTGTACCTCAGCTACGACGCCACGAGCCCCGAGTCGCTCCCCGCAAGGGGAGCGTGGGTTGAAACGCACCATGTCCGCTAGCTCCTGCTCGTCGGGGGCGGGTCGCTCCCCGCAAGGGGAGCGTGGGTTGAAACCATTATTTCCTCCTCGGGAGAAGGGGCCGCCCGCGTCGCTCCCCGCAAGGGGAGCGTGGGTTGAAACATGGTGCCGTCGATCACGAGCACCGCCCTCATGGGAGTCGCTCCCCGCAAGGGGAGCGTGGGTTGAAACTGCGCCTGCACGCCGTAAATGCCGTTGAACATGGTCGCTCCCCGCAAGGGGAGCGTGGGTTGAAACCCATCCTCCCTCTACAACGCATCCAAGGTCGATGTCGCTCCCCGCAAGGGGAGCGTGGGTTGAAACATGGCCGGCGCGCCGTCGGAGGACTGGGGCAGCTAGTCGCTCCCCGCAAGGGGAGCGTGGGTTGAAGCATGGCGCGCCTCCTACCACACCTCCCCGAAGTACGTCGCTCCCCGCAAGGGGAGCGTGGGTTGAAACAAGCTCCACGCCGAGATAGGGGCGCGAGTTGCCGTCGCTCCCCGCAAGGGGAGCGTGGGTTGAAACGTCCCAGAGGCCTATCCAGAAGTTCCTGAACTCCTCGCCGCTCCCCGCAAGGGGAGCGTGGGTTGAAACAATTGTGTCAGTTAATCAAGTTAATATAGGGCCGGTCGCTCCCCGCAAGGGGAGCGTGGGTTGAAACAATTGTGTCAGTTAATCAAGTTAATATAGGGCCGGTCGCTCCCCGCAAGGGGAGCGTGGGTTGAAACGTTGTCGGGTCAACAACCACGCCAACGACAATGGTCGCTCCCCGCAAGGGGAGCGTGGGTTGAAACCAGGAAGAGCACGGCCTGGACCCCGACGGCCAGGTCGCTCCCCGCAAGGGGAGCGTGGGTTGAAACGCCAAGACAAACGACTTCGTGGCCGCTGTGCTGCTCGTCGCTCCCCGCAAGGGGAGCGTGGGTTGAAACACGTCGGCCAGCGCCGTATCGCGCTCGCCCGTGGTCGCTCCCCGCAAGGGGAGCGTGAGTTGAAACCCCGTCGTGGCCGACGAGGCCTCGGTCAAATACCACGTCGCTCCCCGCAAGGGGAGCGTGGGTTGAAACTGCACCGCTACAACGATGAGCGCATAGGCTGCCGGGTCGCTCCCCGCAAGGGGAGCGGGGGTTGAAACCAGCCGAGGCAGCGCACGTAGAACTCGTCGGGGGTCGCTCCCCGCAAGGGGAGCGGGGGTTGAAACGCATTGCCGTTGCTGTTGACATTTCAGGCATTCGATATCGGTTTCGGGGAGGGGAGTTTTAGCCGTTTCTGGCTTGCTCGCCGCGCATAGCTGTATCCTCTTCCTTCTTGTTCTACAATGTCAGCTACCTACCTCTTCCCGGAAAGGCTTCCATGGACGACATTCAAGGCGTGCTGTTTGATGCGGATGGCACGCTGATTGACACCTATGACATCATTCTCACTTCGATGCGCTATGCCGTGAACGACGTGTTGGGCTGCGTGCTTGACGACGCCGAGCTAATGGCAGGGGTTGGCACGCCGCTCTACGATCAGATGCTGCATTTCACGGGCGGCGACGCGGCTCGCGCTACCGAGATCACGCAAATCTACCGCGACCACAATGACGGCGTCCACGATGCGCGCATTCGCGCCTTCGGCGACACGAAGGCGGCGCTCGAGCGGTTTCAGGCGGCGGGCATCCCGATGGGCGTGGTCACGTCGAAGCGCCATGCCATGGCCCAGCGCGGGCTCGAAATGAGCGGCATCGCAGACCACTTCCAATTCCTCATCGGCCATGACGATTGGCCCGAGCATAAGCCAGCCCCCGGCCCCATTCTGCGAGGCTGCGAACTTCTGGGCGTGGCGCCCCGACACTGTCTTTACGTGGGCGACAGTCCCTTCGACATCCAGGCGGGCAACGCTGCTGGCTGCGCTACCGCCGCCGCTCTCTGGGGCATGTTCCCATGCGAGGCCCTGGCGGCCGAACGTCCCACGCTCATGTGCGATTCGTTAACAGAGCTCGCGGATCGACTGGGCATCTAGGCCAGCTTACAGCTGCACAACCATATCGCACTCTCGGCAAGTTGCGCGAACGCTCTCTCGTACTATGACTTCTTGGTACAAAGCGCAACGTGCTTTCGGCGCGTTGGCGCGAAAGCATCTGCGACGAAACATGCTGCGGCGAACTCGGATGCGGTCGCCGGCGGTGGAGGTGCGTCGACTACCGGGGCGCCGCGTGTGAAGGCGCCTGGCTTTAGCCGGCCGCAACAAAGAATGGAGTAGCTGATATGGCTGTTCAAAACAAGCAGACCGCAAAACACCGCCAGGCGATGATCGTGGTGCTGTTCGCGTGCAACCTGCTTGCCTCTTTGATGCAGTCGCTCATGAACGTCGCGCTCGACTATGTTTCGGCAGAGTACCACGTGAGCCTGTCCGAGGCGAACCTGCTGGTGCTCGGCTATTCCATCGTGGCGGGTATTGTCATTGTGCTCGCAGCCCTCTCGCTCCACCGCTTCGGCTTGAGGAAGGTCATGCTCTTCGGGCTGATCGTGTCGTTCGTCGGCTCGCTGCTCGGCGTTCTAGCCTGGGATTTTCCCTCCTTGGTGGCGGCGCGACTCATTCAGGCCGTTGCCACGGGCCTCTACTTCCCCGTGGTGAATGAAGCGCTGCTCAATCTTTCACCTAAAAACGGCGCCGGCCGCCTGCTCGCCATCAATAGCGGCATCATCGGCATCGGACTTGCGGTGGCTCCCATCGTTGCGGGCCTTATCATCACCTATTGGGGGTTGCGGGTACTGTTCGCCATTCCCGCAGTGACGGCGTTCGTTCTCTTCTTCTTTGCTCGCCGCACGATCGTCGATATTATGCCGCGTCAGAAGTTGCCCGTCGACGGGCTGAGCGTCGTGCTCATTGCCGTGGGGCTTTCCGCCTTCATGATCGGCTTGAACGAGGTTACGCGCAACCCGCTGCCGATGGTGGCGCTCATGATCGCGGGAATTGCCGTGTGTGCGTGGTTCATCCACCGTCAAGGACGCCTCGCCCATCCGCTTTTGGACATGCGTCCGCTTCGCAACAAGACTTATGCTCTGGGCGAGACCCTCATCGTCCTCAGCTATATGAGCTCGATTTACCTCAGCCTGCTCATTCCGCTTTATTTGGAAGGGGTGGCGGGTTTCACGCCGTTCATTGCCGGATGCTTGCTGGCTCCGGCGACGCTGTGCTATGCGGGTCTGTGCTTTGTCAGCGGCCGGATGCTCGGGAAGGCGGGGGTGTGGCCGCTTGTGCCCGTCGGATTCGGCGTGTGCCTTGTCGGGTTCGTGGCGCTTGCGGTGTTCACGCGGCTCGACCTTGCGCTGGCCATCGTGGGCTGCATGGCGCTTGCGTGCGCGGGAATCGGCACCGAGTATCCTGCGATTAAGAGCGTCGATCTGGAAGTGCTCGACCCCGAGCTGTCCGCGAGCGGCTCGTCGATCCATTCCACGTTGGTGCAGATCGCGGGATCTATTTCGTCGGCGCTCTTCGTCGGTCTCATGTCGGGGCAGGTTCACCATTTGATGGCCGATGGCATGGCGAAAGCGCAGGCCTATAGCGCAGGTTTCTCGATCACCGTGTACCTGGCGGTCGCCTTTGTAGTGGTAGCGGCCATCTTATCGGTGGTTTACGCGCGCCATGTGGTCAAGCTGACCCGTGGGAAGTAGGGCACAGGCGCATATGCAGGATGGGGAAGGGGTCGCCCATACCGTCGGTTTCCGAGCGGTCGAACACCTCGAAGCCGTAGTGCTCGTAGAAGCCGACGGCTTGGCCGTTCTGCTCGTTTACATCCACGAGGGTGGCGCCGTGCTCGCTTACGGCATGGTCGAGCAGGAGTGAGCCCAGCCCGCAGCCGCGAAGGGACGGGTGGATGAACAGCATCTCGATCATAGCGCCATCGACACCGATAAAGCCTACGACCTGGCCATTCTCGTCACAGCAAGCCGCCAGGTGAGCGACGGACGCAATCGCATCCGGCACATACCCTGCGATGCGCTCGATGTCGTCCGACGTGAGAAACGCGTGCGTTGCCTCAACCGAAGCTCGCCAGCAGGCGACCAGCTCGGCTAGCGGGCCCGTGTCGTCGCCAAGCTCAATGTCTTCGATGCAGAATGCCATTGTGCTCCTTCCGTGCACGCATGAAACTTTGAGGACTATAGCATACCGTGCTGCAGCGGTCGGGGTGCTGCTCGTGTGCTGCTTCTACCAGTACTTCCGGTGCGAGACGAGAGCACCCATGAACGAGACGGGCTCTTCGCAGCGATACCTTGTTGCTCTTTGACAAAACTGTAAACGGCGGTAAAAGAAGTTCAAAACAGTAAAGCGCTGGGAGACGCTACGGAACCGCAGCGACCGCGGCTTAGGCGGGGCAGAAGCGTGAGCCGGACGTGCCGAAGTGCCGAAGTTGCACTTGAACGGAGAGGAAGGGGCGTGGTTCAATGGGTACTCTGATCGGGTAAGGAGGTGCGAAGTGAGCCAGCTTGAAGATTTGAATCGCGCCATGGCCTACATCGAGGAACATTTGGATGGCACGGTCGATATGGACGTGCTTGCGCGCATTGCGGTGTGCTCGAAGTATCAGCTGCAGCGGATGTTCCCCTATCTGACGGGCGTGACGCTGCCCGAATACATCCGTCGCCGCGCTATGACTCGGGCAGCCCAGGATCTGCGGGCGACGGACGCGAAGGTGGTGGACGTGGCCCTGCGCTACGGCTACGACTCGCCGACGGCGTTCGCTCGGGCGTTCCGGCGCGTGCACGGTGCCTCGCCCAACGATGCTCGGCGCCCGCAGACCAAGCTGACGCTCTACCCGCGCCTCGTGTTCACCTTGTCTGTGAAAGGAGAAGAGGCAATGGATTACCGCATCATTGAACAGGGCGCCTTCCGCGTCGTTGGCATTCCGTCCGATAACGGGACGTGGGAGGTGGAAGATGCTGGGGAGAAGGCCGTCGATTACTGGGAGAAGTTGGGACCTCGCGTGCACGAGATTCTCGATCTCGTGGACGGCAACGAGCCGGCTGGGCTGCTCGGTGTTCAGTTCTGCCGCGACGGCGCGTTCGACTGCTACATGGCCTGCGTCGCGACGAACCGCCCGTGCCCCGAGGGCATGGAGGAGCGCATCGTGGAAGCGGCTACCTATGCGGTGTTCGAATGCGTGGGACCCATGCCCGAGGCGATGACCAACCTGTGGCACCGCATCCTGACCGAGTGGCTGCCGTCTTCTGGTTACCGCTGGGAGAGCAAGACCGACGTGGAGCGCTACTTCACGCCGCGCATGACCGCCCCCGATAGCCGCAGCGAGGTCTGGCTCCCGGTGGTGAAAGCCTAGCGCTGGCCTCCCCGATGCGTTCGGGCAACATTCGCAGGGCGGTTTCGGCCGTCTTGCGAATGTCCGGAAATTCGCGCCGTTTGCTGCTGGCATCGTTCGCGCGCTACTTCTGCCAGTGCTGCAGGTGAGGGACGAGGACGCCCATGAAGGAGACGGCCTCTTCCTGGGACATGCCGGTGGCCTCCATGAGGAAGGGGGCCGTCTTCTCGATGAGTTCGTCTTCGCTTTGGTAGGCGAATTGGCCGCCGTCATAGCACCACTTGCAGTAGGCCGTGTTCTCCGCGCCGTCCGCATCGGTTCCGTGGGGCATGTTGGGGACAGTGAAGGGGGTGCCGCAGCATTGGCACAGCTGGCTCACGTCGATGTCGAAGAGCTGGATGACCGGCACGCCCAGCACGGTCGCAATGAGCTTTCGCATGTCCACGGACGGCTCGGTCTCGCCGTTTTCCCAGCGCGATACCGCCTGACGGGTGACGTAGAGTTTCTCGGCCAGATCTTGCTGGGTCATGCCGCGCTGCTCCCGCGCCGCGGCAAGGGTTTCCTTGAACGCCATGTTCGTCCTTTCTTGCAGGGCCCCCGGGTGGTTGCCCGCGTTTTTACAGGGGCGTCTGGGTGATTGCCCTCGTTCTCGCATGAGCTCATTCTGCCTGGTCGCCTGGCTCCCTTCAAGCAACATCTTGTTGCGCGCGGACGCTCATGGATGGTTGAAAGTTAGAAGAGGTTGTCTATCGGCGCCGGGCGCCGTGGGCGGCTTTCGGCTTGGTGGCTTCCGGGTGCTCGGCCAGACAGAGGTCGAGGAGCGTTTCAAGCTCCTCGGCGACATCTGTATCCGCGTCGCTGGGGTCGAGGCGCTGGAGCACGCCGAACTCGAAGGCGTCTTCGCCGTGCTGATCCCATAAGGCTTGCAGCCGCTTGTCCGGGTAAAGCCCCGACGACAGTTTTGTCCAGTTTCGTCAAACGAGCTAATCGTCGATCAAAGGGTTGTGAAGCATGCGCAATCCGCGCTCGATAGATTTTGTGTCAGTCTTGTCGCGCAAATGAAAGCTGATTCCCTGGTTGATGAAAAACTCGACGATCGCCTCGAGGGCGCCAGACTCCATGCTCTTCTTGATGGTTTGACTCTTCAACTGCTCAATGATTCCTCAAAAAAGAACCAATCGTTTGCCGAGGCGGTTCTTCGGTGTCATATGGCGACGCTCGTTCCATAGCATTCGCGGGGCGCTCTTTGGGAGTCTCCGCATTAAGGGGGGCGACCATTTTCATGGAAAGGAGAGTCTTTTACGATTCTCGAAAGCACGTGCCGGCGCCGTAGAGGCGAATCGTGCCGCCCTCGAGTTCGTGGGCATCGCCCAGGTACTCCCAGCCGCACTTCTCGTAGAAGCCCACCAGATCAGTGACTAGGTACAGGCGGTTGTAGCCCATGGTGGCCGTCTCGGCCCGGGCGTGATCGAGTAGGTGCCGCGCGAGACCACGGTGACGATACTCTTCCTCCACGTACAGGGCGCAGAGGTTGGGGGCGAGGTCGGGCCGGTCGTGGAAGTCGTTCTCGATGATGCCGCAGCCCGCAATGATGGGGCTCGCGACCTCGTTGTTCGCGCGCACGATGTACCACTGAGGGACGGCGCTGCCAGCTCGGGCGCTTTCCCGCATGCTCTCCAGGTACGCATCTTCTGGAATGCCCCACTTCGCAGAGAACCACGCAGCCGCCTCTTCCGCCATTTCAGGATGATCCGCCACCCGCCAAATGCGCCAAGGCGCGTCCGAGGCCGTGCTTGGCTCTTCCCCCGAAGGCCAGCGGTCTCCATCGCCAGGCGTTCGCTTGCCGGGTTCTGCCTTTGGCTGCTGGCTAAAAAGTCGCTTCTCTTGCGGGGCGAAATAGTGCTCGGTGGCGTAAAGGTAGCGCTCTTCGAAGCGTTGCACGGCTTCCCTCGACTTTTTTGCGAAGGGGAGCAACATGTCGTAGGCGTGGAACCAGTGGGGGTACACGTCCACTGTCGCTTCTATGCCTGCGCGCTTGAGGTTCGCGACGTACTCAAGCGCCTCGCAATAGAACGGCTCTGCAGTGCCGACGTAAGTGTAGGCAGGAGGCAGCCTTGCGTAATTGGTTTCCCGGGCGGGAGCGGCGTAAGACGGTGGCGTCGTGCCTCCTAAATCGCGGAGATAGTGTTTCCAGGCAAATCGGTTGGTGCGCGTGTTCCACACGGGTGCGTGATTGTCTCGCGAAGAGGCGGTCTCCCGGTCGTCCAGCATGGGGTAGAGGGGCATCTGGAAGGCGACGTTGACCTCGCCGAGATCTCGCGCCAAAAGGCAGGTGGCCACGGTGAGGCCGCCCCCGGCGCTTTCCCCACCCACCATGATCTGTGCGTCGTTGATCCCCAGCTCGTCAGCGTGAGCCTTCAGGAAAAGCAGAGCGGCGTAGCAGTCTTCCAGATCGGCGGGAAACGGTTTCTCGAACGCGGTGCGGTATTCCGGGGCCACTACCACGGCGCCGTGCTTTTCCACTAGAAGGCGGGCATGGGGTAGGAGTATTTTCTGGTACATGCCGTGAAGATGGCCTCCTCCGTGGAGCCACAGGATGCCAGGAGTGTTTTCTTGCGACCGCGCGCTTTCCGTGGGGCGTAAGATAAGAACCCGTATGTCGCGATCCGAGGAGGAGATCATCCTTTTCTCGATGGTGTGCAATTTCCGCGCGGCCATGCTCGTCCTCCGGATTCCCGAGGCTTTTCTGCTCAGGGTAATATACTGCCAGAAGGCAGAGGGGTCAGAGGAGAAAAGTCTTGACGCGTATTCGGGCGATGCAATGCGTTCTATGGCCGAGGGTCTGCTCTTGCCGGCCTTTCGGTCGACGAACCCCCCGGTTTCTGCAGCAAATCTCGAGTTGTAAGCGTCTGCTTCCGCTTGTGGTAGAAGACGCGTCGAGTGGTTGGAGAGAAATGCCCGATCAGAGCGGTGCGCTTTAGGGCGATTACCCGAGAAGGCTGACGACGCCCTTCCTCGGACGCTTATAACTCAAGATTTCATGCAGAATAGGGTACCTTCGCCGACCGAGGGCCTTTGCGAGAACGGGTTCAGGGAGGTTAGTTTGCGAGAGCTGGTCTGCGGAGCGACGATGCCGCCACTCCGCAAAAGCAATTGCCTGAAGGAGGGATCTTTATCTAAGCGACGCCTTGCGGCCGAGCGCGCTCAGTGCTTGCGGGGTTCCCTCCACGTTCTCGGTGTGCCAGTTTTTGTGGCCGCCAGCATACCGTGTGGCGTATCTGCCGGACGGGCGTAGGCTTCTAGCTCCTTTTGCCGCGCGTCGTTTGATGGACAACCTCTGTTTTTGGCTGCCATGTTGTTAATAGCTATATAGTTTAGAGCTATACTATCAAGCAACAGGAAATCGGAGTCAAAGAAGGATAAGGCGGGAAGGCTCTATGGCTGACAAGACGGGCGGAGCAAAAGGTGAGGAGCTGCGCATCGAGCTTCTGCGAACCATATTCAAATTCAAGAAACTTGCCAATTCCGGTTTGGGGATGAAGCCGATAGACGGGAAGCAGGATATCAGCCTCGCGGAATTCATGTTGCTAAGGGCGGTGGACGGCAACTCGGTCGATAATCCTTCGAACGTGAGCCCAACGGATATCGGGCAATTCCTCTCGGTCACTAAAGGCGCGGTGTCGCAAATGCTGAACTCACTGGAGGAAAAGGGCTTCATTTCGCGTGCCCTCTCGCGCGAGAACAGGCGCAACACGCTGGTTCTGCTCACGCCGAAGGGGCGCGAGCTGCTCGGCGACGAGGAGAACGAGTTCAATGCCAAGCTCGATGCGCTCATAGAAACGATGGGGCGCAAGGACATCGAGGGGCTGATAGCCATAGTCGAAAGGTTAACGGAGGTTCTTGGCCGTCCGCAATTTGCGGAATGAACCCGAGTCTGTTCGTCTTTGCCGTGAGGCTCCCTTTTCCCAGTAAGGAGAAACGTAACATGGATATGAAGCAAGCCATGGTTGAAAGGCATATGGTTCGCAAATACACCGATAAGCCTATTCCGACTGAAATCGTGCGAAAGATCAACGGGCGTGTGAGCGATATCAACGCGGAATACCGTACCGATATCAAGCTGGTGAGAAATGACGGTTCCGCCTTCAATGCGGCAATCAAGCTCGTTTTGGCCAAAGGCGTGCGCAACTATTTCATCCTCGCGGGCAAAGCCGCTCCCGACCTGCGCGAACGGTTGGGAGCGGCGGGAGCCGATCTCATGCTGTTCTGCCAAACGCTGGGGCTGAACACCTGGTGGGTCGGCGGTACGTACAGCCACGCCAAGATGGCGCAGAAGGTGCCTGGCGATGAGGTGATTGGCATTATCGCCGTTGGTTACGGTGCCACGCAAGGAAAGCCGCACAAGTCGAAATCTGCCCAAGAGGTTGCGACTTACGAGGGCCCCGAGCCCGAGTGGTTCAAGAACGGTGTCGAGGCCGCGCTCCTCGCTCCAACTGCTCTAGATAAACAGGCGTTCAAGATAGAAGGTGCAGGTGATGAGGTTTCCATCACGTACGAGCCGGGAGCATTTGCGGGCGAAGACCTCGGCCTGGTGAAGTATCACTTTGCCCTAGGAGCGGGTAGCCATTCATTTTGCTGGAAAGCCACCCGTTGAATCTCCTTGGCCAGCAAATTTATCAAGCTCAGGCTTTGCGACTGAGTTCGCTCAGTGCCTCTAGAGTTGGCTGCACGTTCTCGGCGTGCCAGTTTTTGTAGCCGCCGGCGTACTGCGTGGCGTATATACCGGACAGTCGCAGGTCGCTCAGCTCCTTTTGCTGAGTGGTGAGGCGCACGCCGCCGCTGCTCGTCTCGATATCGATGATCACGTTGAGCAAATCGTCGATGAGCTTCACGGATTCAATGTCCGCATAGGGGATGACGAGCGAGACATCCCGTTCCAGCGTTCCCCAAAAGGACTCGAACGGAAGCAAGATAAGCTCGTTCTCGCACATCTGGAGAACCGCCACGTCGCATGTCTCGAAGAAGCGGACGATCTTCTCGCTCAGGTCTCCCGCCGCGCCCTTGACGATGATGCACCGATCCTCCAGAGGCGCGTAGCCGGCCTCGATCGCATATTCCCAAACCTTCTCTTCGCGGGCCATAGTTGTTGCTCCTTTCGCTCGGGTTTGCGTCGGCGGGCATTATTTTCCCGATTCGCCCCTATGCCTGCAAATGGGTCGTATTGGTAAAATGCCTGTTCAAAGGCCCTGTAAAAGACTTTTGACAGCTGCGTCTGCGCCATTTTGCAAGACTTGTGGGATATCATTTCGGTGCACACAAGCGGCGCGACACGCCAACGGGTAATCGAAAGGAAGGGATCGATGGAGCTGGCTCGGCAGTTGAAGGCCAAGCGGGAAGAGCGCGGGCTTTCCCAGGGCGAGGTTTCGAAGGCGATCTTCGTGTCACGCCAGACCATCTCGAGTTGGGAGAACGACAAGACCTATCCGGACGTGCAGAGCCTGCTGCTTCTCAGCCAGCTGTTCGAGGTTTCCATCGATGCGCTCGTGAGGGGAGACGTGGTCGCCATGCAGCAGGCTATCGCGGAAGACTCGCGCATACTGCTTGCAGGGTTGTTGCTCGCTTTGGAAGGATAGGCTGCCAATCGCACTGACGCATTGGCGTAGATTCAGTGTGACTGTTTAAATCTGCGAATACTACTTTGCGCGACAGAGGATTATGTCCGGACTTCTCCCTAGTGCTCTATCGCGAGCAGGCTGTCGCGGGTGTCTTTTTGAACCAGGGGGCGCATGCTGTCTGCATAGCGGGCGACGTTGGCGTCTCTTAGTGCGGAGACGATTTTGGGCGCAAGGGTGGGTTTGGCCTCGGCGAGCAGGGGGAGCAACTTTATGCACTGTCTCGCGCAGATGGGCTTTTCGTCGGTTATATGCTCGAGGTACCCGTCGATTATGCCGTCGATTTTGTCGTCGACGTCCCACTTCGCGTTGTGGGCTATCAGCGCGAGCCCGCGCGTGCGGACGTACGAGTTGCTGCTGCCCGTCATTGCGATGAACTTGTCCATGTGTGGGTAGAGGCAGTTGCTCTCGGCGCTCACTTCCTCCAGCGCTTTCAGCGCCTGATATGCCTGCGAGTTGTCTCGCGACGCCAGAAGCTCAAGTAGCTCTTCGACCTTCTCGATCATCGTGTCTCCCTTTTCGCTACTTTGCTGCAAGCAGGTGGCAAGTCGGGCGCTCCTCGACGAAGGGCGCCCGACAGGTCGATTGAAAGCTGGCGCGGGGGTTTTATTCCCACTCCACCGTGCCCACAGGCTTCGGGGTCAGGTCGTAGCAGACGCGGCAGATGCCGGGGACTTCGTGGGTGATGCGGTCGGTCATGCGCTTGAGGAGCGCCCAGTCCAGCTCGGGCACTTCCGCGGTCATGACGTCCACGGTGTTGATGGCGCGGATGATGGCCGGCCACTCGTAGGCGCGCACGCCGTCGCGCACGCCGGTGGCGCGCATGTCGGGCACCACGGCGAAGTACTGCCAGGCGCCCACGTTCGCCGCTTCCATCTCCTCGCGCACGATGGCGTCGGCCTCGCGCAGCGCCTCCAGGCGGTCGCGGGTGATGGCGCCGAGGCAGCGCACGCCCAGGCCCGGGCCGGGGAAGGGCTGGCGCTCCACCATGGACTCGGGCAGTCCCAGCTCGCGGCCGACGACGCGCACCTCGTCCTTGTACAGCAGTTTCACGGGTTCCACCAGGTCGAACTGCAAGTCCTCCGGCAGGCCGCCGACGTTGTGATGGGCCTTCACGCCGTCCTTCGACTCCAAAATGTCGGGATAGATGGTGCCCTGGGCGAGGAAATCAACCTCGTCGCCCACCTTGCGGGCCTCCTCCTCGAACACGCGGATGAACTCGCCGCCGATGATCTTGCGCTTCGTCTCGGGCTCTTCCACGTCGGACAGGAGATCAAGGAAGCGGTCGGTGGCATCCACGTATACCAAGTTCGCGTCCATCTGGTTCTGGAACACGTCGATGACCTGCTCGGACTCGCCCTTGCGCATAAGCCCGTGGTTCACGTGCACGCACACGAGGTTCTTCCCGATGGCCTTGATGAGCAGCGCCGCCACCACCGAGGAATCCACGCCGCCGGACAGCGCCAGCAGCACCTTCTTGTCGCCCACCTGCTCGCGAATGGCGGCAACCTGTTCGTCGATGAACGCTTGTGCCAGCTCGGGGGTGGTGATGCGCTCCATGTCGTCGGGGCGAACGTTCTCGTCCATTGAGACCTCCTCGGTTTCAGTGCGGCTTTTCCGATGGCGAGATTATAGCGTACAGGGGCAGGGGGCGACGGAGCCTGCCCTCCGGTTTGGCGGCGAACTGCGGTCAAGTGTGCAGGATTTTGCGATAGGGAGAGTGCTTCGGAGTCGTTGTGTGCAAGATTTTGCGATAGGGAGAGTATGAACGCCCTTTTTGCGCCCGTTGAGTTCTCCCTATCGCAAAATCCTGTGCGAATTCCCTGCGTGCTCTGCCGAACGGGGCAGTACGCGGATGAACGGGGCGATGGGCCTGCGATGCCCGGGATGCTTTTCCGCAGCGCGAGACGTGACGGGGGCGTGACAGGGGTGAAACGGGTGCGGGACGTTGGCGCCACGGAAATCGCGGCGTCGGCATAATAGAAGCCGTCAATGGGAAATTGCGTGAGGAGGAGAGGCGCACGTGGAAGTTTTGGAACTGGCGCTCATTGTGCTGGCCTGTGTGATCGGCTCGGCGGTGCTGTGCCAGATCGTGCCGCGTCTGTCGTTGCCGCTCGTGCAGATCGCCGTCGGCGCGGTAGTGGCCCTGGCCGTTCCGGCTGTTCGCGACGTGAGCATCTCCTCCGAGCTGTTCCTCGTGCTGTTCATTGCCCCGCTGCTGTTCAACGAGGCCCGCGAGACGAACCCCCGCGACCTGTGGGAGAACAAGGGCTCCATCCTGTCGTTGGCCGTGGGACTCGTGCTGCTCACGGTGCTCGTGGTGGGCTTCGTGTTGAACTGGTTCGTGCCCTCTATCCCGTTGGCTGCCGCCTTCGCCTGCGCCGCCGCCCTGGCCCCCACCGATGCCGCCGCTGTGGGCGCGCTCGCGTCGTCGGTCAGCCTGAAGAGGCGTCAGTCGACGCTGCTCTCCGGCGAGTCGCTCATCAACGACGCATCCGGTGTGGTGGCCTTCCAATTCGCCAGTGCCGCCGCCCTCACCGGGGCTTTCTCGGCCCTCGATGCCGCCGAGGAGTTCGGCCGCCTGTTTCTCGGCGGTATCGCTGCCGGCGTGGTCGTGGGCGTCGTGGGGCTGTACTCCATGCGGGCCCTGCGGCGCGGCGGCTACGAGAGCACCACCATCAACGTGCTCTACGAGGTATTCTCGCCGTTCTTCGTGTACCTGTTCGCCGAATGGCTCGGCACCTCTGGCATTCTGGCTGTGGTGGCCGCGGGCCTCATCATGGCCGATCGCTCCCAGCGCCTCACCTCCGCCTCCATCGCCCAGCGCCAGCTGGTGTCCCGCAGCTTTTGGCGCATCATCGTGTTCCTCATCAACTCGGTGGTGTTCGTTCTTCTGGGCATGCAGCTGCCCCAGGCCTTCACGCCGGCCATTGCCGACCACTTCTCGCTGCCGTTTCTTTTGGGGGTGGTGGCGCTGGTCACGGCACTTATCGTGGGGTGCCGCTTCGGGTGGGTGCTCGTCATGGAGGAGGTCTATCGCGTCGGCCGTCGTCGCAGCCGGCGCCGCACGCTGCGGAAGAAGGCGTCGAAGGTGGAAACGGTGGAGACGAACCAGCCTTCGCCCACGCCGCATCTGCGCCACCGCCGCCCCCATTGGCGCGAGCGCATCGGCAGCTTGCTGAAGAACGCGCTGGTGCTTACCGTGGGCGGTCCGAAGGGCGCCGTCACCCTTTCCATCATCTTCACCCTGCCGCTCACGATGCCCGACGGCGCGACGCCCTTTCCCGAGCGCGATCTTATCGTGTTCCTCACGGCGAGCGTCATCCTGTGCACGTTGCTCCTGGCCGACGGCCTGCTGCCGCTGCTCTCGCCGCGTGTGGCGGAAGCTTCCAACGAGCAGGAACTGTCCCGCGCTGGCATCCGCGTTTTGGAAGGCACCTTGCGCGAGTTGCAGGCCATGCTGGCCTCCGACGAAAACACTCAGTACGATCCGGCTTTGCGCCTGACCATCGCTCACTACCGGGTGCGCCTGGCCCGTGCGCGCGAGTCGGTGGACGATACGTGCAGCCAGCAGATCGGCGCTCTGGCGACCCAGGTGCGCGAGGTGCAGGAGAAGGCCGCCGACGCCATCCACGAGAAAGGCGGCTACGACAACGGCACGCGGGCTCCTTACTACGCCATGCTGCGCGAGGTGCGTCGCTCGCTGGGCTACGATGGTGCCGACGTGAAGGTGGGCTCGCGGTCTTCCACTCTGCGCGGCCGAGCGCGACTTCTGTGGCAGCGCACGAAGCCGCCGACGGTGGAAAGCGACCAGGACGAGCGCGTCTACTACGACACCTGTCTATTTGCCATCGAACTTGAGCATGCGGCCATCGATTATCTGCAGGATGTTGTCGACCAGCATGACGGCCGCCAGGGTGCCGCGCAGCTGCTTTTGGAGGAGCATCGCATGGTGCTGAACTCCCTGTGGAACCGCATCAACCACGGCCAGGACGTGAAGCAGCAGGATCGCCCCGACATCACGCTGACCCACCACCAGGCCCTTCCCGACGGCATGCAGCCCCTGTTCGGCGGCCAGTTCGCCGAGACCGCCCGCTACGCCGACGAGGTGGACGCCGACGCCCTTTCCATCGAGCTCGACCAAATCCGTCACCTGCAGGATCACGGGGAAATCTCCCTGCCCGTCGCCAACGAACTGCGCCAACGCGTCTACGTCCTGCAGATGAGCCTGGGGGAGTAAGGTACTCGGAGGCTGGAAATGCACTCAAGGAGTGCAGTACAGGGCAAGAATGTGCACTCAGTGAGTGCAGCAATTTCGCGGATTTCGGAAATCCTTAGGTAAATGCCACTTCGACCCCGCAATGGTCGATGGGCGCTGGGGCCCTCTGCCATTACGGGTCTGAAGTGGCAGAAAAATGCCAGTTGAGGGCAGTTATGGCAGAGGGGAGAGATTCGGTCTTGCCATTTCTGGGTCGAACTGGCATTTCCCCCTCGCTTTCGCGAAAAAGCAGGTAGGGGGTCTCGCCGCTCGCTACCCCGCATCCAGCGCGCGCACGGACTTCGGGAGGTACAGCACGAGGCCCAGGGTCAGGCAGGCCAGGCCGTCTACGATGAAGAACGGGGCGACGCCCATGGCTTCGGCCAGCACGCCACCGATGGCGATGCCTACTGGGGTGGCCAGCCCCATGGCGGCGGTGAGCAAGCCCATGGCGCGGCCCATCTTGTCGTCGGGCACGTTGCGTTGGGTGAGCGTCATGGTGGGGCCGTTGAACCAAGCACAGGCCACGGCCATCACAGCCACCAGCCCGATAAAGGCCGGGAAGGCGTCGGGCGGCAGAAGCCCGCAGGCCGCGGTGGCCACGCCCACGACCACGGCTGCCACTGCGATGAGCCCTGCGAGGCGCTTGCCGCCGCCCCAAGCGATAAGGATGCCCGAGCCCACGAACATGCCGACGCCGAAGGCCGCCTCGGCCAGAGACGCCGCATAGCCATCGCCGCCGAAGTGCTGGTAGGTCATGAGCGGGAACACCGCTGACAGCGGCCCGAAGATCATCATGCCGATGGTAACGCCGCCGATCAACAGCACAAGTCCGCGCGTTTTCGCGATGGCGCGCCAGCCGTCGCGCAAGTTCGCCAGCACGTGTTGCTCCTTGGCCGTTGCGTCTACCACGGTGGGAATCTTCGCCAGGGCCAGACCCAGAACGGCCACGCAGGCACCGGCGAAATCGAGGAACATCACCGAGGAGAACCCGAGGGTGGTGTATAAGAAGATGCCGAAGGCCGGCGCTCCGATGGAGGCGACCGAGGCCAGCAGCTGATCCAGGGTGTTGATGCGCAGCAGGTGCTTGTCGGGCACGAGCATGGGCATGGCCGCCATCATGGCCGGACTGTGGAAGGCCTGTCCCACAGCCCGCGCGATGCAAACGGCGAGCAAAAGCGGAATGGACACATCGCCAGCCAGAATAAGCAGTCCCGCCACCAGTGAGATGATGCCTACGGCTCCGTCGGCTGCGATCATGATGAGCTTGCGGTTGTGCTTGTCGGCCACGATGCCTCCGAAGGGCGAGATGAGTCCGACAGGCAGCATGACGGCAATGTTCATGGCCGCCAGCATAAGGGCGCTGCCGGTGCTCTCGGTGACGTACCACACCACTGCGTAACCGGCGGCGTAACTCGTTATCATGGAGGCAGCCTGACCGGCCCAGATGAACGCAATGATGGCGAGCCAGTTCTTCGGCAGCGACAGACCGGCGGCACTCAGGGGCGGCGTGGGGGCGGTGTCGGTGCCCTCTTCAGCGACGGTGCGGGAATGCGGGGACAATTCAGTCACGGGAATCTCCTTCGGGATATAGAGGCGATGCGCGGAAAGGGCGGATCCTCTTTAGAGTGCAGTTGCGGATGGGGTTGCGCCAGCGATTTCGAGTTGCAAAGGGCGGCGCGGAGAAAAAACGGCGCAACAAGAAGTTGCCCGCACAGGGCAACCGGACGCTCACGTTCGCGAGCGATCTCTGTTAGCGCGCCAGCAGTCCCGCCATCAAAACACCTTGCCTTGGTCGATTCCTGTGGCGCCCAGTGTAAGAGAGCATTTTATGCTTGTCAATCCGACTACGATGCGTGGGGGATTCATGCGATGGCATCCTCGCTCGCTATACTGGGCTTGATGCAAGATACGAAAGGAGCGCGGCATGGTGGAACTGACGAAAGAGAATTTCGATGCGCAGGTGACCGATGCGGAAGGCGCCGTGCTGGTCGATTTCTGGAGTCCGGGCTGCGGGCCGTGCCGAGCCATGGAGCCCGTGCTGGAAGCCGCGGCCGCGCGGCATCCCGAGGTGCGCTTCGCGAAGCTGAACGCGGCGGACTACCCCGATATCGCCTGGGCCTTCAAGGTGGTAAGCGTGCCCACTCTCGTGCTCTTTCGCGACGGCGTGCCTGTGGACGACATTGTCGGCGCGGTGCCCGCTCAGCGCATTGAGGAACTTTTGGCCGAGGGCGTCCGCGAAGGGGGAGGAGCCTGATGGGCAAGAAGGCAGAGGCGCTCCGCAAATCGCTCACCGGGCAAGGGTTGGCGAGCCGCGCGACGGGTTCCTCGCTCGTGCATAAGGTGGCGGGACGTCAGGCGAAGACCCAGGAGGCACCCGTTCGAGGGCCTGAATACGAGGCGTCCCAGCAAAAGGGGCAGGCCTGTCGACAAAAGCTGCCTCGCAGCGATCTGGGAAAATGGGAGGTACGTCCAGGCCGCAGCGAGGCGGTCGACCTCATCTTCCAGCAGGATGCCGATCGCCTGTCCTTCCTGGTGCCTGAGCGGCACCGCCGCATGGCGGTCTCGCCGTTCGCCTTCTTTCGCGGCGCGGCCCTTCCCATGGCCGCTGATTTGTCCACGCTGCCCACCACGGGGCTTTTGGTGCAGGCGTGTGGCGACGCGCACATCGCGAACTTCGGCGGCTACCGCTCCCCGGAATCGCACCTCGTGTTCGACTTGAACGATTTCGACGAAACCGCCCGCGGCCATTGGGAATGGGACGTGGAGCGCTTGGTGGCCAGCGTCGCCATTTGCGGGCGCACGCGCGGCTTCGGTGACAAATGGTGCCGCGAGGCCGTGCGTCTGGCGGCCCAGAGCTACCGGGAGTCCCTGGCGTTCTTCGCCACGCAGGGATCCTTCGATGTGTGGCGGGCCTACCTCGATGTGGCCGAGGTACTCCAGGGACTTGCCGACAAGGTGTCCAAGGCCGATCGACGCCAGGTGGCCAACGATTTGGAGCGGGCATTCTCCAAGACCAACGAGCGAGCCTTCGAGAAACTGGTGCACATGGAAGACGGCGAGCCGCAGATGGTCTACGACCCGCCGGACATCGTGCCCCTCAGCCATTTTCTCTCCCTGGACAACCAGCGGCGCGTCCGACGCAGCCTGGTGCGCATGCTCGATGACTATCGCGCGACGGTGAGGCCGCCCTACCAGGAGCTGCTGAAGAACTACCGGCTCATCGGTGCGGCGCAGAAGGTGGTGGGTGTGGGCAGCGTGGGCACCCGCTGCTGGGTAGCGGCGTTCTCGGGCAATCAGATGGCCGACCCGCTGGTGCTCCAGATAAAGGAGGCGAACGCATCGGTGCTCGAGCGGTTCTGCGGCCGAAGCCCCTGCCTTTCCCATGGCGAGCGCGTCGTGGCGGGGCAGCGCCTCATGCAGACAACCAGCGGAGTGCTGCTCGGTTGGACCCATGCCCGGGACGAGCATGGCCGCCGGCGCGACTACTACGTGCGTCAGTTGTGGAATTGGAAGATGTCAGTCGACTTGGACCATGCCAGCGCCGATGAGCTGGAGATTTACGGCCAGTTGTGCGCCTGGACGCTCGCCCGCGCCCACGCCCGCACGGGCGACCGCGTGGCCATGGCCTCCTACCTGGGAACGTCGGACAAGTTCGATGCGTCCATGGTGTCGTTCGCGCAGAGCTACGCCGATCAGAACGAAGCCGACTACGAGCAGTTCCTGAAGCGCATAACAGTAAGCTGAGCTCCTGTTTCAAAGCGATAAAGCATATTCCGTGGTGGATGGCCGTTTTGCTTCGGCCGTTCAGTCTGGAAAATTGTTGACAAAACTGCATATCTTCCATCCGATTTTGCAGGAGCGGCGAAAGGGCAGAGTGCTATCATAGGAACTTACCTCACGAGGATGGCAGCGTGTCTCGTTGCCGCTTCGGGCCTATGAGAGGTTGAGGAAAAGGAAGGTTTCATGGTGTCTTTGAGCCGCCTCTTTCACAAGACGGACGAACGTGAAAAACCCGCGACCGCTGCGACGGCTCCGGCGGAGCCGGCCTGCGCGCCGACGGCCAAGGCGACGGTGGCTCCCGTAGAGCTTCCGCAAGAATTTCTCGACAAGTTCCCTGGCGGCATGCTCCGTTACAAGGCCGAGGAGGCCGGCGCGATCGACCGGGTGAGCTCGGGGCTCGTGCGCCTGTTCGGGTGCTCGGATGCCGAGCAGTTCCGCGCGCTTACGGGCAATACGTTCAAGGGCATCGTGCATCCCGACGATTGGGAATGGGTCAGCGCGTCCATCAGCGAGCAGATGGAGCGCAGCGACAGCGACTACGTGCGCTACCGCATCATCCGCGCCGATGGCGAGGTGCGCTGGGTGGACGACTGGGGGCACTTGGTGGAAGACGCCTCCGGCACCCGCTGGTTCTACGCGACGCTTATGGACGCGACCGAGCGCGTGCGCGAGAAGGAGGAGCTGCGTCGGGCGAACGAGCGGCTGGAGATTCTCACGGCGCTTTCCAATGATGTGCTCTTCGATATCGAATGCGGCACGGGTAAGGCTCACGTGTACGGCGATTTCGAGGGTCGCTTCGGTCGCGCGCCCCAGCAAGAGGATTTCGTGGTGAACCGCCGCTGCCAAAAGCCGTGCGAGCTGGCTATTACTTCCCACGACCTGACGCCGCTCATGACACAGATCGGCGAGAACTCACTCGTCGATTTTGAAACCTCGGCGCCCGGTGCCGACGGGGAGCCGGTGTGGTACCGCTACCAATCGGTGGTCCTCTACGACGAGGAAGGCGGTCCGGTGCGCCATGTCGGCCGGCTGCTGGACACGAGCGAGGCGGCCATGCGCGAGAGCCAGTTCCGACGCAAGGCCGAGCGCGACAGCCTCACGGGGCTCTACAACCGCGCCGCCGCCCTCGACCGTATCGAGACTGCGCTGCGTACCGAGAACCGCCCTTGCACGCTCATCGTCGTCGACGTGGACGACTTTAAGGCCGTGAACGACACTTACGGGCATCCCGAGGGCGATTACGTCCTGAAAAAGCTGGCGATCTTCTTGTCCCAGGTCATGCGCAAGGAGGACATCGTGGCCCGCATTGGGGGCGACGAGTTCCTCATTTTTGCCCCGGGCTTGGCGACCGGTCCTGCCGCCGAGCGCGTGCTCGAGCATTTGGCTCGCGGGCCCTTCGCCGGCCAGCGGGCCACCGACGAGGTCGTCGACCCGACCTATCACGCGGCGCCCACCATCAGCGTGGGGGCGGCCTGCTGCTTGACGCCGCCGATGCCCTTCGAGGTGCTCTACGCGGCGGCCGACAGCACGCTGTACCAGGCGAAAGAAGCGGGGAAGGCCCAGTACCAGCTGACCGTCATCGGTTAGTGCGTTTGCCTCGGGGCGGGGCTAGCCGGCTTTCTGCAGCAACGGGCCGTCGCAGCGGATGGTGCGACGCGTGTCCGCCGTGCTCAGAAGGCGTGCCAGCTCTTCCACGGAGCGTGGAAAGTGGCAGCGATCGAGGTCGCACTGATCGAAAAAGCGGTGCTCGACCATCGATTCCAAAAACGAGCGAAGCGGATCGTAGAACCCATCGATATTCAGCAAGAAGCACTCGTGGGGCCCCATGTCCAGGCGCACGCGAGTGAAGATCTCCGAGATTTCCTCGAGGGTCCCCACGCCTCCCGGCAGCGCCACGAACGCATCGCCCAGCTCGATCATCTTCGCCTTGCGCTCACCCATGGTGTCGCAGACGAAAAGCTCGGTCAGGTCGTGCTGGGCCACACCGGCCTCGATGAAGAAGGCGGGCTCCACGCCGATAACGGGCGCGCCGCCTTCGATGGCCGCGCGCGACACAGCTCCCATAAGTCCGACCGAGCTGCCGCCATACACGAGCGTGTGCCCGGCGCGGGCGATCCAGGCGCCCAAGTTGCGGGCGGCCTCTTCGAAATGCGGGTTGTCGCCGAAGTTCGACCCGCAGTACACGGTGATGTTCATGGCTCTCTCCTCTACGGTGGATTTGATTTGCTCGGAGAAAGTCCCCAGCATAGCACCACTATCGTTCGGGAGCAAATGAGTCGAGGGGGCGGTGCTCCTTACGAGCCGCTATCGCTTCACTTACCTTGTTGTCACCTTTGCTGCACTGCTTGCGCGCGTCCGTTATGCTGGCTTTGCAAGAGGAGAAGCGCGGAGGCGAGCGAGGAAACCGGCATGAACGCAGTCAAGCATTTTTTAGGGAACTACAGCGAGAACTTCGCTGCGGCATTGGTGCTGTGGCCGGTGCTTTCGTTCATGTTCACGCTGCCGATTCTGGCCTACCTCTATCATCGTGACGGGCGGCTGCGCTTCGGCACGTTTGTGGGAGCCTACCTCACGGTGCTCTACGTCTGCGGCCTCGGCTGCTTCACGCTGTACCCGTTGCCCCAAGGAGACGCGGGTCTCGGCATCACCTACGGCGTCGCCCCCAACTTCAACCCGATGAACTTCATGAACGATATCGCGAAGGACGGCCTGAAGGCCGTGTTTCAGTTGGCCTTCAACGTGGTGTTCTTCATGCCGCTGGGCTTTATCGCCGGGCGGCTTTTGCGCCTGCGCTTCCTTCCGTCGGTGCTGCTGGGCCTGGCGGCATCCCTGCTCATCGAGGTGTCCCAGCTCACGGGCCTGTTCGGCATCTACCCCTACGCCTACCGCTGCTGCGATGTGGACGACGTGATCACCAACACCCTGGGTGCTGCCCTCGGCTGGGTGTGCGCATGGCTGCTCGGCCGCGTGGTACCTCCGGGGCAGTTGGCCGATGCAGAGCCGACGGAGCATCCCGGCTTCGTGCGTCGCTGCGTGGCCCTGTGGATCGACCTCGTCATCGTGTGGCTGGTGGCGGTCGTGCCCTACGGTGCCGTGGCCGTGGGCTTTGAGGTGGCCGGCCAAGCCCCTCCGACGTTCCCTGATATGACGGCGAACCAGACGGCCGCCCTCGTCATCAACGGCTTGGCGATCGTCACGCTCGTCGTGGTGGAAGTGGTCATCCCCTGGTTCCACGATGGATCCACCCCGGGCGGCTCGTTCGTGCGCATGACCTTCGAGACCCATCCCCGCACGACGGGCTACCGGGTGGTGTTCTACGCGGCGCGCTCGGCCACCCTGGTGCTCGCCTACCTTTGGGTGCCGTGGATGGTGATCATCTTGCTTGTCTTTTACCTGGTGAAACGGGAAATGCCCTACGATCTCATTCCGTAGGGGAGCGTCTTACGCCGTGTGTCAGCCTTCTTGTGGCGGCTAGGCAGCTAGGCGCTTCGCCAGAAATCCTGGATGAGGGCCTGGCGGTTCTCGCATTCCGTTTTCTGCAGAAGGCGATGCACGTATACCTTCACGGTGCTCGGCGCGATAGTGAGCGTCGAGGCGATGTTCTGGTTGTCCTTCCCCTGCAGAATGAGGCGCAGCACTTCGCTCTCGCGGTCGGTCAGGCCGTGGCGGCGCGCGTAAATGAGCAGGTTGTCGCCGATGCGCGCAGCGCGCTCGTCGCTCTCGTCGGCCGGCGGCTTCTCGAAGCGCAGGGCCAGTGAGCGAACGGCGTAGCCGATGGCCAAAAGGGCGCCGGCGAGGAAAAGCAGGTTCTCCGCGTAGTTGCGCTCGGAGGAGATGAGGATGGGCCCCAGCATGAACCCGTCGGTGCGCAGCACGAGGAACAGCAGCGCGTCCTCGGCCACGACAAGAGCTGCCAGGACGGCCACCACGACGAAGGCCATGCGGCCTCGGGCCATGCGCGTTCGCTCCGTCTCGTCGCGGCAGGTCAGATAGCGGAACAGGCCGAAGCCGAGCATCCAGAACACGTAGATCATGCGCAGCGAGTAGAACCAGAAGCGTCCCTCTGGCGTGTCGGCGCCCATGAGCAGCCCCAGGCTCAGAAGGAGGAACGCGATGGGGGCACCGCCATAAGGCTGCGGCGCCGCTCGCCCACGAAGTCGCAGACGAGCAGCCAGAAAAAGGTCAGACAAGCGTCGCCGATGAGAATGGTGGCCACCGAGCGCATGAGCAGGTAGCCCGCGTCGGCCCCTGCGCTGGTGCCGAGCACGACGGCGGCGATGCTGTCCTGCAGCATGAAGGCGACGTCGATGAAGTAGCAGAGAAAGCCCCCGAACGCGAGGATCATCGCGCGCGACCGCGACACCAAATAAGCCGAGAAGCACGTGGCGGCGGCCAGAACCGAGGCGAGCATAACCAGAAGCGTGAAGTAGTAGGTGGCGAATTCCACGGGCGTCTCCTCGGCTCTCATCAGGCGTTTATCGAAGGTGTATCGGTCTTGGCGCTCCGATTACGCCCCGTTGCTTACCTCTGATACACCCATTTTACCGCTTTTCTGTTTAGTTGACCTCTTTCATAGTGGTTCGCGCGGGCGATAAGCTCGATCGCTCATGGGTCATTCGCACGGTACGGGTGCCGCCACCGTGGGACGACGGGGCGTTCGTTTTCGCCAGGCGGCTCGTTAAGGGAGAGAGCCGTCTCAAGCGCAGGGCCGCGTCGCCATGGGGCGGCCCTTATTTGGGGACACCGAGCGCACAGGGCGCTCGTGGGTACAAGACCGGAAAGAGAAGGGATTGAAGTATGGAAGAGAAAAAGAAAGGCATTGGGCTCATCGGGCTCATCGGTATGGTGATCAGCTCGTGCATCGGCTCGGGCGTGTTCGCCATCACCGGCCAGCTGGCCGGCGTCGCCTCCCCGGGAGCGGTGCTCATTGCATGGCTCATCGTGGGCGTCGGCTTCTTGGCGCTGGCTTTCTCGTTGAACAACCTCACCGAGAAGCGCAGCGATCTGCACGGCATCTTCTCCTATGCGGATGCCGGTTGGGGCCCGCTCGCCGGCTTCATCTCCGGCTGGGGCTACTGGCTGTCGGCGTGGCTCGGCAACGTGGCCTTCGCCACGATGATGATGTCCACCATCGGGTACTTCTACCCCGCGTTTCTGCCGGGCAACACCATTCCCTGCATCATCATTGCTTCTATCGTGATGTGGGCGCTCACCTATCTGGTCATTCGCGGCGTCGAGAGCGCTGCCTTCCTGAACGCCATCGTGATGGTGTGCAAGGTGGCCGCCATCGCCGTCACCCTCATCTTCGGCATCTTCCTGTTCAACGCCGGCATCTTCACGGCCGACTTCTGGGGCAACGTGTACGACAACGCCGTGGCCGCCGGGCAGTACGGCCCCGACGCGGCGCCGCTCGGGGGCGTCGGCACCCAGATCTTCAACTGCATGATCATCATGATGTGGTGCTTCGTGGGCATCGAGGGCGCCTCGGTCGTGTCCTCCCGTGCCGCTCGCAAGACCGACGTGGGCAAGGCCACGCTCATCGGCTTCATCTGCTTGATGCTCATCTACGTGGGCGCTTCCGTGCTGCCCTACGGCTACATGTCCTCCACCGAGGTGGCCGCGCTCGATTACCCCGCGCTCGTCTACGTGTTCTCCTCCATGGCTCCCGGCTGGGGCGGCCCGTTCATCTCCATCGCCATCATTATCTCCATCCTGGGCTCCTGGCTGTCGTTCACCATTCTGCCCGCCGAGACGACCTCCGAGATGGCCGACTACAAGCTGCTGCCGGCCTCGTGGGGCAAGCTGAACAGCCATAACGCTCCTTCCATGAGTCTGCTCATCGTGGGCGCGTGCACCCAGGCCTTCCTGATCGTGCTTCTGTTCTCGGCCGACGCCTACGACTTCGCGTTCTCCATGTGCACCGTGGCTATCGTCATCACCTGGGCCTTCGCAGCCGCCTACCAGGCCAAGTGGGGCGTGCAGAACAAGAACATGGTGCAGGCCGCCATCGGTTTCGTGGCCGTGGCCTTCCAGGTGATCGGCGTGCTGTTCAACGGCTGGTCCTTCCTGCTGCTGACCTGCGTGGGCTACATCCCCGGCTTCTTCATCTACGTGAAGGCGCGCAAGGACTACGGCAACGCCATCACCATGGGCGAGAAGGTGTGCATGGGCGTCGTGTCCGCCCTCGGCGTGCTGTCTCTCGTGCTGCTCGCCGTGGGCGTCATCTCGATCTAGTCGATAAAAGGAGCAAGTTCCATGGACATCAAGACTATCGGTGTTGAAGACTGGCTGAACGTGTGGGAGAAGAGCGCGACTTACGATATCGCGCAGTCCACGATCGCCTCTATGACGATGGGGGAGATCCTGCAGCTGGACGGTCAGGCGGGTGCCACCTTCTACGATCGCCTGAACCAGGAGAAGATGAACTACGGCTGGATCGAGGGTTCGCCGGAGTTCAAGGCCGAGGTGGCCAAGCTCTACCGCACCCAGATCGATCCGGACCGCATTCTGCAGACCAACGGCACCACGGGCGCGAACCTGATGGCGCTCATGCAGCTGGTGGAGCCGGGCGACCACGTGATTGCGGAGTACCCCACCTACCAGCCGCTTTACGAGATTCCCCGCACCCTGGGCGCCGAGGTGGAGTACTGGCACCTGCGCGAGGAGAACGGCTGGAACCCCTCTATCGACGAGCTGAAGGAACTGGTGCGCCCCGACACGAAGCTCATCTGCATCAACAACGCCTCGAACCCGCTCGGCGCGGTGCTCGATCGCGAGACGCTGGAGCAGATCGTGGAAATCGCCCAGTCGGTGGGTGCCTACGTGCTCTCCGACGAGGTGTACCTGCCGCTGGAGAACACGGAGAACTTCTGGTCCATGGCCGACCTGTACGACAAGGCCGTGGTCACCAACTCCATATCGAAGACGTACTCGGTGCCCGGCGCGCGTATTGGCTGGACGGTGTCGAACCGCGAGCTGGCCGACAAGTTCCGCGTGTATCGCGACTACACGATGATCTGCTGCGGCGAGTTCAACGACGCGCTGGCCACCTACATTCTGCAGAATCGCGAGGCTGTGCTCGAGCGCAACCGTGAGATCGTGTTCCGCAATATGGCCATCGCTCAGGAGTGGATCGACAACGAGCCGCGCGTCACCTGGCAGGCGCCCAAGGGCGTGTCGGTGGCCTACATCAAGTGGGACATCCCGATGGACGACGAGGAGTTCTGCATCAAGCTGCTGAAGGAAGAGGGCGTGCTGCTCGTGCCCGGCAACCGCTTCGAGCTCCCCGGCGGCGCGCGTCTGGGCTATTGCGCGCCCGAACCGGTGCTGCGCGAGGGCCTCGCGCGTCTCGGCCGGGCCCTGCGCCAGTTCGACTAACCGCTTTTGCGCTCGTCGCGGCTGGTCGGATCGATGCGGCCAGCGTGCGACACCCGCCATTTCACTTCCTCCGAAACGTCTGCCTTAACCTTCGTTTCCGGAGCTGACGATTGGGACCGCCCCTCCTATCTCAGGGCGGCCCTTTGTGCAAAATAGGGTACTTCTCGTAGTCTTTCGAGCGAAAAGCTGGGAATTATGCAGATGCCACCTGGGGAAACGCTTGGGAAGAGACGGGAAGGCCCGCGAGAAATTACGAGAAGTGCCCGGTTTTGCTCATTTCAGCGAAAGAGGCGACTCTTAACATGAGAGCGCCGGGCGGTTTGCGGGGCGCTCGGCCCCTTTGCGGGCGCGAAACCCGGCGGCAACGGAAGCCGTGCCATAATGGGCGGCGACCGATTCCCGCGAAGATTCGAGGTTTCCGTGAGCGATCCCAAGACCGTGCCCACCATGGGCGCCCCCGACGCGTCCGATGCCGTCTACGACGCCCGTACATTGGGTGCGCCGAAGATGACCGTCTTCGGCATCCAGCACATGTTCGCCATGTTCGGCGCCACCATCTTGGTGCCGACGCTTACCGGGCTCTCGGTTTCGGCCACGTTGCTGTTCGCGGGCTTGGGCACGCTGCTGTTCCATTTCCTTGCGAAGGGGAAAGTGCCGGCGTTCCTCGGATCGTCGTTTGCGTTCATTGCGGGGTACGCGGCCATCGCGCCCAACGGGGAAGCGCACCTGCTACCCTATGCTTGCCTGGGCGTGGCCTGCGCGGGGCTTTTGTACTTGGTGGTGTCGGCGCTGTTCAAGGCGTTCGGCCCGCAGCGCATCATGCGGTTCTTTCCGCCGGTGGTCACGGGCCCCATCGTCATCTGCATCGGGCTTATTCTGGCAAGCTCGGCCATTGCCAACTGCGAGACGAACTGGCCTATCGCGCTCGTGGCTATCATCATTATCGTCATTAGCAACATCTGGGGCCGCGGCATGATCCGCATCATTCCCATCCTTCTCGGTGTTGTGGGCTCCTATCTGGCCGCGGCCATCGGGGGCATCGTCGATTTTACGCCGGTGGTCGAGGCGCCTTGGATCGGTTTGCCGGTGCTGTGGGACAACACGGTGTTCGCACTGTTCGGCCCCAGCTTCGACGCGGGGCTTGCCATCACGGCCATCATCACCATCATGCCCTTGGCCTTCGCCACCATCATCGAGCACATCGGCGACATGTCGGCCATCAGCTCTACCTGCAATCGCAATTTCATCGCCGAGCCGGGGCTGCACCGCACGCTGCTCGGCGACGGCCTGGCCACCATCGTGGCGTCGCTGTTCGGCGCGCCGGCCAACACCACCTACGGCGAGAACACCGGCGTGCTCGCCCTTACCCGCGTTTTCGATCCGCGCGTGGTGCGCATTGCCGCCGGATTCGCTATCCTGCTGTCGTTCTGCCCGAAGTTCGCGGCGGTCATCTCCTGCATGCCGGCCTGCGTCATCGGCGGCGTGTCGCTGGTGCTGTACGGCATGATCTCGGCGGTGGGCATCCGCAACCTCATGGAGAACCATGTGGACTTCATGTTGAGCCGCAACGTGCTGATCACGGCGCTCATCTTGGTGCTCTCGCTCGGCATCGCCTACAGCGCGGCCGGCGCCGTCACCTTCGAAGTGGGCGGCGTGACCGTGGCGCTGTCGGGCCTGGCCGTGGGCTCGGTGGTGGGCATCGTGCTGAACATCATCCTACCGGGCAAGGCCGATTTCGACGCCTGGGACGGAGGGCTCGCCGCTGAAGCCGAAGCCGACGACGTGCCCCTGCCCCTGGAAGCGGAAGTGACCAACCTACCCATTCGGGAATAAATCGCCTGTCCCCTTGTGCCGTTGTCCCGTAGGGGGCGACCTTGGTCGCCCCTCTCAACCAGCGCAATCTTCCTTTGCCGGGACATGAGGGCAGACCAAGGGCTGCCCCTGCGGAGGGGTGCGAAGCAGACGCAAGATAAAGGGGGTGCTTTTGCTATTCGTGCGCGGGGAGCCACTTCTGAAGGACGACGGCCTCGTTCTCCTTCTCGTCGCGAGCGGCGTATATCAGGGTGACACGCGGGTATTTGGCCATTTCGGGGCTGGCCAGCTTCTTCGCGAACTTTAGCGCCTCGGGGTTCGCGTTCAGCTCCGCCACGTACTTTTCTTGGAAGGTGGCCCAATGGGCCGGGTCGTGCCCGAAAGCCTTCCGCAATTTCGTCGAGGGCGCAAGGAACTTCGCCCATTCGTCGTAATGCACCCGGGCCTTGGTGAGGCCGCGGGGCCACAGCCGATCGACGAGCACCCGGTACCCGTCGCTTTCTTCGTAAGGTTCGTACACGCGCTTAATAGCGATTTTCATGAGAACGCCTCCTTGGGGCATGGTAGATAATGAGCAGGACGCAGTAAACTCACCTGCGATTATCGTGCGCCATGCCCATCGTCGGCACCTGGCGCGTCTCCTGTAAGCAAAGCGCCCCTGCCTCGTTACGAAGCAGGGGCGCTTCCCGAGGGTTGATTCGACTTTGCCTGTAGTGCGCGCGAGTCGCAGGGTGCCAATTTGGCAAGTTTTCGGCGTTGTTCGACGTATTTCGCACCCTGGGGGTGCGGACTCCAAGTTGGACACTCGAAAATGTCCGGTTAGGAGCTCGCATG
>OLPO01000545.1_pt1 | contig 30482 bp, 23 predicted proteins | sample 1672831 | NCBI WGS metagenome assembly OLPO01 (sample SAMEA3136728, study PRJEB25190) | human gut metagenome
ACGCGCGGCGGTGAATATACATTGTGAAATCGCGTCCGGGATAACGACCAACACACTAAATAGCAATTATTCCCCAAGAAATGCCAGATCAATCTCTCCGTCAAACACAGTTGTTGCCGGTCCTGTCATATAAACCTGGTCGTCGTTTTCATCCCAGAAAATATTCAGATCCCCGCCAAGCAGTTTTACCGTAACAGGCTGATCACGGTCAACAAGTCCGTTGAGAATAGAAGCCACAGCCACTGCACAAGCGCCAGTACCGCAAGCCAGAGTTTCGCCAGAGCCACGTTCCCAGACTCTCATCTGAACCGTATGACGGTCGATTACTTTCACAAACTCTGTATTTACACGATCCGGGAAATTTACATGAGATTCAAAAGAAGGTCCGATCTTCTCAATCTCCAGTCCATCCACATCATCCATATAAACAACTGCATGAGGATTACCCATGGAAACCGCCGTAAAATAATAAGTTTTACCATCCACTTCAATAGGAGTATTTATCACCTGTTCAGTCTGCGCAACAACCGGAATCAAAGCAGCCTGAAGAATCGGTGCCCCCATATTTACCTTTACCATGCTGACTTTACCGTCCCGAATAGAAAGATCCAGATATTTCACACCGCTTTTGGTTGCTACGCTGATGCTGGTTTTATTTACAATGCCGTAATCATAAGCATACTTGGCTACGCAGCGGATTCCATTGCCGCACATGGCCCCCTGGGAACCATCCAGATTATACATATCCATCTCGCAGTCCGCAATATCAGATGGCTTGATCAGGATTAATCCATCAGAGCCAATTCCAAAATGTCTGTCGCTTACAAACTTCGCAACAGCTGACGGGTCCTTCACAGTTTCTTTAAAACAGTTCACATATACATAATCGTTGCCGATACCATGCATTTTTGTAAATTTCATAATAATACCTCCATTTCCGGCGGGTAAACGCCTTCATTATTTAATCATTTAATTACTCCTCACAAATCATATCATAACACAGATCTGTTATCAAAAAGTGAATTTTTCCAGATATTGACAAAGAAATTTTAGAAAACTATAATTTTCCTATAAGAAATCTCCCATTCTGGAGAAAATAAAACAGGAAGGATAAGGCGTATGAAAAAGAAACATTTATGGTTGAAAAAAATTATGGCAGCTGCTCTTTGTGCAGCTATGGCAGCAGAACCGGCTGTTATTTATGCAGAAGAGTTTTCCGACGGTTTTTACAGCGAAACTGAAGACTGGGAAAATCAGGAAGACATGAATCAGATTCCGGAGGAGACTAATGGGATAACACCAGACGAAAATCAGGAAACTCAGAACATTCCAGAAGCCTTTGATACTCCAGATGTTACGGTACCCTCTGAAGAAATACAGCCATCAGAGGAAAATAGGGAAAATGAGAATAAGAATACGAAAGGTGAACTTCTTGATATAGATGGCTTTGAAACGGGAACAGGCGATACAACGATAGACGAAGATGGATTTTTTGCAGAAGAGTCTGGAGAGACAGATTCGTTTACTGATTCAGATGCAGAACCGTTAAGCGGTACTTGTGGAGAGGGAGTAACCTGGAGCCTGGTGGATGGTGTGATGACTATTTCTGGCAATGGAGAGATGGACAATTTTGTAGTTGTCAGGGATTTCTATACAGGAGAAATTATTGAAGAACAGAGTCATCCTCAGCCATGGACAGGGTATGAATACAAAATTAAAGAAGTTTATGTAGAAGATGGTGTTACAAGTGTTGGAGACAGAGCATTTGCAAGTTGTTTTTATCTGACAAAGGCAGTTATCGGAGATTCTGTAAAAAAAATTGGAGAATATGCATTTGTAAATGATAAAAATCTTACAGATTTAACTATTGGAAAATCAGTAGAAACAATTGAAATGGATGCTCTCTATGGAATTGGCATTACTCGTCTGGTGCTTCCGGAAAGCTTGAAAAATCTTAATTCCTACAGTTTAATTGCTCTGTGGCAACTGGAAGAAATTGAAATGCCGGATAATGGAACTTATAAATCTATAGATGGAGCTTTATATAGTGATCAGGGAAAAACATTGGTTCTTTATCCGTGTAAAAGAGAAGGCGAATATACAACTCCGGATGGTGTGGAGAAAATTGCAGGTGGAGCTTTCAGCTATACGAGTCTTACGAAACTGGTAATAGGGGATTCTGTTACAGAAATGGAATCGGATGCAGTTGACTTTAGTGATGCATTGGAGTCAATAACATTTGGAAAAGGAATCAAGGAAATTCCATCAGGGTGTTGCTATGCTGATAATGCACTTAAAGAGGTGATTATACCTGAGGGCGTTGAGAGTATTGGTAGTACTGCGTTTTGGTGTTGTAGATCTCTGGATAATGTTACTTTGCCATCTACAATAAAGTCGGTAGGAAAAAGCTTTGACTCCCATACAAAGGTAACAAGTTTAAATCCAGAAATGATTCAGATTGAAGATGGAAGTCTGATAAAAGGATTATGGGTCAAGGCGACTGCTACTGAAAGATATGATTTTGCATTTCAGGTATTGGATTTAATTAATGAAGAAAGATCTGAAAATGGTCTGAATCCATTGGTAATGGATACCAGTCTTCTGGAAACTGCAATGCAAAGAGGCTTCGAAAATATTATTTACTGGAATCATACAAGACCATCAGGTGCAGATTGTTTTAGTGCAAATAAATTGATGATGGGTGAAAATATCGCAGCTGGACAGGAAAATCCGAAGGATGTTATGATTAGCTGGATGAATTCTCAAGGTCATAGAGAAAATATTTTAACTGCAAGATATAAGTCTGTTGGAGTCGGTTGTGTTGAAATTAATGGAGTCTTTTTCTGGGTTCAGTGTTTTGGAGAGCAAATCAGCTCCGAAGCAGATTCTGCTTCGTATTCTAATCAGGAAAACACGCGCAGTATCATGGTAAACAAGGATGGGGATTATTATGCGGCTTCCTTTGATGTGAAAAAAACGGATTTAACTGTTGGAGAAACCACAGATATTGTAAAATTGTGGGGCTGGCTGGATATTGGTGAATCTGGTGCAGTAGCGGAATCTTCTGATCCAGAAGTATGCTCTGTGAGCAATTGGAAAATTACAGCTAATAAGGAAGGCACTGCTACGATTACTATGTATTTTCCAGGGTATAAGGAAAAGGCGGTAAGCAAGACAATTGTAATCACGAAAAAGCAGAAACCAGAAGATAATACCGGAAACAACAATGGAAATAACAGCGGAAATAACAGCGGAAACAACAACGAAAATAACAGCGGAAACAACAGCGGAAGCAATACCGGAAGTGATACTGTGAACAACAGTGGAAGTAATAACGAAAATACAACTGAAGAATTATATACGGTAACTTTCGATGGCAATGGTGGAACTGCATCTGTTAGGACAATAACTGTGGAGGCAAGAGCGTTCATGGAAACTCTCCCGACGGCAGCAAGAGCAAAATACACTTTTACAGGTTGGTATACGAAGAAAAAAGGTGGTTCTAAAGTAAATGCTTCAACTCAGGTTACCAACTCATGCACTTACTATGCGCATTGGAAGAAAGTAACTGTTTCTAAGGGAAAAGTGAGCAAACTAACAAATGGAAAAGAACGTAAGATGACCGTTAAGTTGAAAAAAATCAGCGGTGCTTCCGGTTATCAGATATTCTATTCTACAAATTCCAAATTTACTGGCGCGAAAACAAAGACAACCTCAAAAACTTCCCTGATCATTAGTGGACTTAAGAAAAACAAGACCTATTATGTAAAAGTAAGAGCCTATAAAAAAGATTCCAAAGGCAAGAAAGTATATGGTTCATACAGCGCAGTCAGGAAAATCAAAATTAAAAAATAAGGAATCTTATGGAAAGTCTTGCATTTTTCAAAAAAACTGATAAAATGAGGAAAAGATAGATGAATGAATATGCAGAAAGCATGAATAATTATGTCCCCACCTTGTGAAGCCGGCTGTTGTGGAATAAATAAGCAGGAACAGCTTACCATGTGGATGAAGATATAAGGACCTGTTTCTGTATATGAGATTAAGAGGAGGAAAAGAATATGAAAAAATTAGTAGCTCTTGCACTTGGCACAGTAATGGCAGTTTCCATGACTGCTGGCGTATCTGCTGCAACTGTTGAGTCAAAGGATGATCTTAAGAATGCAACAATCGGTGTACAGCTTGGTACAACCGGTGATATTGAAGCTAGTGAATATGAGGCTGACGGAGCAACTGTTAAGCGTTACAGCAAAGGAAGCGAAGCAATCCAGGCACTTATGGCCGGTCAGATCGACTGCGTGATCATCGACTCACAGCCAGCTCAGAAATTCGTGGAGAATGCAGACGGACTGAAGATCCTGGACGAGCCATTCGTTGAAGAAGAGTATGCAATCTGCCTGAAGAAAGGCAATGATGAGCTTCTTGACAAGATCAACGGCGCATTAAAAGAACTGAAAGAGGATGGAACTGTTGATGATATTATGAACAACTACATCGGCGACAACATTGGCGAGACACCATATGAGTCTCCGGAAGATGTAGACCGTTCCAACGGAACTCTTGTAATGGCAACAAACGCTGAGTTCGAGCCATATGAGTACCGTGATGGTGATGAAATTGTTGGTATCGACGCTGATATTGCACAGGCAATCTGCGATAAGCTTGGATATGAGCTTGAAATCGACGATATGGAGTTTGATGCAATCCTTGCTGCAGTACAGTCTGGAAAGGCTGATTTCGGTGCTGCCGGAATGACCGTTACAGAGGATCGTCTGGAGAGCGTTGATTTCACAGACACCTATGCAAATGCAAGCCAGGTTATCATTGTAAAGGCTGACTGATAGAAAGAACAAAGTATAAGCTGCCGGAACCTGGTACTGGCTGACTGAGTTGCATCAGACAGCCAGTGCTTTTTCGACAGCTTTTCCTATAATGCAGGCATAAGCAGAAATGCTTTTTCAAACACGTTCAAGGCTGCATTATAAAGATATCAGGATAAAAAGGAAAAAAATATGTTTGAAAAATTTGGACACGATTTTTATATCAATTTTATAAAAGATGACAGATACACCTGGCTGCTGGATGGTTTGAAAAATACCATGATCATCACAGTTTTCGCCCTGTTGATCGGTATCTGTATCGGTTTTCTGGTGGCAATTATCCGTTCTTCCCATGACAAATCCGGGAATTTCAAAATTGCCAACTCCATCTGCAGAGTTTATCTGACTGTGATCCGTGGAACACCTACAGTGATCCAGCTTCTGATCATGAACTTTGTAGTTTTTGGTTCTGTAAGCGTCAATGAGATTCTGGTAGGAAGTCTGGCATTTGGTATCAACTCAGGCGCCTACGTTGCGGAGATCGTCCGTTCCGGAATCATGTCAATTGACCAGGGACAGACAGAGGCAGGACGTAGCCTGGGACTTAATTTTACCCAGACCATGCGTCTTATTATCATTCCACAGGCGTTTAAGAATGTACTTCCTGCACTGGTAAATGAGTTTATCGTGCTGATCAAGGAAACTTCTATTATCGGTTACATCGGAATGATGGACCTGACAAAGGGTGCAATGCTGATCCAGAGCCGTACCTACAATGCTTTTATGCCTCTTCTGGCAGCAGCTGCAATTTATCTGATCGTGGTCATGGTACTGACCTTCTTTATGAATAAACTGGAGAGGAGACTGAGAACCAGTGAGCGTTGATAAGAGTAAAGTTTTGATCCAGGTACAGGATCTGAAAAAAGCGTTTGGATCCAATCAGGTTCTGGATGGAATTTCCACAGATATCTGTCAGGGCGAGGTTGTTGCCATTATCGGACCATCTGGCTCTGGTAAATCCACTTTCCTTCGTTCTCTCAACCTTCTGGAGGAGCCTACAGGAGGTAAAATCCTGTTTGAGGGAACAGATATCACAGATCCAAAGGTTGACATAAATCGACATCGCCAGAAGATCGGAATGGTTTTCCAGCAGTTTAATCTGTTTCCACACAAGACGGTAAAGCAGAATATTATGATGGCACCGGTTGCGCTGAAACTGATGACAAAGGAAGAGGCTTCCAGACGTGCGGACGAGCTTCTTGCCCGTGTGGGACTTCCAGATAAGGCAAATGCTTATCCGGATATGCTTTCCGGTGGTCAGAAGCAGCGTATTGCCATTGCAAGATCCCTTGCCATGAATCCGGATGTTATGCTTTTTGATGAGCCTACTTCGGCACTGGACCCGGAGATGGTTGGAGAGGTTCTGGAGCTGATGAAAGAGCTTGCAAAGAGCGGCATGACTATGGTTGTGGTTACTCACGAGATGGGATTTGCAAGAGAGGTTGCAACAAGAGTTTTATTTATTGATGACGGCAAAATTCAGGAACAGAATGCGCCGAAGGAGTTTTTTGAAAATCCGCAGAATCCGCGATTGAAGGAATTTTTGTCTAAGGTTCTGTAAAAAGAAAAAAGACAACCTTTTCCATTGGTTTAAATGGGACAGAGGTTGTCTTTTTTTGTGTGAAAAAATGCGGTGATTTAAAATCCTATGCGTTTTTCTTCATTTCTTTATAACAATATTTGATAATTTCTTTTCTTGTGACAATTCCGATAAAGTGATCCTGATCATCTATAACCGGCACAAAGTTCTGGTTGATTGCGCGGTCCAGGAGATCCTCCATGTCGCAGTCAACGTGTACCGGTTTGTAGGTGGCTCTTCTGGAGATCGCCATAACCGGTACTTCCTCGGCTGTTTTCATATCCGTGATGTTCAGATTTTTCATTCCCCAGAGAAGGTCACCTTCAGAAATAGTACCTACGTATTTTCCCTCTGGATTCAGAATAGGAATACAGGAAAATTTCCGGTGTTCCATTTTCTCAAGAGTCTGCCTTAAAGTTTCATTCTCGAAAATGTAGGCAATATCACTTTTGGGTGTTAAGAAAAAAAGTATATTCAATTTGATCCCTCGATTCTATTTTACAGAAGTGGAATACCGCCTTTAGCAGCTTCTTCCTGCATTTCCTTAGGCCACAGGGAAACATGTACTTCTCCAATATGAGCCTTGCGCAGGAAGAACATACAGATACGGGACTGACCGATACCTCCGCCGATGGTGTATGGAAGTTCTTTATTCAGAATGGCCTTCTGGAATGGGAGCTCTCTGCGGTCGTCACAGCCGGCTTCTGTGAGCTGTTTGTCAAGTGCTGTCTCGTCTACACGGATACCCATGGAAGAAAGTTCAAGGGCAATGTCCAGTACAGGATAGTATACCAGAATATCGCCGTTTAATTCCCAGTCATCATAGTCTGGAGCACGTCCGTCGTGGCGTTCGCCGTTTGTCAGTTTTTTACCTACCTGCATAAGGAAAACAGCGCCTTTTTCTTTGACGATCTTGTATTCTCTTTCCTTAGGGGTAAGATCCGGATACATGTCTACAAGCTCTTCTGTGGAGACAAATGCGATCTCTCTTGGAAGAATTTCTTCTATGTAGTCATACTGTACTGCCATGTATTTTTCTGTCTTGCGGAGTACGCTGTAGATAGCACGGACAGTGTTGATGAGAGTTTCTACGTTTCTCTCTTCTTTGGTGATGATCTTCTCCCAGTCCCACTGGTCTACATAGATGGAATGGATATTGTCAACATCCTCATCACGGCGGATGGCAACCATATCGGTGTATAAGCCCTCACCTACAGAGAAACCATATTTCTTCAGTGCATAACGCTTCCATTTTGCAAGAGAATGTACGATTTCAGCGTTGCAGTCCATGCCTTTGATGTCAAAGCTTACCGGACGCTCCACGCCGTTCAGGTTATCATTGAGGCCGGAACTTGGATCTACAAATATAGGTGCGGAGACACGCAGAAGGTTCAGCTTCTGTGCAAGTGTCTGCTGGAAAAAATCTTTCACAGTTTTAATTGCTACCTGAGTATCATGAAGATTAAGGTCTGCATGATAGCCCATAGGAATTTTTAATTGTTCCATGGGAATCCTCCTTGTTGATTGTGTTAATCTCTGTTTTCTGTTCACGATAATGTTCTGTGGTTACTAAAACGTGAACAGGAACAATCTTGGTTTATTATAACAGGTATTTTCCCGCTTGGCAATTTAGACCTTGCAAGAAATATGCAAAAAAGATACAATAAAAGACAAAGAATGTGATGATTTTTCCCTGTTGGAGCAAAAGCAGGAATTACAGGTTGTAGTGAAACAGAATAACCAGAGAACCGGGAGGATGTCTATGGAGAAAAAGAGGTGCCAGGTCTGCGACGGGCCTGTTGTAAACGGCAGATGTAAGCTGTGTGGAATGCCTTATAGAAATGATGAGACTTTGTATCATCTGAATGAGAACAGAAGTGACCATTACCGTCATGCCACCAGCCGGGCGCGGGCAATCATGCGCCAGGATGAAATTCCGCTGGGAGATAAGAAGGCTGGAAGTGCTGCATATAAGACCGGGACCGGAACAGGCGTGGCAGGAGCCGGAAATAAATATGATCAGAAAACGGGAGCTGGAAGTTCTAAGTCACTGGCTGGTGCAGGCACAAGGAATTCTTATAATAAGGGAAGTGTGAAAGCAGGAAGTACATATGGAGGCAGCACTGGCGCTGCTAAGAATGGAAATAAGGTCTCTGTCTCTGCTGGGAGTTATAATTCCAAGAGCAGACAAAGTACAGCTGGAACTTACAGCACTGCAGCTAAAAAAAGCAGTGTTTACACCCAGAAACCGGTAAAAAAGAAAAAAGGCTCCCTTCTTGGATGGCTCATGGTCCTGGTGATCATCTGCGCAAGCTTACCGGAAATCCGGGATTCCCTGAAGGACAGCCTTGCTCCGATACTTGAAGAAGAATTTGGAGATATGTTCGGCTCTGGGGCTGATTCAGCCTCTTATAAACTGATGGCGGGAGATGTGCTGGAGGTTGGGGAAAATGTGGATGGAGGCATTGTCCCAGGATATTACATTGCTTCCTGTTCAAATGGTTTTGTGAGTTTTATGATCATGGGAGAAGATGGTGAAAACGGAAGCATGACAGTGACAGATGGCGTGGAGCGTAAGATTACCCTGAAAGAGGGAGATCTGATCGGGATCATAAATACAGAGTCGGAAGATTCCTCACTGTTGCTTACTGCACGTTGAGATTGTGAAAAGAATAGTAAAAGAATAATAAAAAAAGGAACCTCGTCAGATGAGTATTTATTTCGTCGGAGGTTCCTTTTTGTATGTTTAGAGCGTGTTTGAAAAATCATTCCCGCAATCTGCACGCCCCACTTTGCGGTAGATTTCATCCGAATTCGGCCTGCGTAGCCCGCTACGGCGACTGACGTAGGCGCAACAGATGAAAAATCAGACAAGTCAATATGGTAGTTACTTAATATTCGATGTACTAGCGGATGGTAGTTCCTGTTTTTCCTTCATAGCCTTCTTTGGCATGAGCCATATCGGTAATCACAGTGCTCCGGCCTTCCCCTTTCTCAATAAAGGAAATACCTGCTTCGATTTTGGGAAGCATGGAACCGGAAGCAAACTGGTTCTCTTCGATGTATTTCTTAGCGTCTGCTACAGTGATGCTGCCAAGCTTCTGCTCATTTACCTGACCGTGGTTCAGACTTACGTTCTCTACACTTGTGAGAATCAGAAGAGTATCGGCATTTAATTCTTCCGCAAGAAGTCCTGCAGCAAGATCTTTCTCAATGATGGCACTGGCACCGTGAAGGTTGATGCCCTGCTCAAGCACTGGAATTCCACCGCCGCCGGCTGCGATAACAACCTGGTCTGCATTGAGAAGTGCTCGTATGGTCTCAAGCTCTACAATTCTCTGTGGCTTCGGAGCTGCTACGATTCGTCTGTATCCGCCCTCAGCAAGTCTGGTGACAAAGTTTCCTTTTTCTTCCTCTGCTTCAGCTTCTTCCTCAGTGAGAACACGTCCGATAATTTTCTCCGGATCTGCAAAAGCGTCGTCATATGGATCAATAACAGTCTGGGTAAGAATGGTAGCAACTGGTTTGTAAATTCCGCGGCTGATAAATTCAGAACGGATCGCATTCTGAAGGTCATATCCAATGTAGCCCTGGCTCATTGCGGAGCAGACTGACATAGGAGCGAATGTATAATCCGGGTGTGTCTTTCCAAATTCATTCATTGCAGTGTGGATCATGCCGATCTGTGGGCCATTGCTGTGGGAGATTACCACCTTGGCACCCTCTTCAACAAGATCTGCGATTGCTTTTGCTGCGGCTTTGGTGGCTACTTTCTGCTCTGGAAGTGTGGTGCCGAGAGCTCTGTGACCTAATGCAACTACTACGATTTTTTCACTCATAGGAGATACCTCGTTTCTGTCAAGAATATAATGCGGATATCAGAGTTAAGTGGATTACTGTGAAAGTATTCACAGCAACATGAATGATTTCTCCGGACATCCTTGTGTAATATCTTCCATTATAAAAGCTAAGGGTGGGAATTGCAATAGAAAAGTCCTTGAAACAGGAAAAGCCATCCGCATCAGGCAGATGGCTCATTTCCTATATTTTTGAGGGGGGGAGATAGAGAGTGGTTTTTCATCTATCCGAAATTCATTATATCGGCAATTTGTGAGGAAAATGTGTCTCAAATCTAAAAGAAATCGAAAAAATATGAAATGAAAATAAAATCCGACCCTTTATTGCATTTAAAGACCAAGTGTGGTAAAGTAAACCTATCTTGTTTCTGCATTCTGCAGAAAAGAATTTCTACCGCGCCGGTTCGGCGCAAGATAACCCGTTTTTTGAAGGAAACCTGTTAACCTGGGCGTTTTATACGCTTTTTTGAAAATGGATGCATACAATGGCAAGGCAAATTTGCTTCGGAATGCTGTGAATAGGATCTGTTTAAGTGAGAAAGGTGTGATTCCCATGTGCTGTCAGTGACTCATTTATATGGTGATGTCGCCAGTAGGCGGCAAGTCTGTTTTGTAAAATAGTAGTTTAATAACAGAGATTAGTGAAAAATAGGGATAGAAAAGGAGAAGTTATAATGAAAAACAGAATATGGAAAAAGATACTGGCAGTGGGAGTAAGTCTGCTTGCAGAAGCTGGGATGCTGGTTGGATGCACGGCGCAGCCGGCAGTGGCATATGGAGCAGAAATGGAAGGCGGGTTATCTGTTGCCCAAGATGCGGCATGGACAGATTTACAGAAATTTCAGGCGGTGGTTTCTGTAAAGGCAGATGGGCTGGCGTCACTTACGTGGGAAAATGAAAACCAGGAATATGAAAGTGGCGATGAAAATTTATTCAGCAGTGGAAATCAGGACGAGAGCCTGGAAAATGATCAATATGATTTTTCGGATGAAACAATACCTCATCCAACATCTTACGAACTGGTAGTCTGGATTTCTGAATATTTTCAGCCGGATGCTTCGTTTGTGGCACCTGAAGGCTGCCTGAAAGAGGAGCTTCCTATAGAGACTGCTGACGGAAGATCCAGCAGCATTACCGGATTCCGCTGGAAAATAAATCCGGGAGAACAGGGCAAACAGCTGAAAATTCCGGTTACCTTGCGGGATGAATATCGTTTCCAAGCAGAAAAACATACAGTTCCTACCTGTCAGGATATTTTGCATGCAAATGGTGCTATAAGCGGAGAAGAAAATGGAGGCGGAGTTTACATTGTAAAAAAAGTGGAAAATGAAAAAACCATTTTGTGTAAAGCTTTATCTAAGAATCTGGAGATACCAGCTGCACACATGGATTTTTCAGTGGAAATGGAAGCCAAGGAAAAGGCGCTTTATACTGGAAAACGCATTCATATGGCAGTGAATCTGACAAATAATGGTCAGGTACCTTTTTATAAAATTTCCCTTCAGGCCAAAGTAAAAGAACAGGAACTGGTACCTGTATGGGAAAAGGAGCCTGGCCTTGAAGTTTTGGAAAGTGGTGCAGTGCTGGAATGCCTTTCCGCAGGGGAAACACGAACCCTGTCTTTTTATATAGATCCGGACATGGATCAGAAAAGTAATCTGGAGCTGGAGCTTTTTGCAAAAACAGAAAATCCGGTTTCGTTGGAGAAAGCAGCAGAAAAACAGTTAACATTACAGCAGGGAAAAGCCTCTTTTACGGTAAAGAAAACAGCTGACTGCGACAACGCCAGCCCTGGGGAGACTGTGACTTATCAGATCAGTATTCACAATACCGGGGAGGTGACTCTGCATTCCGTAGTTACTACAGAACGTTTCGGGCTTGCCGGAGTAACAGCTACTTTTCAGGAACAGAGAGGTATAACCCTGAATAAAAGCAGGACTCAGGCGAAAATCCAGGAAATCGCACCTGGTGGCTGTGTGAATTTAAAGGCAAAAGTTGTACTTCCAAAAGATCTGAAAGACCAGAATCTGATGAATCAGATTATTGTAGTTACTGACGAGACTGGTGAGGAAAGCGCAGTGCGGGATCAGGCAACCATCCGTGTGGAAGATAAGGAGAAGGATGGAAATGGAAATGGAAGCGGAAACGGAATTGGGGGTGGAAATGGAGATGGAACTGGCATAGGCAGTGGGAATAATGATGGCAGCACAATGGCTGCGTCCACCTCTCCAAAAACAGGGGATACTTCCCACAAAGAGCTGTTTCAGGTACTGATTCTGCTTTCGTTTCTTTTTTCCGCTGTAGCCGCCAGAAGAATGTTTGGAGGCAATGCTCACAGATGACCCGTGAATGGAAACTATAATGTGAGGTGAACGGTTACTGCTTTTTTAACAGGAAAGATTGAAAACAAATTCTGTGTGTGATATTCTATAAAAGAGTATGCGTTGCTGTATGATGTCATCAGATTAGAGCGTGTTTGAAAAATCATTCCCGCAAATTGTGACACAAATCTTGCAGAAAGTCTTTTTCAAACAAGCTCTGGCGTGATTTTAAAGTAACGTCAATATAGGGAGGCATGTATTATGAAATTATCATCCTTATTAGAGAAGTTAGAATACACCTGCGTGCAGGGAAGCACAGAGCAGGAAGTCACTGGTGTTGTTTATGATTCCAGAAAGGTAACAGACGGCTCTCTGTTTATCTGTATCAGAGGTGCTGTTGTAGATGGACATAAATTTATCCCGGATGTGACAGCAAAAGGGGCTAAAGTTCTGGTAGTAGAAGAGGAGGTTTCTGCACCGTCGGATGTTACGGTTATCCAGGTGACAGACACCAGATATGCTATGGCATTTATTTCAGCAGCCTGGTTCGGACATCCAGCAGAGAAGCTGAAAACAATCGGAATTACCGGAACCAAGGGAAAAACTACCACTACCTATATGGTAAAATCCATTCTGGAAAATGCTGGATACAAGGTTGGTCTGATCGGTACTATTGAGGCAATTATCGGAAATAAGATAATACCTGCTTCTAATACCACACCAGAATCCTATGTAGTTCAGGAGTATTTTCACGAAATGGTGGAAGCTGGCTGTGATTGTGTGGTTATGGAAGTTTCCTCACAGGGGCTGATGCTGCATCGTACTCAGGGATTTGTGTTTGATTTTGGAATTTTTACAAATATTGAACCAGATCATATTGGTCCAAACGAGCACAAGGACTTCGACCATTATCTGTCTTGTAAAGCTATGCTTCTCAAGCAGTGCCGCGTAGGAATTGTAAACCGTGATGATGAGCATTTTGACAGAATTGTAGAGGGACATACCTGTACTCTGGAAACTTATGGCTTTTCAAAAGAAGCAGACCTTCGCGCTGAGGATGCTAGACTGATTGGCGGAAAAGGTTATCTTGGAATTTCCTATCAGCTGAAGGGGCTTATGGATTTCCCTGTTGAAATCGACATCCCAGGTAAATTCAGTATTTACAACTCTCTTACCGCTATTGCAATCTGCCGTCATTTTAAGGTTTCCCAGGAAAATATCCTGAAGGCTCTGAAGGTAGCAAAAGTAAAAGGCCGTATTGAGATGGTGAAAGTATCTGATGAATTTACTCTGATGATTGATTATGCACATAATGCAATGGCTTTGGAAAGTCTTCTTACTACATTGCGTGAGTATCATCCACACAGACTGGTCTGCCTGTTTGGTTGTGGCGGAAATCGTTCTAGGCTTCGCCGTTATGAGATGGGAGAAGTTTCCGGTCGTCTGGCAGATCTGACCATCATTACTTCTGATAATCCGCGAGATGAGGAGCCTCAGGCTATTATTGATGACATCAAGGTTGGCATGGCGAAGACAGAAGGTAAATATGTGGAGATTCCAGACCGCAAGGAAGCAATCGCTTATGCCATCCATCACGGAGAACCAGGGGATATTGTTGTGCTGGCTGGTAAAGGTCATGAAGATTACCAGGAAATCAAAGGCAAAAAATATCCTATGGATGAGCGTGTGTTGATCGCTGATATTCTTGCTGGAAAGTAAAACATGACATATGCAGATATTATTGTAGACATTTCCCATGAGAAGCTGGATAAAAGCTTTCAATATCTGGTTCCGGAGAAACTGAAGGACGAGATACAGGTGGGAATGGTGGTTTCCATTCCATTTGGAAGAGGAAATCATGTGCGCAAGGGATATGTAGTGGGGATTTCTGATGAGCCTAAGGTAAAGGGAATCCAGCTTAAGTCTGTTGTCGGTATTGAAAATGATCAGGAAACCACAGAATCCAGGCTGATCGCGCTGGCAGGGTGGATGAAAGAAAATTATGGCTCTACCATGATCCAGGCTCTGAAAACAGTTCTTCCTATTCAGAAAAAGATGAAAGCCCAGGAAAAAAGGTGGATAACCCTTCTGATTTCCAGAGAAGATGGGGAAAAGCTTCTGGAAGAGCTTGGCATGACCAGATTTAAAGCGCGTATTCGCCTTCTGGAAGCACTTTTGCAGAATGAAAATGGGAAAATCGAGACTGCCTGGGCTTCAAAGGAGCTTGGTACTACGGCTTCTGTCCTGAGATATTTTGAAGAACAGGGAATTGCTTCTGTGGAGTCGGATGAAGTGTACAGAAATGCAATTGCAGATGCAGAGAATATTCCGCATGTGGCACCAGCAGTATTAAGTATATCCCAGCAAATGGCTGTAGATCAGATCTTATCAGAATGGGAACACCCGGATCCGAGACCGGTTCTTCTTCACGGAGTTACCGGCAGTGGAAAAACGGAAGTATATATGGAGCTGATCGATAAGGTGATAAAGGAAGGCGGTCAGGCAATCGTGCTGATTCCGGAAATTGCGCTGACTTATCAGACTGTACGGCGATTTTATGGTCGTTTTGGTGATAAGGTGTCGGTAATTAACTCCAGACTTTCCCAGGGAGAGCGTTATGATCAGTTTAAAAGAGCCAAACAGGGAGAATTGCAGGTTATGGTGGGCCCCCGTTCAGCACTTTTTACTCCATTTGGAAGACTGAGGTTGATCATTATTGATGAGGAGCATGAATCTTCTTATAAAAGTGAAAACAGTCCAAGGTATCACGCCCGGGAAACGGCTATCCACAGAGCAAAGCTGGAAGGCGCAAGAGTAATTCTTGGTTCTGCAACTCCATCTATGGAAGCTTATTACAGGGCGAAAGAAGGAGAATATGTCCTTGTAAAGCTGGAAGCCAGATTTGAAGAAAGACCTCTTCCCAGGGTATCAATTATTGACATGAGGGAACAACTAAAAAAAGGAAACCGCCTTGCCCTCAGTCTGGAACTGAGAGAAGACCTGAGCCAGTGCCTGAAAAAAGGGGAGCAGGCCATGCTGTTTCTCAACCGCCGTGGCTACGCAGGGTTTGTTTCATGCCGTTCCTGCGGCCATGTAATGAAATGTCCTCACTGTGATGTTTCCCTAAGTGAGCATAATGGCAGAAAGCTGATCTGTCATTACTGTGGTTATGAAACTGTGAAACCGGACAAATGTCCAGTCTGTTCTTCCCCATATATAGGCGGTTTTAAAGCGGGAACCCAGCAGATCCAGCAGGTGGTAGAAAAAGAATTTCCAGAGGCAAGAGTTCTTCGAATGGATTACGACACTACAAGAGCTAAGGGAAGCTATGAAAAAATCCTGGCTGCTTTTTCCAGGCATGAGGCCGATATTTTGATTGGAACCCAGATGATCGTCAAGGGACATGATTTCCCGGATGTTACTCTTGTGGGGATCCTTGCTGCAGACTTATCCCTGAATGCTGATGATTATCGCAGTGGTGAGCGCACTTTTCAGCTTCTTACCCAGGCTGTGGGACGAGCAGGAAGAGGAAAGAAAGAAGGTCATGCCCTGATCCAGACTTATAGTCCGGATCATTACAGCATTCAGACAGCTGCAAAGCAGGATTACGAAGAATTTTACCAGGAAGAGATGGGATACCGTCTTCTTATGGATTATCCTCCGGCTGCCCATATGATGGCAGTGCTTGGTTCTTCGGAGGATGAGAAGCTTCTTGAGACAGCCATGCACTATCTTGGCCTGTTTACAGGAAAAATATATGCGGGAAAAGATCTTCATGTGATCGGTCCCGCTCCTGCGTCTGTAGGGAAAGTAAAGGATGTATACAGAAGAGTACTTTATCTGAAACATGAGAATTATGATCTGCTTGTCCGGATAAAGGACAGGCTGGAGGAATATATAGAAATCAATTCCGGCTTCAGAAAAGTTAACATACAATTTGATTTTTCATAAGGCGAAATACCGGAAATAAAGGGCTGCGTTAAGATGCAGGGCTTTGGAACAACGGGTATTTCCAAATTCAAAGATAAAGGAGATAACACAAAGATGGCACTTAGAACAATCAGAACAGAGGGAGATTCCGTTTTAGAAAAAATCTGCAGACCAGTAGAGAAAATCGATAAACGTACAAAGGATCTGGTAGGAGACATGCTGGAAACCATGTATGACGCATGCGGTGTTGGTCTTGCAGCTCCCCAGGTGGGTATATTAAAGAGAATCGTAGTGATCGATATTGGAGATGGTCCAATTATTCTTATCAATCCGGAAATTCTTATGACATCCGGTGAGCAGACTGGCGAGGAAGGATGTTTAAGTGTTCCGGGAATGTCCGGTCAGGTTACCCGTCCCAATTATGTGAAGGTAAAAGCTCTTGATATGGATATGAATGAGCAGATATATGAAGGAGAAGGACTACTTGCCCGTGCATTTTGTCATGAGCTGGATCATCTCGACGGAAAAATGTACACACGTCTGGTTGAAGGTGAATTACATCATGTAAGTTATGACAATGAGGAGGAAGAGGAATAAATGAAAATTGTTTATATGGGAACGCCGGATTTTGCAGTCAATCCCCTTCATGCACTGGCTGAAGCAGGCTATGAGGTGGCTGGTGTTGTGACCCAGCCGGATAAGCCGAAGGGAAGGGGAAAGACCATGCTTCCCACTCCTGTAAAAGAAGAGGCATTGAAACATGGGTTCCCGGTTTACCAGCCTGTGAAGGTACGCGATCCGGAATTTTTACAGGTTCTGGAGAAACTGGAACCCGATATTATTGTGGTAGCTGCTTTTGGACAGATCATTCCCAAAAGCATTCTGGAGCTTCCGAAATACGGATGTATTAACATCCATGCATCCCTGCTTCCGAAATACCGCGGTGCAGCTCCTATTCAGCAGGCAGTTATTGATGGGGAAAAGGAGTCAGGGGTTACGATCATGAGAATGGGAACAGGTCTTGATACAGGAGATATGATCTCAAAGATCGTAGTGCCGATTGCAAAAGATGAGACGGGCGGAACTCTGTTTGATAAGCTTGCAGAAGCAGGAGCGAAGCTTCTTGTTGAGACATTGCCTCACATTTTTGATGGCACAGCTGTTTACGAGAAACAGCCGGAGGAAAGCCCTACTCCATATGCCGGTATGATCACCAAACAGATGGGATTGATCAATTTCGGGAAATCAGCCGAGGAACTGGAAAGACTGGTGCGAGGTTTAAATCCGTGGCCAAGCGCATTTACCTTCTGGAATGGAAAAACTTTGAAGGTATGGGAAAGCTTTGTAGTAAAAAGTGAAGAAACTGGCGCAGAAAAGTCAGAACCTGGAACAGTAGTAAAAACAGACAAAAAAGGAATTTACGTGGCTTGCGGTGAGGATGTTCTGGTACTTTCACAGGTACAGTTAGAAGGAAAAAAGAGAATGGATGCGGATGCATTCCTTCGTGGATGTCATATAGAAACCGGAAGCAGATTCACAGATAAAAAGGAGTGATCTTATGTACGGATATGGATATCCTTATGGATTTTATGTTGATCCTACTTATGTATTGCTGATCATTGGAATGGTGCTGGCACTGGCTGCATCTGGAAAGATGAAAAGCACTTTTGCACGCTATCAGCAGGTGCGCAGCCATTCCGGTCTTACAGGAGCTCAGACTGCCCAGAGGATTTTAAATGCAGCCGGAATTTATGATGTAACGATTGTCCCAATTTCCGGTAGCCTTACAGATCATTATGATCCGAGAACAAAGAGGCTGGCACTTTCACAGGACGTATATGGAAGAACTTCTGTGGCAGCTGTATGTGTCGCTGCCCATGAGTGTGGTCATGCCATTCAGCACAATATAAATTATGCACCGCTGAATATCCGTTCAGCTATTGTTCCAGTGGCAAATATCGGATCTTCCCTTTCCTGGCCGATTTTTCTTCTGGGACTGATCCTTTCCATACCGGCACTTACAACTGCAGGAATTGTGCTGTTTTCACTGGCGGTACTGTTTCAGCTTGTAACACTTCCGGTAGAATTCAATGCTTCCTCAAGGGCTTTAAAAATGCTGGAAAGCACAGGGATTTTAAGCTGTGAGGAAAACAAAGGTGCGAAGAAGGTTCTTACAGCGGCAGCCCTTACTTATGTAGCAGCTCTTGCTTCTTCCATTTTACAGCTTCTGAGACTGATCATACTTTCCGGAGGTAGAAGACGGGATGATTAACGGAATCAATTCCAGGGAGATGATCCTGGAAATTTTACTTGAAATCGAAGAGGGCGAGCACAGCCATATGGCAATTCGGAATGCCCTTTCCAAATATCAGTTCCTTCCCAAACAGGACCGGGCATTTATTACCCGTGTCTGTGAAGGAACGCTGGAATACCGGATTCAGATTGATTACATTATCAATTCTTTTTCCAAGGTGACAGTTGATAAGATGAAGCCTGCAATCCGGGAAATTTTAAGAAGTGCAGTATATCAGCTGAAATACATGGATAGTGTGCCAGACAGTGCAGTGTGCAATGAGGCTGTGAAGCTGGCGCAAAGAAAAGGCTTTTATAATCTGAAGCCTTTTGTAAACGGTGTTCTTCGTACCATAGCCCGGGAAATGGATCAGGTCCGGTTTCCTCAAAAAGAAGATGATCTGCTGAAATATCTTTCTGTAAAGTATTCCATGCCAGAGGTGCTGGTAACCAGGTGGCTGGAAGCCTATGGAGAAGAAATAACAGAGAAGATACTGGCAGATTTTCTTACGGAACATCCTCTTACCATCAGATGCCGGACTTATCTGAATTCCAAGGAAGAGATTGTAAAAAGTCTGGAAAGTCAGGGCGTTCATGTAGCGCCTGCTCCATATCTGCCTTATGCATACAGCATTTCTGAATTTAACCATATTCTTGCACTGGATGCTTTTATCAAGGGTAAAATCGTCGTGCAGGATGTAAGTTCCATGCTGGTTGCGGAGGTTGCAGATCCGAAGAAGGGCGATTACGTTATTGACGTGTGTGCTGCGCCAGGTGGAAAGAGTCTTCATATGGGAGACAAGATGGAGGGATATGGAACGGTAGATGCAAGAGATGTAAGCCAGTATAAAGTCAATCTGATCGAGGAAAACATCCAGCGTACCAATTCTATTAATGTACAGGCAAGAGTGCAGGATGCTACTATTTTTGATCAGGATTCAGAACTGCTTGCAGATGTTGTAATTGCAGATGTACCTTGTTCCGGGTATGGAGTGATCGGCAAGAAGCCGGAGATCAAATACCGTGTTACGCCACAGAAACAGGATGAAATAGTGATTCTGCAGAGAACCATTCTGGATCGCGCAGCAAACTATGTGAAGCCAAGAGGAGAGTTGATCTTCAGTACCTGTACCATTGCAAAAGAAGAAAACGAAGAGAACATGATGTGGTTCTTGAATAATTATCCATTTAAGCTGGAGAGTCTGGATCCTTATCTTCCAGAGGAGCTGCACTCAGAGACGACTGCACTTGGATATCTGCAGCTGCTCCCGGGAGTACATAAGACAGACGGTTTCTTTATTGCGAAATTCAGAAGAAAATAGGGATATAAATATGACAGACATTAAGTCGATGACGAAAGACGAACTGAAAAATCTGATGACCGAACTGGGGGAGAAACCTTTTCGGGCAAAGCAGATCTACAGCTGGTTACATGAACATCTGGTAACCTCTTATGATGAGATGGGAAACATACCAGGAAAATTAAAAGAAAAACTGAAAGACTATCCCATAGCGGCATTGGAAATGGTGGATGAACAGATTTCTGCCATTGACGGCACAAGAAAATATCTGTTCCGCCTTTCTGATGGAAATGTGATCGAGAGTGTTCTTATGCGTTATAAGCATGGAAATTCCGTATGTATTTCATCACAGGTAGGCTGTAAAATGGGATGCCGTTTTTGTGCTTCCACTATTGGAGGCTGGACAAGAAACCTTCTTCCTTCGGAAATGCTGGATCAGATTTACAGGATCCAGAGCATAACGGGAGAGCGGGTATCTAATGTAGTAGTAATGGGAACCGGCGAACCCATGGATAATTATGATAATATTGTACGCTTTGTACATTTGCTTTCCGATGAAGATGGCCTTAACATCAGCCAGAGGAATATCACCGTATCGACCTGCGGAATTGTTCCGAAAATTTATGAGCTTGCAAAGGAAAAACTGCAGATTACCCTTGCCTTGTCTCTGCATGCACCAAATGATGAAAAAAGACAGGAACTTATGCCTATTGCACAGCGGTACAGTATGGACGAAGTCCTGGATGCATGCCGCAATTATTTTCAGGAGACCGGCAGGAGAATTACTTTTGAATACAGTCTTGTGGCTGGTGTTAATGACAGTGACGAAGATGCAAGAGAGCTGAGCAGCAGAATCCATGATATTAATTGTCATGTAAATCTAATCCCGGTAAACCCTATTAAGGAGCGTTCTTACAGGCGTTCTACGCATCAGGCTGTAGAGAATTTTAAAATAAAACTTGAAAAATGCGGAATTAATGTTACTATTAGAAGGGAAATGGGCAGTGACATAGACGGTGCCTGTGGACAATTACGAAAAAGTTATATGGAAAAAAGTTACGATCCGCAGTAACGAAAAACTGGTGTTTCTATGTTGAACAACAGTACGAAAAGGACAGAAAGCGAGAAGTGACATGAGGGTATATTCAGCTACGAATATAGGAATGAAGCGGAAGATGAACCAGGATTATGTGTTCGCTTCCCAGGACACAGTTGGAAATCTCCCGAACCTCTTTGCTGTTGCTGATGGAATGGGAGGGCACAATGCAGGTGATTATGCTTCCTCTCATGCGGTCAGGATACTGGTAGATGAAATCAGGGAGGATACGGATTATAATCCTGTAAAGGTAATCCGTCATGCCATTGAGACTGCGAACACAGAAATTATAGAACAGGCGCAGAAGGATGAGAAGCTTCGTGGAATGGGAACTACTATGGTAGTAGCCACCATTGTAGGCCAGTATGCTTATGTTGCCAATGTGGGAGACAGCAGACTATATGTGGTGGATAAACAGCTGAGGCAGGTTACCAGGGATCATTCACTGGTGCAGGAAATGGTAAGAATGGGTGAAATCACTGCTGAGGAGGCAAGAAATCATCCGGATAAAAACATTATCACCAGAGCTCTGGGAGCAGAAAAAACTGTAGACGTGGATTTCTTTGATATGCGTCTGGAACCGGGAAGTACGATCCTGATGTGTTCCGATGGTCTCAGCAATATGGTGGAAGACAAAAAAATGGAAGAAATCATATTGAATTCTGATGAGGATATCACCTGGAAAGGAAATACTCTTATCCAGGAAGCCAACAATAACGGCGGCAAGGATAACATTGCAATCATATTGATAGAACCATTCACGAATGAGGTGGAAACATGTTAAAGACAGGTATGATTATAGCAGAACGCTATGAAATTGTAAGTAAAATCGGTACCGGCGGAATGGCGGACGTATATAAGGCAATGGACCATAAACTGAACCGTTTTGTGGCAGTTAAGGTTCTGAAGCCGGAATTCAGGGAAGATGCAACTTTTGTAAAGAAATTCAGAAGTGAAGCGCAGGCAGCAGCAGGTCTTACGCATCCAAACATAGTAAATGTATTTGATGTAGGCGATGATGAGGGCGTTTATTATATCGTAATGGAGCTGATCGAGGGAATCACTCTTAAGGAGTATATTTCCAAGAAAGGCAAGCTTTCGGTAAAGGAAGCTACCAGTATTGCCATTCAGGTATCTATGGGACTTGAGGCAGCACACAGCCACGGCATTGTACATCGTGATGTGAAGCCTCAGAATATTATTATTTCCACAGACGGCAAAGTAAAGGTAACAGACTTTGGAATTGCAAGAGCTGCTTCTTCCAATACCATCAGCTCCAATGTTATGGGGTCTGTACATTACAGCTCACCGGAGCAGGTACGAGGCGGCTACAGCGATGAGAAGAGTGATATCTACTCACTTGGTATCACCTTATATGAGATGGTAACAGGACGTGTTCCTTTTGACGGAGATACTACCGTTGCCATTGCAATCAAACATCTTCAGGAAGAGATGGTACCGCCAAGTGTTTATTCCCCGGATCTGCCGTACAGTCTGGAACAGATTATTATGAAATGTACCCAGAAGAGTGTGGACCGCAGATATAATAAGATGGAGGACGTGATCGAGGATCTGAAGCATTCTCTTATTGATCCGCAGGGAGATTTTGTGAAGCTTACATCTGTAGACACAGACGCTAAGACGGTTGTAATTTCTGATGAAGAGCTTGGAGAGATCAAGCACACTCCGAAGCAGACTCTTAAACCGGATATAGAAACTCTGGAAAAAGAACTGAATGAGACAAACTACGATGATGATGACGATTTCGGATATGACGATAAGGTAGAGAGCTCGAAAGGCTCCAGAAAGAACCGGGATCGTGAACGAAGCAGAGAGCGGGAAGAGAGAGAAAGACGTATCAAAAAGCAGAAAAGAGGCGTCAGTGTAGCTGGAAGTATTATTGCTTTGATCATAGGTGCCGCAGTTCTGATCGCAGTGATTCTTGTAGTGGGAAAGGCCGCAGGACTGATAGGTGGTAAATCGGATTCTTCCGGTCAGCAGGAGCAGCAGGCTCAGGTTACTCAGGCAGCAGATGCGGATGACGATCTGGTACCAGTACCGAACCTTATGGGCAAAACAGAGACTGAGGCGCAGGAACTTTGTGCTTCTGTAAACATTGGAATGAGTTACAAAGGCGAGGAAGCTTCCACACAGGAAAAAGGCAAGATTTCTTCCCAGGATCCTGTAGCGGGAACAAAGGTAGCAAAGAATTCAACTGTAAATTATTATTTAAGTAAAGGTTCTGAATCCATCACTCTTACCGATATGTTTGGCCAGAACGGTGCTTCTGTTCAGGAAACTCTGGAAAGTCAGGGATTAACGGTTCAGATTAACAAGATTTACCCGGATGAAAGTCAGTCTTCTATGGTAGACATTGGATGTGTCCTTGATACTGAGCCTGCAGCAGGAACCACTGTCAAGGCAGGCGATACAGTTACTCTTATTATCAGCCGTGGTATTAATTATGGTGACAGTGTACAGGTGCCAGATGTAACCGGAATGGAGAAGAATGATGCAATTGCCAAGCTTGGCAAATTCATTAATATTAATGTGGAAATGCAGATGAGCACAGACGTTGCAGAGGGAACTGTTATCTCTCAGGATCCTACAGGATATACAGATGACAACCCGGTATATGCAGATCCGGATAACGATACGATCACTCTTACTGTAAGCAGTGGAAGTCAGGATACTTCTTCACAGAATACTGAGGATCAGAGTTCCTCTGATAGTACTGCAGCAGCAGTAGCAAATGGCGAAGTATGGAAATGTACACAGAGACTGAATACGCCTACCGGATATAATGGAGGTCTGATCAGACTGGAGCTTGTTCAGAATGTAGGCGGCGATCCAAAAGCAAGCTCTGTGGTAGAAGGACAGCAGCTTACTTTCCCATATCAGCTGGATATTACAGGTGCACCAGGAGTTGCTGAGGGTACTTTATATCTGTCTGAGCAGCAATCTGATGGAAGTTATCAGGAACTTGGTCATTATCCTCTTACTTTTGAGAAGGTTGAGTAATCCATGCAGGGAAAGATCATTAAAGGAATTGCAGGCTTCTATTATATCTATGCGGAAGACGGCAATGTTTACGAATGCAAAGCAAAAGGAATTTTTCGAAAGGATAATTTCAAGCCTCTGGTAGGTGATAATGTGGAGATTACCGTTTTGAATGAGGAGGAGAAGGAAGGCAGTGTAACTTCCATTCTTCCCCGCCGCAATTCACTTATCCGTCCTGCTGTTGCCAACGTAGATCAGGCATTTTTGATTTTTGCCATGGAGAATCCAAAGCCTAACTTTCTTCTTCTGGACCGCTTTCTGATCATGATGGAACAGCAGGAAATTCCTGCGGTTATCTGCTTCAACAAGAAAGATGTGGGAGACAAGGATGAAATGGAAAAGCTTTACGAAATCTACACTGGATGCGGATATCGTGTAGTGCTTTCCAGTACCTATGAAGGAGAGGGAATGGATGAGATCCATGAGATACTGAATGGAAAAACAACAGTAGTTGCAGGACCTTCCGGTGTGGGCAAATCTTCCATTTCCAACTGTATGCAGGGTGAAGTGCAGATGGAGACTGGTGAGATCAGCAAAAAACTGAAGCGTAGCAAGCATACCACCAGACATTCCCAGGTAATCCCGGTGGAGAAGAATACTTTCCTGGTGGATACTCCGGGATTTTCTTCTTTATATCTTACCGATATGAAGGAAGAGGAGCTTCGGGATTACTTTCCGGAATTTGTAATGTATGAGCCGCAATGCCGGTTTCAGGGGTGTATGCACATTCATGAACCAGGCTGTGCAGTGAAGGAAGCTCTGTCTGAAGGTAAAATTAGTCAGCAGCGGTATGACAACTATCTGGCTTTATATGAGGAATTAAAAGAGAAAAGGAGATACTAAAACTATGTATCAGCTATGCCCTTCCATTTTATCAGCGGATTTTAACCGTCTGGGCGAACAGATTAAAATTCTTGAAAACGAAGGAGTTGAATGGCTCCATATTGATGTTATGGATGGAGATTTTGTACCAAGCATTTCTTTTGGTATGCCGGTGATCAAATCCATTCGCAAAGAATCCAAGATGTTTTTTGATGTTCATCTTATGGTGACAGAGCCGGAAAGATACATTCAGGATTTTGTAAATTGTGGTGCTGATTCCATCACCGTTCATGCTGAGGCATGTGAGGATCTGGAACGTACTATAGAGCGTATCAAGGATGCAGGAGTGAAAGTTGGTGTTTCCATCAAGCCTGCAACTCCGGTAAATGATATCAGTCACATGCTTGAGGATGTGGATATGGTTTTGGTGATGACTGTTCAGCCTGGCTTTGGCGGACAGAAATATATGGACGAGTGTACAGAGAAGATTCAGGAACTGAGAGAACTGATCGACAAAGAGAATCTGAATGTGGATATTGAGGTTGACGGTGGAATCAATGAGGGTACCATAGAGACTGTTATGAAAGCTGGTGCTAATATCTTTGTTGCCGGATCTTGGGTATTCGGCGGTGATATTGCCCGGAATGTCCGCCATATTCAGAAACAGATCGAAGAGATTGGTGACAGGATTGAGTGAGAGATAGAATGATAGATACAGTAATCGTAAGCGGGGGCATGATCCAGAAAGATTTTGCCCTCGATTTTATAAGAAAAATAGAAGAAGAGCGAAAAGGAAAGAAGCTGCTTTTGCTGGCGGCTGACAGAGGACTGGATTTCTTTCGGGAAACAGGTCTTGTCCCGGATATTGTGGACGGTGATTTTGACAGTTTATCAGGTGCTGGAAAGGCATATCTGGAGAGTCTTGACCATACAGAAATTGTCAGACTGAATCCTGAAAAGGATGATACAGATACCCAGTCTACTTTAAATCTGGCAATAAGAAGAGGGGCAAAGAATATTCTTATTCTTGGCGCAACTGGTGGAAGACTGGATCATTTTATTGGAAACATGGGACTTTTGGGATATGGCAGACAAAAGGGTGTCAATGTGATCCTGGCAGATGCTCAGAATTACATCTGTCTTGTGGAAAATGGCCATATTATTCGAAAAGACAGTCAATTCGGAAAATATGTTTCCTTTTTCGCAGCCGGTGAAACGGTTGAAGGTCTTACTTTGAAGGGGTTTAAATACCCATTGGATCATTACCGCCTTACTACAGATAACTGCGGCCGCACCGTTAGCAACGAGATTCAGGAAGAAAAGGCCAAGATACTCTACGAAAAAGGCAGTCTTCTTATGATCATGTCCAGAGATTTGAAATAAATGATGTATTACGAAAGAGAAACACTTCATATTCAATTGGAAATATGAGGTGTTTTTTCAAATTTATCAGATTGTCCAGAGCTTTTGTCTTGATGGAAAGAGTTGGGTATGCTAAAATAAAAAGATGTATAGAGAAGACAATATGGGGCCGGAAATATATCATATTTTTATTGTTTGTGGTATAATAGCAAAAGAATGGCGTAAAGAAATGTCAAACGCCCCTAAAAATAAGGAGATATAGGATAAAATGAAATTAGGTATCGTTGGACTTCCAAATGTAGGAAAAAGTACACTTTTTAATTCCCTGACAAAGGCAGGTGCAGAATCTGCGAACTATCCCTTCTGTACCATTGACCCGAATGTGGGAGTTGTTACTGTGCCGGATGAAAGACTTGCACTGCTTGGTGATTTTTATCATTCCAAGAAAGTGACACCGGCTGTTATAGAATTTGTTGACATTGCAGGACTTGTAAAGGGCGCTTCTAAGGGAGAGGGTCTTGGAAATCAGTTCCTTGCAAACATCCGTGAAGTCGATGCAATCGTTCATGTAGTACGCTGCTTTGAGGATACCAATGTAATCCACGTAGATGGAAGCATCGATCCGATCCGTGATATTGAGACTATTAACCTGGAGCTTATTTTCTCTGATCTTGAGATCCTGGAGAGAAGAATTGCAAAGGTTACCAAGACTGCCCGTATGGACAAAGAAGCTGCTAAAGAGCTTGATTTCCTTCAGAAGATCAAGAAATGGCTGGAAGACGGCAAGATGGCAATCACTATGGAACTGGAAAATGAGGATGAGGAAGCATGGATGGGAACATACAATCTGCTCACTCAGAAACCGGTAATTTACGCTGCAAATGTGGCAGAGGACGATCTTGCAAATGATGGTGCTGACAATGCGCATGTACAGGCTGTAAGAAAATATGCTGCGGAGCAGAACAGTGAAATTTTCGTAATCTGTGCTCAGATCGAGGAAGAGATTTCCGAGCTGGATGAGGATGAGAGAAAAATGTTCCTGGAGGATCTTGGACTCAAGGAATCAGGACTTGAGAAGCTGGTTAAGGCAAGTTATCATCTTCTTGGACTTATGAGCTTCCTGACCTCCGGAGAAGATGAGACCAGAGCATGGACCATAAAGATTGGAACCAAGGCTCCGCAGGCTGCAGGTAAGATTCATTCTGATTTTGAACGTGGATTCATTAAAGCTGAGGTAGTAAACTATCAGGATCTTCTTGACTGTGGCTCCTATGCAGGTGCAAGAGAAAAAGGTCTTGTAAGAATGGAAGGTAAGGATTACGTAGTACAGGATGGCGATGTGATCTTATTCCGTTTCAATGTCTGATAAGTAATAGAAACAGAGGGATAGCATAAATGTCAATTCAGTTTCCGAATCTGGGAATAAACCTGGATTATGTGGGGAAATCCATTCAAATATTTGGATTTGAGATTACATTTTTTGGCCTTGTAATAGCTCTGGGAATGCTTCTGGGAATGGGATTTGTGATTCTGGAAGCGAAGCGCTGCGGCGAGAATAAAGACGATTATCTGGAAATGATGATCATATCCCTGCTTCTGGGTGTGGTCGGATCCAGAATGCTTTATGTTTTATGTTCCTGGAATCTTTATAAGGGCAATATTATTGAGATCTTTAATGTGAGAAATGGCGGACTTACATTCTACGGCGGTCTGTTTGGAGGAATGCTGGGAGCTGCCATTTACTGCGGCGTGCGCAGAAAATCTTTTATGCAGATGGCAGATACTGCCAGCATGGGAATCGTTATTGCGCAGATAATAGGAAGGTGGGGAGATTTCTTTAACAGGGAATCTTTCGGTGAGTATACCAACAGCATATTTGCAATGCAGCTCCCTTTATCTGCTGTGCGTTCCAGCGAAGTGACATCTGCAATGAGGGAAAACCTGGAGACAATAGGTGGAACTTCTTATATTCAAGTACATCCGGTTTTCTTATACGAGAGTCTTTGGTGTCTGCTTTTGTTTCTCCTGATGCTTGTGTGGAAGCGCAAAAAACATTTCCACGGAGAAGTATTTCTGAAATATCTGGCAGGATATGGTCTCGGACGATTTTGCATAGAACTTCTTCGAACAGACAAGCTTATGATTCCGGGAACTTCTGTTGGAATTTCCCAGCTGATCTCAGCAGCACTGTTTGTAATCTGTGCTATGATCGCAGTTGTGGAAGAAACCATGGCGAAAAAGAGGGCGGCAAGGCGCAGACGCAGGAGAGAACAGGACTATGAAGCGCAGGAAAGAGCAGCCAGAGAAGCTGAAGCAGAAGAATACAGAGACCGGCTCAGACTGGAGAGAGCTTTTGCAGATGGAGATGCCGCAGGTGTTCCGGAAGTCTATAACGGAACAGCATCTGCTTATGAACATGATTCCGAAGAATCAGAAGAAACTTCGTCTGTGGAAGAAGAGCATCCGGAAGAAGATCCTCAGGATGAAAAGAACACAGAGAAAATCGTGGAAGAGGAAAATTCAGTTGCTGAGGATTTCTATGAGAAGGACTCAGAGAAAGATACAGAAGAAATTTCTGAGGAGGAAGCTTTGCCAGAAGCTTCCGGTACAGAAAATTATGTGGAAGAAAATGCCGGGATTTCTGAAGAAGAAACTGTTGCTGCGAAGGGTCCGACAGCTTCAGAAGAAGATGAATGGTTGTATAGCCAGCCGCGCAGATTTGCGAAAAAACCTGCCCATGAGCAGAAAGATTGATCATATGATTGTCAGATACCTGAATCTGGACTAAACAAAACGTTATTTTGGTGGGAGCGAATCCCACTGAAGTGGCGTTTTTTTGTGTGTAATAGGTAATTTCGCTGGAATTTCCGGCAATATAAAAAGTCCTGCAGGGCAGGATTTATTTGTATATAAAAATTTTTTGACTGCATTTTCGCTGTTTGTAAGGACTTTGTAACAGAATTATGTAATAGATTTCATAATTTCCCACTTGTAATTTAGGGGCAAATGGGTTAGAATGGGTTCATAAGTGGTAGGAAGTGGAGAAAAGTGGTGACAAATGGGGACGAAGTGGCAGAACTTCCATTTGTTTCCCGTCATGAGATACGAGGGGGAGACTCGTATTTCACGAGAGTAGGTGAGTTTTTATGTTCATGGGCGAGTACAATCACACAATCGACGCGAAGGGGCGTTTGATCATCCCGGCGAAATTTCGGGAACCTTTAGGTGAGGAATTTGTTCTTACCAGAGGACTTGATGGTTGTCTTTATATTTATCCTATGGATGAATGGGAAGCCTTTGAAGAGAAACTCCGAGCATTACCACTTACAAATAAAGACGCTAGAGCCTTTTCGCGCTTCTTTGTTGCAGGTGCAACAACATGTGAACTGGACAAGCAGGGGAGAATTCTCGTACCACAGACGTTACGTGAGTTCGCTGGTCTGGAGAAAGATGTTATTCTGGCTGGAAACTTAAGCAGAGTAGAAGTCTGGAGCAAGGAGAAATGGAGCGAGAATTGCAATTATGACGATATGGACAGCATTGCTGCCGACATGGAGAACATGGGAATCGTCATCTGAGCATAAAATAAGCGAGAAATCCAACAGGAGACGGAAATGGAATTTAAACACAAATCTGTATTACTGGACGAGACCGTTGGCGGGCTGAATATTAAGCCGGATGGAATCTATGTGGATGGCACTTTGGGCGGCGCAGGACATGCCATTGAGGTATGCAGGAAACTTTCTGCCAAGGGGAGATTTATTGGTATAGATCAAGACCAGGATGCGATAATTGCTGCGAGTGAACGGCTTGCCGCCTTTGACCAGGTGACAATCATTCGCAGCAATTATTGTTACATGGTACAGGAGCTTGCCGCAAGGGGAATTCACAAGGTTGATGGTATTGTTCTGGATTTGGGAGTATCCTCCTATCAGCTGGACAATGAGGAACGTGGATTTACCTATCGGGTAGATCGGAAGAG